>ERZ842401.3017-NODE-3017-length-21523-cov-12.807015_pt1 | contig 21523 bp, 17 predicted proteins | sample MGYA00521270_ERZ842401 | MGnify/ENA primary metagenome ERZ842401 (study PRJEB31892, sample SAMEA3878208) | bioreactor metagenome | biome: Moose rumen | place: Sweden | collected 2011-10 | study: EMG produced TPA metagenomics assembly of the PRJEB12797 data set...
GTTACGTAACAGCAACTGTCTTATAAATCACAAGACGGTGAAGAAACTTATGGACGAACTGGAGCTGAAGAGCGAGGTAAGGAAGGTGAGATACCGCTCTTATAAGGGAGAAGTCGGTAAGACAGCTCCCAATATCATCGATAGGGATTTTGTTGCAGAGAAACCTTATCAGAAGTTAGCCACAGATGTAACACAGATTACGGTCGGTGGACGTAAGATGTTCCTCTCACCGATACTTGATATGTGTAATGGCGAAATATTGTCTTATGCCATTACAGAAGCTCCAAACCTGGAGATGGTAATGAATATGCTCAATCAGATGTATGAACGCATAACTCTCTCAGAAGGTGTTGTCCTGCACTCTGATCAAGGATGGCACTACCAGCATAAAGCTTATCAGAATAGCCTAAAGAAACATGGCATTATCCAAAGCATGTCTCGCAAGGGAAACTGTCTGGACAACGCCATGATGGAGAATTTCTTTGGTCTCATGAAGTCGGAACTACTGTATCCAGGCAAGTACACATCAGCAGATACCTTCATCAAAGACCTGGCAGAATATATTGAATATTATAACAATGAGAGAATAAAACTGAGGCTTAATGGCATGTCACCTGTACAATACAGGAAGATGCTTACAGCTTCAATTGTTTAACCGTCCAAACTTTGGGGTTCACTTCACTCCTGTCCCCTTGGCATGGCATTAAATTAGTCTGCAAAGATACTACAGACTCAAAACCGTTGACACTCAAAATTGCTCGTAAAAGACTATAATTCAATTATTTCAAAGACCGATTAGTCCACTTTAACGGGACAGTAGTGATACAAATTATATTATCTTGATTTCGTATTCATTAATAATCCACACTTTATCTTCTCGTCAGATATACATGATCAAGCCTTTCATGAATTATTGACGCGACCACCAACACCTCAGCGAATTGTTCTAGCTTTACTTCTTCGTTAACCCTTACATTATGAGCCTTGGGATTTCTATACAATCCATAAAAGCCTATGCAAAAGTTCATAAAACCTTTCTGCTCACTAATCTCGCTCTCGGTTTCTAATCTGTTCAATGCGAGTAAAGGAATTCCTGCTTGGCCTAAAGAGAAACATGCTGTTACCAATGCTCCTCCGTCTTGTTGTATACCTGTCATATTTCGCAGCCTGTCAAATACACTCTTGGCAACTTCTTCAATTGCATGAAAATAGTCTTCATTCAACCATTCTTCATCACAATATTTTATTATTTCTGAGTGTATTCGTATACCCCGAATTTTGGTCTTTATCTTTTGTGACCTCTCTTTGGCTTCAGGAATAGTTTGAGCTTTCTTGCATTGAAGGATTTGTCCTTTTTCGTTTATCTCAAATCCTTCATATAGCAGTTTCTCATTAATTGCAGCTTTATCTCTCTCAAATTTCTGATTATCTCTATAACATTTCGGGGTAATTGTCTTTTGTATAAAGTCAATCACGTTGTTACCACAACCATTCCTGTCTTGAATTCTTTTAAAAGCATAGAAAAGCCTATCCGGCTTATTCGTCCCTTCTGCTTGTGGAATATGACATCGTTCAAGCATTTCCGACATTTCACTATGCGTCAAAATAGAAGATAAGACACCTGCAAAATTTCTCAAAGCCTGCTCATCAAACTTTTCTATAATCATAAAATATCTCCATAAAATAGAGAACCGTAACAGCCCTCTGGGGGTCATTAGTGTGTGGAGCGAACTCCTCGGTTGGGTTAAGCAACTGCCATGGCATTGGTCAGAAGTCATACCCCTCAGAGCACAAACATCTTTCCGTTACCGCCACCAACCGTATATTCCAATACTTCATCCGTTTTACTCAAATTCCGCACTGGACTGTCTCTTCGGGTCTGAACGGTTCTCTAAGTTTTTTATTCGTATGGTGAATGATACTCTTTCTTAACAAGGAAACTAGCAAGCGTATGGCTCTTGTCCCAATCAAAGAACCAGCGTCCTGGCTTTGCCAATTCAGCTCGCTTTTGATAAGCCTTAGTCTCGCTACCCTTTGTCAGATTCTTAATTATCTCCATACCAACTTTATTCTTAAGGTATGGACATGTCATCACATCAAAGAACAAATGAGCATTTTCGGATTTAACCAAATCATCCAGTGAAGCAATCCTTCTTTTCACCTCGTTTTCTATAAGGTCTTTAAAAGCCTGATACTCCGATTTATTCTCAATGATGTACAGGAGCGTACATATCTGGAAATAATTCAACTTTTCAAAGCCTTCACCATTATCAACCTTAACCGCAAACAACGACTCCAGTTGACCAAAAGGCAACTTATAATCAATCAGTCGATTTAGGGTGATAAGAATATTCAACACCTCTAGATTCATGTTGACCTCCGAACTGCCAGCCACATATATATCCAACACTCTTTTCGCCTCACGCCTGTACCTATTAACCAACTCCTGTCCAACGGTTTTGTCTGGATTCTTTTCCGCCCAACTTATAAGACACTCTAGAATTGAACAAAGGCGATACGATGCCGTTGTATGCATATCAAGGGAGAAAATGTAAAACGCAATCTCAGCATATGCTGTCAATAATCCCTGTGAGGGAGTTCTGCCCGCTTTCAGTTCTTTCCTTATCTGTCTTAACAACAAAGTCAATGTGTATTTATTTAGTTTGCCATAATTCAATTGGAACTGATGCGTAATGGAACGGAATTGTCTAGCAAACGAGGAGAATACCGACATATCTGTACTCACTCCTTTACTGTACCGTCCGTCATCATTGGTCTTCAAATACCTTTCTTTAAATTCAGCCACCATTCTGTTCACTTGCCGCTTAGCATCACTCACACCGGTAGTAAATGGTCGTTGATGGAACTCCAACTTACTTTTGTTGATGTCCATCTTATAGCAAGCAAGTTGTTCCTGATAGGCTGTTCTGATATGTTCCAATATCTCTTGCGAAGTAGCATACACGTATGAATCATCCACATATCGTCTGATTTCATAGTCACGTCCCAAACTGTAGCCATACTGATCTTTTAATTGTCGCATTATAGCCAAATCTACGGATTGAAGGATAATTTCAGCAAAGATTCTCGAAATTTCAGGCCCCACAATGATGCCATTCGTTTCATTATAGTTAGAATGTTGCATCAGGTGATCAAACTCATTTTCAAAAGTATCCTTGTTCGCACTACTCTTAGCAATATCTTTCCCCTTAATGGCCCAAGCTATAGAATGTGTATATATATGGTAGAAACAAGCTGTAATGTCCAATACCATCATGTACGCATACTTCTGTTCCAAACGCAAGTTGTCGCCGCTCTCAAAAAACTTGTAAACCAAGTCAAACTTCTCATATTTAAAATATGAGCGATAGCGGGTCTCTACAACATCATCCACAACCTCAATAGGTCTTTCCATCACATCATGTGGTGCTTCATTATCAGTTGTTTCTACTGGCGGGAACACACACTTGGCTTTCTTATCAATATACCTGATGGAGTATGGACTACGTGAGCACAGGTTAATCATATAATCATCATACTTAGCATAATGCTCTACACAGTCCAACTGTGTTATCGGATGCATCAAACTAAGCTTGCGGCTTCTTTCTCCACCCATGCGTCTGATGTTGTAGTCGAACGGGATAGTCCAGTCCCTAGCCTTTACTCGACCATTGAAAATATTTACGAACAAGGCTCGTAGCTTCTCATCTTGCATATTCTCATAGAACGCCTCGTTATTAAACACAAGCGGCAATTCGTATGGAAGTACTTCTGTCAGAAGCACACGATATTTGTTATTCAAGTTCTTCTCTGGTTTCATAGCCAACAATTGGTTATATTTACCATCTGTTCATTTGTAAAGTGATGATTAACATGGTTTTCGAAACCAAAACGGAAAGAATACTTCTCCAATTCTTTCAGTTCTGATTTTATTAGTGCTATTCTACTTCCAAGCTTTCCTGTCCTACAATGCAAAAGCCGTTGATAATACTTGTCCAATTCATCCAAGCATTCATCATTTGTAGCAAATTTGTAGTTAAAGAATATACCAACCTTGATTGGAAGAAGAGTGTCTGCTTGATATAACGTAAAGTTTCCTGTGAGGAATTTGATTCTCTGTTTCAAAAGATCAAAGTCACGATCTTTAGCAAATCGAACAAACGATTTTGTCATTCTAGTCTTTATAACCTTTATCTTTTTTTCTGCTATAGATATATCAACCTTGTCACCCCTCTTTTTAAAGGTATATCCAAGGTATACGAGATCAACCCCACGAGATTTCGGGCTCCAATTATATGATTTCTCTACATTCAAATCCAATCCGAGTTCATCCAAACCTGCTTTAACTTCTTCCCAAACCAAATCTTTACTCTGCTCACTGCAGCAAAATACTATAATGTCATCCACGAAGCGGGCGTAATAATAAACACCTTCAATACGTCTGATATTCAAGTCGAAATACTTCATGTATAATTCTGACATGGCGGCACTCACCCCCAACCCTCTTGGCAACCCAGTACCCGAAGCCACGACAGAATCTTTAAAAAGCGATTGCAAAAGTGTTATGGATGGGTACGACAACCTCGCATCTTCCATAAGTTTGGTTATCAATTTCTCGCGGTTGATCGACTCATAGAAATGTCTTACATCAAGCCTGACAACCCACATATCAACATTCTCGCTCAGCAGTATTTTCATTTGCCTCACAATGTTATTCCTGTCAGCTTGCTGTACCTTATATATGGTTTTAATGTTGTTATGCAGTTTTCGAAGAATCAAATTCTGACACAGATAGTCAAAATCCTTTTTCTTTCTTCCATTAAGATACAAATCCCATACCTGCTTAATTTGAAAACCATAAGTACCATCAACAATTGTATTGCCCAATTCATTCCCTATGGCCTCAACGAAATCATCTTTCTTAAGGCCGGAATTTCTCCTTTCAGCCTGTGTGGTACAGGCATACAGAGCTTTCGGTGTGAATGATTGGCTATACATTTTTATTACTTTCTAAAATCTGCTATTGCCTTTCCTTTTAACTTTTGGCTGCACGACATGATGTGTTCACGAAACCCATCAGCCTGAACTTTGTCATGCTCACCTCTATATTGAGAAATGAGCATGTTGTACAAAGAATTTTTGTGGAACACCACCATTGAACCCTTTAAGAATCTTGCTATATGTCTTGCTTTATACTTTTCTGACTCTTCTCTGCTCATCTCATCCAGTTCTGGAATGGGTATTAATCGAATACTGCCATCACCTTCCGTCAGTTCTCCAAACTCTTCCATATAACTGTCAGTCCGAAAATCTTCAGAAATAGCTTCTGTTTCTTCTACTTCCAGCCTGAAATAGTTCCATTGGAAATCATCACTTACGCGCTCATACAACAAACGCTTAGGGCGTAGAGTATATATGAGACCACCACAGTGCAATTCCAGAAAGCCGTCTTCACGCGCCATTACAGCGCCCGTCAAATCAAGACCTCCACCATTGGGGAAGAACAGATGATTAAGGCTCTGATACGTTCCTAACATATTCAACACGCCAACCATCCTTTCCAATCCAATCCATTCTGCACGGTCAGGTTCATAGATGGGGAATATCCTACGCTGTATCTCAATCCATTGCAACAGATTCTCTCTATCCCAATTATGATTGATGGCATCCCAGTCTTTAAAGCCTTCTAATAACTCTTTTGCCGTTGGTCGTAGTTCTTCAACATGATCAGTACATCTTGCCAAAAGGTTTTCGAGAGGAGTAAGATACTTTTCCAGAACATAACCCCGCAATGAAAGCAAGGGAGCTGTAGGGTCATATTGTCCTTCAAATGAAGTGAAGTCACCCGTAAAAATCATCCAGATAGTCTTCGCCATCGAATATACGTCAGCCTTGAACTTCTCAGCTGTTACAGCATCCCGTTCCATCTGGGGTGAGCGAGTCCATTTTGCACCAAGCGCAGCATTTGGAGGAGTCTTTGAACTTTTACCTCGAAAGAATACTATCCCAAAATCCGATAACACATATTGACCGTTGTAAAGAAGGATATTCGCAGGTTTAATATCCCTATGAGCTATTCCATGCTCATGCAGACTCACCAACATCTCAAGCAATGCCCGAATGATTGCAATCTTCTTCTCAACCGATAGTGCATATATCTCTTTACCCGTAGATTTTGCAAGTGGCATCACATAATAGAAAGGCTTGGTCCTGTCTACGAACCTGTTCTTAACAGGAGGTATGTATTTGGCAATTATGGGCATTACACCTGGTATATTACCAAAACTTTCCATAAAAGCCACTTCATCATAGAATCTGCTATACGGCTCTAATTTAGCTTTCTTCAGAAACTTGATAGCATATTCTTGACCGTCATTTATATCACGACACTGCCACACTTCACCATTACCACCAGTTCCTAAACGACGGACTAATTTCCTGCGTCCGTCAATGGTACTTCTGGTGCTGATGCTGAACTTCTTCAGACTATAATAATAACGCTGATTTTTATTTGTTGCCATACCTAGCTCAACACTCTTAAACACTTGTACTTTCTGAGAAATTGGCTAGTTTGGTCAGATAGTCGCCTACTGCCTTCAATTTCTCTTTCGAACTGTCGTCAATACCCTCCGGGTCAAAATGCATGATGTCGTTCCTAATCTCACATACCTCGTTCAGCGACTGTACAAAAAGTGCCCGGTCAACTGATTTCAACCCGATACGCTCCCATTGCTTGGGATTCTCAATCAGAGCTATGTATTCACCAAAAGTCAAATCATCAATGGACTCAGGTTTTCTACTCTCTTCTTGACACACCTTCTCCAAGTCTTCTTTTAGAATCTTACCGTCAAGGATGTGTCTTATCAAGTTTTCTATCTGTTCCAGCATCACAAATGGCTCCGTCCATGTCAGGAACTGAGATGAAATATCAGCTGTTGTAACAATACCACAAGGCGTCCCATCATCAGCAGTAACAACTATAAAGTCATTCTTATACACTTCATGAATAGCTCTCAGCAGCGGAGTGTCACGTTTCAATGTTCTTACTGTTTCACGCTTATAGTCCTTCACCAGTTTCGATGTTTCCCCCTTAGATATAGCTTCACCTATGGTTTCCCACGAGATATAGCCAACAACCGCCCTTGGGCCTTTCATAACAGGCAGTTGCGAGTAGTTGTTAAGCATCATCAGCGTCACAGCTTTCTGCAGGCTGTCACTATTATCCACCATGGTGGGTTTTGTGTTTGCCGCTTTCAGTAAGCTAAGACGTTTGATGGGATCTTCCCTTAGTCTCTTCGTAGCCTTTTCTTTGGGACGCACCTCTATTTCGTTATCCACCCACTCGTTTAGGTAGTGAGGCACCACTTCAAGATCATTACACTCCAGAAACTCATCAATTATCCTACAGGCATTAGGCGACCGCCTTTCGTACCCCACCGCATTTATTAGAGTTCGTGGAGTTACCTTTTGAGGTTGATTCGTATCCTTGATTGCTTTTGCTATATTGTCCAGGTTATTCATAAATTTCACTTTATTTCAGTCTTTGTCACTTCTGATTCTTTCTGCTGTTCACATAGTTCCATTATTAGATAACACTCTATTCTGTTATAGATTGTGTTCAGGAAAGCTTACATTAGTTCTTTATATAATTCATTATTGATATTGATTTAAATGCTTATTCTCATCCGCAAGAGCCAGCAGTTTCTCAAACAGATCCACCCTTTCAGGTTTCAACTCGCCAGAACCGTACTGTTTCTGGGTATGCCGTAGCCAATTCCATGCGTTACGTTCCTCTGGCGTATATTTAGAGGGTCTGCGCTTATTTGTCTCGATAAAAGCCTTCACTTCATTATAGCGAATATTCCATCGTTCCTCTTGTGTCATATCTCTAATTCATTGTTTTTACTCTTTTGGCATGACACTCTTAAAAGAAACAAAGTACTTATCTCGCTTCTCTTTCTCACAATACCTCTTATCAAAATTACTTACATAGTGTTCTTTCAGCTTTAAGAATGCCAACAACTCATGATTTTCGTCATTAATATCAAACCATGCTCTTCCATGAGTGGTATTTAACTGAAGGTATTCACTTCCTAATGTATCTATCAACTGTTTCTCAAATGTCAAATTATATGCCAGACTAGCATTATACTTATTGATTATCCTGATTTTCAAGAACCATTCATGCTCGTCGTGATATGATTGTAATGCCCTCAACAGCAATTCTTTTCTAACCCCCATATCAAAACCATAAGAAAGGTAAAACTGGAGTATTATCTCAGACAGACGAGAAGAATCATCATTATTTACATCTATATCAGCATATTCCAACAAGAACTGACCTTTTTTCTCTTGTGATATATCTGAACTCAAAACTGCGATACAGAGCCCGTTCGAAATATATTCATTGACATCAACATCTTCATCTGCCAATATATTATTGTAATACCTTATGAAATAGGCAATTGTCAACTGTGAAGAATAATTTGTGGAGATATGAGATAGTGTTTCCCTATCATATTCCATCTTATCGCTTTCTAACAACAAACTAATCCTCTCTTCATCATTTATTTGTTGTATATCCTCATATACATAGATTACATCGAAGGAATTGACAAGCTGTTTAAACACATCGAAGGGCAAGTCTCCTTTCACCATTATGGACTCATGTAACTCAATACAATTGTCTTCACCAAGTTCACATTTTTGAGAAGCTAGTTCCTCTACATGTCTAACTACATATTCTTTCAAGACTTTATTCAATGCACTACCTAGAATTTTAAAAGCATCATATACGTTTTCCCATGTTGTTTTCAACTTATCTATGCTTAATAGTAAAGTGGTTCCTTCCGGCTTAAAATCAGTTAAGTCTTCAAATACAAAATCCTGCTTTGAAGTATATCCATTCAACCAGTCACGATTTACATCAGTCCCTTCTATCAGATAAAACAAGCCATCCCATTCTTCTTCATGGCATGAATCAGGGAACAATGATGTTAGTTTTGTAGCATCTGATAAAAGATACTTCCTCTGAGCATCATTCTTAATCCCTAATGTTGCCGTCATGGGCTTTCTACCAAAATCATCCCCGAGAATAACAGCCAAATTGTTTTTGTTAATGCTAAACCGTTTGTTTGATATGCAGTATTCGTAAAAATCCTGTGTATCTTTATTTGGCTTCAAGAGCAACTCAAAACAAAGACCATGATGCCGTACAAAAGTTTTCAGTTTTTCTATCCTCATGGACTTTATATGATTATGGATAAACTCGTATTTTCCATAAAGATATCTCTTCTCCTCATCAGTCAGTTTTATATTCAAAGGAGCCTCCCTAAAGAAAAGTTCTAATAGGGTCTCTGTATTCTCTGCCTTTTCTTGTTCCCTAATCACCTTAACGCATGAATTCCATCCATCAAACACTCGTGTAAAAAATTCATTTTTCACCTCAACTGACTTCTGATAATAACTGACAATAAATTCTGGCGTTAAGCGTGCGGTTTCTATGAAACTGGGCAGGTAATGCTCTTCCTTATTATCAAGCAAATAGTTCAGAATATCATAATTAAGGATATTTCTATTCTTAAAATTGTTAACGCGAAACTTACTTACTACGTACTTAGGGTTGTTCAGTTTCTGATCGTATGATCTCTCTGCACCTCCCAATATGGCATTGTAAAACTGATAGTCACTTTCTGATGATGAACCTTTATAAAATTTTGATATATATAAGTAATAATCCTCTGAAACGAATCCCCCGTACAAGAATTGTTGGAGTGTAGTTATCATTTCCTCTCTGTCATCAGTCGGAACGTGATATTCTTGTTCGTACAACTTATTGAGAATTTCTGTAGTTTTGACTGCACCGATTTTACCAATAATTTCCATTAGGGCAGTATTTTCGACAATCTTAATATCTTTCTCTAACGATATCATCCTATTAAGATTCTCATTATATTTTTCCCTGTCTTCACTCGTCGCTTCAAAATAGCCCATTTCGCCATTCATCTTTTTCTCTTGCTCATCAAAACGGAATTTATAGGTATTCTTTCCCGATGATTCGCGATCATTATTATGATAGGTATATTCGTCAAAATCATCATTGACAAACAGGTCAAATAGATTATCCCTCGTTGCAACTTGCTCTAATGTATAATCATATCCGTCTTTGATAAGGGTATCAATAGTCTTTTCGCTATTCAAGGTATCTAATAGCAGACGTCTGGCAGCCACAATCTTTTCTCTTGCATCATTAATTGAGGTTTTAGCTGTCAACATTTTTTCTCGCAGTTCCTTGGTTAAGCTTTCGCAGAAATCCATTTTTTGCTTGAACACCGCATAGAACAAGCCTTTTTTGAGATATGCTTTTGCAAAATCTTGGGGATAGAGGTTCTTGTAAACAATAACAGCAAGTAACTTTTGCTCATAGTTCTCTAGTGTCTCATTTAGATTTACTCGATGGCTCTTATCGAATAGCGTGTATTCATTGACAATGTTCTTAAGTTCGCGTAATCCAGAAACTCTACCAAGTAATTGTTCTAACACAGGAGTTTCTATTGAATTAAAAAGACCTTTCTTTTGATACTCTTTAATCAAATAGTCGGTTATATTGTAGTGATCAACGACAGGAACGACTGCCACAATATAATCAAAGCACTTAGTCCTTAACTCTCTGGTAAAAACGTCATCTCTGATAGCATAGATAAATCTTACTACCCTATTCACTTTCTTAAATGCTTCTGACTCATTGATTAGCATATTAAGTTCTCTGATTTTAAGAAATAACTTATCAGAGTTATTCAACCTGTCTAAATCCTCAAAAAGAATATATTTATACGGATTCGCTTGTATAATATAGATAATCTCATCCAGATACTTATTAAAAATTGAGATTTCAGCGTTTTTCGAGGCTTCCAGCGTTACACCTTTTGCCACGATCTTGATGTTTTTAAATTCTTGAAGTCTTGAAGCAAAAAAAGCAAAAGCCTTGAATATGAAGAATAATAAATAAGCTATAGAGCCTGCGTCTGCTATAAGATTAATCCACCAGCCAACATCCTCTCCAAGCAATTTATAATAAGCATCATAAAAACTATTTATTCTCAGCACAATAGGTTCAAATGCAATAATATAACATGCGAGAGCACAAAGCGACATTATAACGGGTTTTCTATAATCCCTCATCTCTGATTGATGAATGTGTTTGAAACCAGAATTTGGGATCATACTCTTATCACACTTATAGAGTAGATGCTGAACGATTTTGTATTCTATATCATCAGAATATAAATCACCATTCGGCTTTATCTCTTCTTTTGATAGCTGGAAAGTAGACATGGAAATACGTAGTACCTCATCCTTGATTCCCATTTCATCAATACAGGTATTAACAACAGAACTCTTACCAGAACCATAATGACCAGTAATAGCAATGTTTCTGGAGTCTTTCTCTTCTAAAGCAAACTTCAGGTCATCAACAGCAAGATGAGATACGTCACTTGCATCTATGCAACAAGGAGAAAGTAGCTTTCTATACTCAATATGAGCCGAAACTTCCGATTCTTTTTTTTCAGTTGCTATTAATTCCTGTTTCTTCATTCTTAAATATAACCAGTTTGAATATCATTAATCATACCTGCAAATATCTGTACAAGTGCAGTGGTAAGCATATAACTAACGGAAGCTATTATCAATGAGAAAAAGATTATAGTCATTCCTAAAATCATCCAATATAGCAAATGATAAGGCCAGTACTCTGATTTAATAAATCTCTTATTCAAGTTATACGCAAAGGCCCCAAGTGTGCCAGTAGTCGCTATGAAGAATACAATAGACACTAAAGCCTTTATCATAAATGCAATCGTTACATTCTGTGATAGAGTAAGTAGCAGGGCAAGAATAGAACTCACCGCCCCTGCAACATTCAAAAAAGCTAAATATTCCTTACTTTTCATAGCTATTATAATCCTTATATCCTCAATTCCATTAATCCGTTCTCGATATCCTCCATCGAGAACTTTCCTCCCCACATCCTATAAACATACAGCGGTGTAATCAACTCAGGATCGAAAGAGCATGATTTTCCTTCGCTCTCAATAAATGATTGCAATCTTCCTTTTAATGATGTTTCTGTCATAACCATTCATCTTGAACCTTGAATCATGCACCCGTCGTCAATCATGAACCATCATTGCTGTTGTAGTTCTCTGGCAATAAGTATAGAACGATTCAGTTTATCTATAAACCATTGTTTGTCAGGAAGAATAGTCAGATACTGAGCAACCTTTATGTTCGGTTCATCAAGCATCATAAGTTCGATATGCTCTGTATTTCCTTCGCTACACAGGAGCAATCCTATTGGCTCTTCTTCACCTGGCTGGCGCTCGTAGCGGTTAAGGTACTTGAGATATAACTCCATCTGACCTTTATACTCTGGTTTGAATTTACCTAACTTCAGATCAATAGCCAACAACCGACGTAATCTACGATGATAAAACAACAGATCCAAAGCATAATCGGTTGAGTCTATAGGAATACGCTTCTGACGCTCCAAGAATGCAAAATCCTGACCGAGCTCCATTATAAACCGTTCTAGTTGCTCAACCACTGCATCCTCAAGTTCCGACTCAGAAAAACCATTTGCCAACCCAAGAAAATCAACCACATAACTACTTTTGAGTATCAATTCTGGTGACAATTCGCCCTTTGTAGAATTAACCAAAGTAGCCACTTGTTCATCATCAGGCTTGGCAGCTATCAGCGATCGTTCATAGGCCATGCCATCTTCTTGGTCGCGTAATTGTCGCACACTCCAATGGTAGAGTATAGACATTTGTTGATAGAACAGACGTTTATTAGCCTCTGGTATTACAGAAAGTTCAACAAAGTGGCTCCATGTCAATTGTCTCGACAGTATTGAGACTGTTTCTTCGTCGGGAAACACTCTGGCCACCTTCAGCATCCTAAACAGATTGGCACGTTGATAACCTTTGCCATAGCGTTCAGTCAATTGTCTCGACACTGTTGAGACTATCTTTGAACCATATTTTTCATCGGAGATAGCATCCAGCTCATTTGCGATACAGCGACCTATTCTCCAATATGTCAATGTCACTTCCGTATTAAGATATATGGCAACAGCATGCTTAGAATGCTCAATAATCTGCCCTATACCATCAGAGATACGCGAGCCTATGCCCTCTACATCTACGTTCTCTTCACTAAGTATAATATTTTCTGCCATATTATATAATCAATCATTGTCGTATCAATCATGAACCGTGAACCATAAATTACCATTAATCATGAACCACAACTTTGCACTCCTTTGAAATAATTTTCACCCATAATTCTTTATATTTAAAGTTTCTGGCTACAAAATTAATCATTTCTTTCCATAACGCCAAACATTACCAGAAAATTTACTTATACCCCATGCTAATAAAGGAGTAACTGAGGACTCTGAAATGCTTATCACTTATCACTTCTCTCCTATCATCGCAATCAGCATTGTTTTTTAGGTTACTTGTAACCGATGTTTTTTCTTTTCAAGAGTATAAACCTAATATTTAATTAGGTGCAGAAGTTCAAGGGATATGGGCTTAGGAACTACCTACTACACTCTCAACTTACCACTGACTATCAACTCTACACGCTCAACTCTACACTTTACATCAATGGGGTTTTCTCGGTTTTTGTTCTTATCCGTGTGTATCTGCTAGATCCGTGTTCGTAAATAATCGTCTTTAACCTTTAACCGTTAACCTTTAAACTTTCTAAGTATTCTTCATGCAGATGATAGTATTTCTTCTTGAAAGCCACATACATCAGGCACAGTACTACAAACACTGCAAGGAAATACGCCCAATGGGCAAATATCGTATTCGGAATGAGAAAAATGAACCCGAAGGATATTATCAGTTGCAGTGTCATATATCCCACACTTATTATCATCGGACTAATCTTTAGTTCGTTGTGCATAATCTCGTATGACATATTTATTGTAAGAACTCTATACAAATTAGTATAAATATAATATAGTATTATACACGACTATAAAACGTACATAGTTCTGACAATAAGTATATACCATTCTTCCCGATGCATCCTTCATTTCCCATACGCCCCATCCTTCGCTTCAAAGATGCTGCTCGGTTCATACACCTCTATTGAATGCCATGCACCCAAAGGAACCTGAATCCCATGCACACCTTCTCGGGGGCAAACCCTAAACCGAACCACCTCCTTGAAGACCCTTCCATCTTCCTTCAGACTTCTTACATCAGCCCTCATACTTCTTCCATCATCTATCTCCTCATAGAACACCCAGTCCAGACATCCCTCTAGGCAGATGACACTCTCCGAGGTCTTCAGATGCCGATGTATAGGTACTTTTGTTCCTACTTCTAAAGAATTCATCATTCTCTGTGACGTATCCTCTGGGGTTGTTCGCAAATCAAGGTTCATGCGCTTACGCTCATTACCCTTAGCTTTCTCATGTTGCTCCATCAGCAGAGCATCATTGATTAATTGTATCTCCATAGTCATCAAGTTTTTTTAATGTGTGTTTATTTTTTCAGCGAAGCCAAATAAGCTTCGTGAAGATGATAATACCTCTTCATAAACCACACATACCCCCCTATCAGCACAAAGCCCACCGAGAAGATATACACCCAATGCCATACTATGCCCTCGGGCAATGCCAACATTCCTAATGAGAACGCCAACTGCAGTCCAGCATACAAAGAAGCCACCTTCACATGTCCCATATTCAGCTCGTTTGCCATTATCTGGTACGCATGTTTTCTGTGTGCCTCACCTAGGTTCTCGTGCAGCATTATCCTATGTATTATTGTCAAACAGCCGTCCACGCCATACATACACAGGAACAGACCGTATGTGATGTCCTCTGTCACATATATCTGCTTTCCCAGCGCATACACCACTATGAATGCCGATGCCACACTTCCCACGTCACCTGCAAAGCACTTCGCCTTTCCCTTCGGACGGAAGTTAAAGAAGCAGAATACCACCAGCGACAGCAACACCACTATCAACAAAGATTCATCCAAGAATCCAACACCACTCTTAATTCTTAATTCTTCATTCTTAATTAGTACTGGTATCAGCACTGCCATGGTATACGCTCCGTTGATGCCGTTGATGCCATCCATGAAGTTATATATGTTCACGGCACCCGTATATACTATCAGCACCAGTAATACCAGCAGTCCCTGCAGGAGGATGTTTACGATGCTCCATTCCTCAATGGCGAACAACCCTATCTGTTGCATCACAAAGAACATCGCCACCAGCTGACACACCAGACGCACCGAGTCCGGTAGAGAGTGAATATCATCCACAAACGACACCCCCGCCGCCAGCGTCACACCCACCAGCAACGGCCAATACTCCAGCGCCCCTTGAACTTCTTGAACCTCTTGAACTTTTGGTACTCCTGGCAGAAGCTGCCATGCAGCCCACACCCACAGTGCAATAACGAATATTATTCCCCCACCCCGCAGTACAATCCTCGTATGCGAACTCCGTTCATTTGGTTTATCGATGATATTAAATTTATCCGCAATACGGAAGTAAACCAACTCTAAAGCCAATAACAATATAAATATAAAAAGGTATACACTCATTTCAAAATCTCAATTTTAATACTTCACAAAACTGCACCATTATTCACGACTACCGGATTATTACGGTAATTATTAACAACAGTCATGTCAAATGCAGCGCAATTTCTCAATCCTCGAATTACTGCTGTTCGCCAGTCGTTATCACCGTACTGTCTACCAGTAACAGTCTGCATTTCAGCAAGAACCTTTCTAAGCCCTGCATTTGTCCGTACATGGCTTCTTAACAACTCATGGGTAAGAAACTCATTCACAGCCTTCTGGAGTCTCTTATCCAATCGAATCTCACTTATCTGCCTGGTAAGACGAACTTCCAATGCCACATTGCCCAATGCTGCACCATCTATGCTGAACGAAACACAAACTCTACCATGAACAATAGTGCAATCTGCCTTCAGGAATATCACGCCAGATCTTACTTTAGGATAATATGGATGCATAAAGTCTGTATATGGTTTATCACTCTTCAACCAATTGCAATGTCCACAAAGCGGCACAAGATTCAATCTGCATGTAGCTAATTGACCATATGTACTCTTGTCCATATAGTGATCTAGCTGATTTGGCTTATTGATACTGCAATATGGGCATGTGTTGGCAAAATCTGGATCAAGCAGTTCATTTCTTAAATAAACAAGTGTTTTGTCTATTCCTGTATTAGGATCTTTGCCAGAAGTCTTACTATACTGTCCTCTGATAACGTCCTTTTTTCCATCTGTAGCAGCCAACTGAGCTGTTGTCACTTCGCCACCTCCATTGTCATAATCATCATAGAGTTGCTCCAACAATGGTTTATCTACAACGGCATCCAGATTATTACAATGTGCTATTAACACATCAATATCTTGTTTTGATCTGGCTAAACTTGGTTTATTCAGTACCCACATCGCTTAATTTCCCTCTTTTTCTGGATGCTCATCATAATACTTAGCTATAATATACGACAGCATCTGATTGCTAACCTTGCCCCTCATATGACTGTTAAAACTCTCCAACATCTCGTCTACGCTACCCCATTCCTCATTTAGTGACCATGTGTCATATAGCTTATTGTATGCCTCATAATAATTTGAAACATCTGTGGTTAAGTCAAAGACCTCACTCGTAATCTCACCTATATTAGCACCGTAGGTCTCTATTCTTGGATGAGTTATTGTGGTATGACCATTGTCATTTCTAACCACATATACATTCTCAGCAAATGATTCCTGCACGATAACTGGCGAATGAGTGGCCACCATCAGGATCGAGTTATATTGAGCTATCACATAACGTAATGAAGACATCATAAACGAAAGCATTGGAGGATGGATATGGTTTTCTGGCTCATCAAAAAGTATCATGCTGTCCCTCTCAATGTAGGCAATTACATGAGATAATGCATGAAGATAATATTTGAAACCCGTTGAGAGATTGAGAAATTCTGCCATCGCCTCATCCTCAGCCTTATACATCAACGCATACATCTTCTGCTCTATATCCGGGAAGAGAATCGCAGCTTTCTCGCTGATATGGTCCCAGAGTTTTTTTCTTTCTCTGTCATTATAGATGATACCTAAAGCCTTCATGCATTCAGTCGCCAACAAACTTACAGACTTCAAAGATGTTTCCTCCAAACGTACTTGTTTGAACAACTCGTTATAGGTATCATCATTCGGATTATTTAGAATACGCTCAAATTCCGATTTCACATCTCTTATACCGCAGAACACCAGTCTTCCCTTTCCTGTTTCCATGCCTTGTACCAATAGTCGATAGTCTTCACCACCGATACCTGGCAACACAAAATTGTCAAATGGGCTATACGAAATCAAGAAGAGCTTGCTGATTCCAATATCTATGGGTTCTATGGTGCCAATATTTTCTTTCAACCGGAATCTTTGGTCAGGGTAAGCATACATAATCTTTGCCAAGTGATATATCAGTGTACTTTTGCCAGAGCCGTTCTTGCCAATAAACGTCATCACACCGTTTGGTATCATCATTGTCTTAACATCAGGCAAGCAAGAGAACTGAAGGGGAATCCTCTTACGCACATTTACGAAGGAGGCTGTTATCATCTCCTTCCGCAAATCATAGTGAGTCTCGCCAGCCAGCATGATTTCCTTTCCTCTCTTCAAAGAATATGAATCCATAGAAGAGTCGCGTAATAATCCATTTATCAATGCTTCCTGTCCTTCTACCATCGAGTAATAATTATCATCCTGAGTTGAGAGGATAAGGTGCATCTGTTTAACAAAATCTTTCTTCTCAGTGACTTTCAGAAGATTGTTTAGACCATCAAATACATCTATCGACTGTGTTAGCGACACAAAGTCCTCGGGCAATTCCTCAAACTCGACCTGCTTGCCTAATGCCTTTCTTAACAAGTACTCGTCATACTTTTCTTGTCCTGACTTCATGATTTTGATGTAGCCAAGATACACAGTTCGGCTGCCTGTTATCAACGGAGTAGCATGAAGATGGTACATGACATAGAAATTATAATCATTCCAGTCATTCTCCTCAATTAGGAAATGGGCATTCCCATATTCCACGCCTGAGGCATCCTGAAAACACTTGCTTATAAGTCTGAAAACAAAACTCATAGTTAAATGTATATCCGAAATTTAATTATATCGGTTGGGGATACTATCATAAATCATCTGTACATGCGGCTTTCCTCAATTTCTCAATGGATGTGTACCTTTGCCTTTGCACAAAAGGTCCGAATTGCTTATGCTCAACTATATGGGGGAGCACGTCTGCATCTTCCAATTCAAAAAAAGTGTGGGGTTCTTTATCCACATCTGTAAGTACATAGTAATTAGGCAATATATTCTGAACCTCCTCCAGTGACTCAACATCATGAATGCTTTTTATTTTGAATACATACTTGATGCGCTTTTGATGGTAGAATGCAATATAACTTGCCTCACGGAATTTTCTGTTTGGCTGACATGAATAAAAATGATACTTACATGCCACATCCTCAGCAAAATGTCCACCAACTATTATAACTCTATTATTCTTGGTATATCCATCATTCTTGCTAAAGACCACATTATCTATAAGAATTTCGAATTGATTGGCAAGAAACGACATTACCTCGTTATTAAAATCAGACTTGTAATTCTTAAGCCGAGTTACAACCTCCTGCCAGTTTGTCCAATACACATCAGGATAAATAGCTATGTCTGCAGTTTTTTTTTGATCAACTGTGATATAAAGCAAACTGGCTTTCTCTGTTTGAGCTAAAGTAATATGATTTTGCAATTGCAAAAGATTATGTTTAGTCTTTTTCCATATATCAATTTTGCTCTCAATAAATAGATGGTAATTTGCTTTCAGCTCTCCGTCGGGTCTCGATTTAGTTTGTCCCTTAACCTGTGCATTAACTTCGGCTTCAAAGTTAATATCCAAGTCGTCAAACACGGCATGCATCAGTTCAGAACCGCCTATACGAAGTATCTGCAACAAGGCTGCAGTCACTCGATCTTCGTCTTTATGATATTCGCCAAAGATTGACTGATATGCAATAGAACGATTATTTGTCATAAAACCTTTCACTTTTATCCATTGAACCATAACCCCTTCAACGTGAACCATCAGTTGACCTTGAATTCACCATTAACCCTAAACCATGAATCATTAACCCTTAACCCTGAACCATAAATATTCCATCTTCCCTCAGACTTCAGCCTTCCGCCCTCAGCCTTCAGCCCTCCCTTGCCTTACGTGGCATTGAACCATTAACCATTCACCTTGAACCATTAACCAAAAATACCACACCCACAAACCGATGACAAATATAATTCCTCCACCCCTCAGCACGATGGTACTGTGACTGCTCCGCTCATTCGGTTTGTCGATGATATTGCACCTGTCTGCTATCTTAAAGTAAACCAGCTCCGCCGCCACCAGTATGGCCGCGATAATCAAATAAGTAATATAACTGTTCATAGTCTATACATAATAATCCCTAATCATATATGCTATTGCAGAGCCATTCGAGATAAGCCCATTAAGCACCACAACATACGCGGCACACAGTTCTTTATCCCTTTTGATGGCATCTCGCGTCTTCGCATCATCATACAAATCCTCCACAGCATCCTGCCAGTGGCGCAGCGATTTCCTGTCCATTGCTGACGCTCGCAGTAATTCTTTGTCAATATATCTCAAACTCTCCGGCAGAAGACTCTTGAATCCTGTCCTGCATACAAGCTGCGCCAGGTATTCCAACCCTTCGGATGGTAATATCCTCAGAAGTTGATTGATATGCTCTCCGCTTCCTGCCATCACCTCCCAGTCATTCAATAGGTCGGAACGCATCAGTTCGAAATACAGCATCAATGCCGCAAGCGCTGCCTCAGTTTTATTTACCTTATACCATTCAAACATCGCCTCCCACAACTGCCAGAATTTCTCCCGATTCTCTTTAGTAGCCACATAGCAATAGTGACTAAACACCGAAGTAATCGGACTCTCGCTCATGCCGTGCCTCCACGATGCTACACCCTTGCCCGATGCCAGCCATACATTCTCTATAAAAGTACGTCTCTTCTGTGGCTTGGCAATCATATACTCCGCACAAAACGTATCTATCCGCGTATCCCAAATCTTTGCATACCTGTTTATATTCTCATCCGTCCATTGCCCAAAATACTGCTTGCAATAGACCTCTGCCATCTCGTCGATATCTTTATTCTCAACATCCGTTGGCAGTAGTTTACAAACGTGGGCAAACTTATCCACATCATCCCTCCTGTTCTCTCCGTTTGCAAGATATTGTAAAACTATCTTTTCTGCTAAATCATGATGCCTGCCCCAAATCAATGTTTTGAATGAACCCTCAAAACGTACAAACATGCTGTCATTCTCCTCTATCGCATCCATCAGATACCAAACAGCAGCTATCACTTCCTTGTCCTTCAGTTCTTTATCCAACAGATACACCAACCCATCACTGCTGTACTCTGAATACACCTGATACTGCCCGCTCGTGGCATACCGCATGGTCTCTTCCAATATCTCTTTCCTGCACCACTTCCGCTCTTTCCTGTCCAACTCATCCCAATACTTCTTCACGCCAAGTGCTGCCACCAGCCCCTTCGCGCTCATCATTCCATCTTGGTCTTTATGCAGTCCGTATATCTCCCGCCATTCCGCCACATCGTGCGTTTCGTCATCATAGCGTGTTCTGCAGCGGTTAGCGGTCTCCATCAGACTATTAAACTGCTTTTGCAATACTTCGTGCTCTTCCGCTTCCTCTTTAATATCTTCCGACGGACTCCCTTGCAGCAGATATCCTTCATCCGTTTTACCCACTATCTTGTACTGGTCTATGTCCATCCGTCCGGCTGACACCTTTTCCATATAGTTGCTGGCTGTCTCTTTCAGATGCTTCACCAGCTTTCTGAACTCCTCAGCAAATCCCTTCGTCATCGACATTCTCAAGATAACCTCTTCCAAATCTTTCTTCCGGTGAGGCAAATCATAGCTTGCAGCCACTTCTTCCCTTACGGCTTGCGAGGCGAGTGGGCTTATCATTGGTCGCATCAGTTCCGTACTGTATCGCGTCTTGTCCCACATGATAAATGTCCTGCAACTGTAGATGGGCATCGCCTTCATCCCCACAAACACAGGGAATCTGGTCGCCACACTCGCCAACACGCCCCAGGCACTGACGTTCACACACCGGTTATACACAATGTCGAAAACCGCCAGCAGCGTATCCTTGTCCAACGCATACTTTGCCTTGTTGATATGGTTGTTGATAGAGTCCATCAGCCATTTCTCAAAGGTCATCAGCAAGCTCTCCCTCACATGCGACTCATAGTTCTGCCCCTTGTACGGCTGCGAGCAGTACTCGTCAAGAAGCTCGAGGATACGACCGTTGA
>ERZ842401.3018-NODE-3018-length-21522-cov-14.024083_pt1 | contig 21522 bp, 41 predicted proteins | sample MGYA00521270_ERZ842401 | MGnify/ENA primary metagenome ERZ842401 (study PRJEB31892, sample SAMEA3878208) | bioreactor metagenome | biome: Moose rumen | place: Sweden | collected 2011-10 | study: EMG produced TPA metagenomics assembly of the PRJEB12797 data set...
TTCTTTCCAACGCTTCCATTATCGGAGCCCTTTCCTGCGTCAAATATCTCATTGCCGTCCTCCTCAAAAAAAAACAGGCACCTTCGCGCCCGTAATTTCTTTTTTTTAATTGTATCGTCTTAATGTCGCCGCTATTGCCGCTTGCGCACTCGATACTTCAAAGCCCTCCGGCACATACAACATTATTTTGTTCGTTATCATTTCTACATGCCCGCTTATCGTGTAGACTACGCCCAAGACGAAATCGCCTATTCGCTGTTGCGTTGCCGCGTCCATTCCTTCGTAATTGACGACTACCGCATTTCGTTGAATTAAATCCTGCCCGATGCTCTGCGCCTGTTCGTCGTATTTTGTCGGCGTGTAGATTTTTATTGTCATCTGCGCCGTTTTCACTACCGCCAAACTCGGACGAACGCTCGGCTCTGAACTGAAAGCTTCATAACGCATTCCGTTCATGTTTGCTACGCCGTCTGAAGTTGTTACATGCGTTCCGTGTGTCCGCACGAATTTTGCGCCGCCCATTCCAATCGCTTGTTTTTCTGCTTGAAATGATTGCGCGGGAGTCGGTTCGGGCATCGGTTCGGGTTCGATTTTTGGTTCTTCTATTTTCTTTTCTGTCACCTGCGCGGGAGGTTCTTCCTTTTTTATCTCTGACTTTTTAATTTCTTCTTCCTCATCCACGCCCGGCGGCATGATTATGTCCGTTATTTTTTTGATCCACTCCATTATTATCATCGCGACCAACCTTCCAATTTTTTTTCTCGCGCCATTCTAGCATATGCTTTTATAAATTGCAAAGGTTTTCTTCAAAATATTTTCAGTTTTTACTTCCGACTGTTTTTGGATAATCTTCCGCGTGTTGTTCTGTCCAAAATCGCCTTCCGCAACCTTATCGTTTGCGGCGTGACTTCAACCAGTTCATCGTCTTGAATATATTCCATTGCCTGTTCCAAACTCATTATCCGCGCAGGTATTAATCTTATCGCTTCGTCCGAATTGCTCGCCCGAATGTTCGTTTGCTTTTTCGCTTTGCAAGGATTTATATCAATGTCAAGTTCCCGACTGTTTTCGCCGACGATCATTCCTTCATAAACTTGTTGCCCCGGCTCTATGAACATGACGCCTCTGTCTTGGAGATTAAAAATTCCGTAACCCGTTGTCAAGCCCGCCTCGAAGGCTACCAAGCTTCCGCGTGTGCGACCCATAATTTCTCCCTTGTAAGGTTCGTAGCCGTGAAAAACATGATTCATTATCCCGTTGCCCCGCGTCGAAGTCAAAAGCTCCGAACGAAATCCTATCAAGCCCCGCGCAGGAATTAAAAAGTTCAGCCGTATGTAGCCCGCTATTTGTTGCATATCTTTTAATTCGCCTTTGCGCCGTCCGAGACTTTCCATCACCGTTCCCATGTATTCCGAAGTCACTTCAACCGTCAATTCTTCTATCGGCTCGTATTTTTGCCCGTCAATTAATTTGTAAACGACTTCGGGTTTGCCCACTTCCATTTCATAACCTTCGCGCCGCATTGTCTCTATCAAAATCGATAAATGCAATTCGCCGCGCCCGCTGACTTTGAAAACGTCCGTGCTGTTTGTATCCTCGACCCGCAACGCGACATTTGTTTGAATTTCTTTGTAAAGCCTGTCGCGAAGATGACGGCTCGTTACAAATTGTCCGTCTTTGCCCGCCAAAGGACTTGTGTTTACTCCGATTGTCACGCTTAACGTCGGTTCGTCGACTTTTATTGTTTCCAATGCTTCGGGATTTTCTTTGTCCGAAATTGTGTCGCCGATTTTTATTTCCGGCAAACCCGTTACCGCCGCAATTTCTCCTGCCGAAGCTTCAGCAACTTCCGTTCGGTGCAAACCTTCATAGACATAAACTTTTCCGATTTTCCCGCTGAAATGTTCTCGCCCGCTTATGACCGTGACGACTTCGCCGCTTTTTATTCGTCCGCGACTTATTCGCCCTATCGCGATTTTTCCGACATAATCATCCCATTCAAGCATTGTAACTGCCATTTGCAACGGCAATTCCGCGTCGCCCGAACCGCTCGGTATTTCTTTTATTATCGTCTCCAACAGCGGCTCAAGATTTGTGCTCTCATCGTCCAAATTTTTTTTCGCAATGCCCGCCTTCGCCGCCGTGTATATTACGGGATAATCAAGTTGTTCGTCATCCGCGCCCAGCTCCATGAATAATTCCATCACTTCATATTCCACTTCGTCGATTCGCGCATCTGCTCGGTCGATTTTGTTTATTACAACTATCGCACGCAATTTTTGTTCCAACGCCTTCCGCAAAACGTATTTTGTCTGCGGCATGACGCCTTCAAATGCGTCAACCAATAACAGCACGCCGTCCGCCATATTTAGAACGCGTTCGACTTCTCCGCCGAAATCTGCATGTCCCGGCGTGTCCACAATATTTATTTTTTCGCCCTCGTATCTTATCGCCGCGACTTTTGACATTATCGTTATGCCGCGTTCGCGCTCCAATTCCCCGCTGTCCATTACTCGCTCGGCTACCTGTTCATTTTTGCGAAAGACTTCACTTTGTTTCAGCAAGCCGTCCACCAAAGTCGTTTTGCCGTGGTCGACGTGCGCTATTATTGCTATGTTTCGTTCTTGCATTTATGTTGCCTCCGAATTTTTTTTCCGCTATTATAGCACATATTTTTTGTAAAGGAGTATCTTCATGCTTGTTCCCAATTTTTCTCAACCCTTTGTCAAAACGCTCGAAGTTCCCGCCGATAAATCGGTTTCTCATCGTGCCCTGATTTTCTCCGCCATTGCCGATAATTCTGTTCGCATTTCAAACTTCCTGCGCGCCGAAGATTGCCTTTCAACTCTCAACTGCCTTAAAGCTCTCGGCGTAGAAATTAATCTTGCCGAAGATGTTTTTGTTCACGGAGTCGGCTTGCGCGGTTTGAAAAAATCTGCCGCGCCTTTGAACGCGGGAAATTCAGGGACAACTTTACGTTTGATGTCGGGCTTGCTCGCCGCGCAGAATTTTGATTCAACTTTTATCGGCGACGCTTCCCTTTCAAAACGTCCCATGTCCAGAATTATTTTGCCGCTTGAAAAAATGGGCGCAACTTTTTCTGCCCGCGAAAATAATTTCTTGCCGATAAAAATTTTCGGAGCAAATCTGCGCGGAATAAATTATGAAATGCCGGTTGCTTCCGCGCAGGTTAAATCGGCGATACTTTTGGCGGGGCTTTATGCCGAAAATCCTACAACGGTTATCGAGCCCGCGCCTTCCCGCGACCATACGGAAAAAATGTTGGCGGCTATGGGTGCGAGAATAGAAAAAATCGGAAATGCAATTACGATTTTCCCCGCCGAAAAACTTTTTGCGCCCGAAAAAATTTCTGTGGCGGGCGACATTTCAAGCGCGGCGTTTTGGATTGTTCTGGCGACGATTTTGGACGGCTCGGAAATTACAATTAAAAATGTCGGAGTAAATCGGACGCGCACAGGAATTTTGGATGTTCTTTTAAAAATGGGCGCGAAGATTTTTTTGGAAAACGAACGACTTGAATGCGGCGAGCCCGTTGCCGACATAAAAATTTTTTCGGCGAAGTTGCGGGGCATTGAGACGGGCGGCGAAATTATTCCGCGCATGATTGACGAGATACCGATTTTGGCAGTGGCGGCCGGTTTTGCCGAAGGCACAACGATTATTCGCGACGTCGGAGAATTGCGCGTCAAAGAAAGCGACAGATTGAAAGCGATTGTTGAAGAATTTAACAAGTTGTCTCCCGCGACTTTCGAGGCACAAGATGATATTTTGATAATTCACGGCGGCGGCGTCAAGAAATTTGCTTCTTGCAAAACTTACGGCGACCACAGAATTGCAATGAGTTTGTCGATAATGGGCATGGCAACTGAAGGCGTCGATTTGGACGACGGAGCTTGCGTAAAAATTTCTTATCCGAATTTCTTCGACATGCTTAAATAGTTTCTATCTTACAATCCTATAATCTAAAAAAGGACGACTGCAAAAAGCAGGCGTCTTTTTTTTGTTTTTCTCAAGGTAACGGATATAGAGTTGAAGAGAGCGAGTGGTTTAAGCCAGACGGCAGTAACAGATTCCAAGCGGCGGCTGAAGAATTTGGGTCTGATTGATTTTGTGACGGACAAGAGCCGCCCGAAACTCGGGACGGAATATGAATTGTTGCTTTACACCGCCTTAGCGGAGCAAAAAGCGGAGCAAAAAGCGGAGCAAAACTCGCGAATAAGTCCTTCTTTAACATTAATCTCTACTAAAAGAGAGAGAGTAGAAGAGGCGCCCGCGTCGGCGATAATCGCGGAATGGGAGAAATCGCCGATATTCTGTTCGCTCGACGACGAATTGAAGGCGGAACTTACTCGGCTGGTCGCTAAGCACGGCGAAGAGACAATTCGGCGGGCAATGCGGGCGGCGAAATATGCCAACGGCTCCAAGTCGATTAACTTCAACTATTTCCTGTACAAACTGAAGGAACTGCTGAAAGGTGGCAAGGCGCATGGAGAAAATGAGCAACCAGCTGATGTCAAACCCACTTTCGACGACGGGAATGAACCTTGGGCAAAATATGTCGGAATGGGAAAAGGTTAAGGCGGCAGGAAAGGCGCATTGCGAGAAACTTCGTCCGATATACGAGGCGCGATACAACTTGAAGGGTTTGAGCGATTCGGAAGTTCGGGAAGTTGAACGGGCAGAAACCGATAAGACGGAATGTTCGAAGTGCAATGGTCTGAATTGCCACAAGACGGGCGGGACGCGTCATTTGAAACCCTTCATCGGGAATGCCGACGGGCGATTGAATATCATGTATGCGATTTGCCCGGTGAAAGAGCGGCGGGATTTGAAAGACCGTCTTGACCGAATGAAAGTACCTGCGCGGTATCAAGGGAAGAATTTTTCCGACTACGAGGTAACGGCGGACAATCGTCGGGCGTTGGCGATAGCGCAATGGTACATAGCCGAGAAGCCGCAACGCAACCTTTACTTTCACGGCGGATGCGGCACGGGGAAAACATTTTTGACGGCGTTAATCGCGAAGGAATTTATCAGAGAAGGAAGGAGCGTGATATTCGGGGATGTGCCCGAACTGTTGGAGGAAATCAAGATGACTTTCGACAGCGACAAGCTCAAAGCGGAAGATGTGCTGAATCGGTATTACAACTGCGATTTGCTGATTATGGACGACATCGGAGCGGGGCAAGTAACCGAATGGACGGTAGGAGTTTTGTATCAGGTAATCAATCGGCGGGTGAATGCGGGCAAGCGATTAATCGTAACGTCGAACTTCGATTTGAAAGGATTGAATCAGCGACTTGCGACGAAAGACGCGTATGGAGCACGGCGAATCATCAGCCGATTGTCGGACAGTGTCATCGGGTATTTCGGAACCGTCGACAGGCGGGGTGCTTAAAAGTGGTCATTGAAAAGAAATGCGAATATTGCGGCGCGACGTTCACACCGGGCAAACACTCTCACAGGCAACGGTTTTGCAGTCGGCAATGCCAGCTGAAAGGTTGTCAGCGGCGGCGGAAAAAACGCGGGAAAACGGAACCTTTTGTACCCGTGAAAAAAATCTGCTCGTATTGCGGCAAAGAGTTTTTGGCTCAACATCCGCAGAAGAAATATTGCAGTCCGCATTGCGCATACGAGCATGATTTGGCAGAGTCGCGAGAAAAGCATCGGATGGAGCAGAAACCAAAAATCTGTCCGCAGTGCGGGAAGGAATTCACGCCGCGAAAACAAGCACAGAAATATTGCTGTGCGCGATGCTGTTACGCTTTCAATCGCGTGAAGAAGTTGCCGCCGAAAGAATTGGAGCCGCGCCAATGTGCGCACTGCGGGCAGGAATTCAAACCGAAGCACGGCAAGCAGATATTTTGCAGTAAGGAATGCCAATATCAGAACACGTTGAAGAAGGCGAAAATCAAGCGTGCAAGTCGAGCCGACAAGCGCGGCACGCAAAAATTTTCCGAACATGCCTTTTCTCAGAGCGCGGCTGAAATGGCGGCAGTGAATTGGGACGAAGAAATAAAAGTTCATCACAATCATTGGAAGCCGTTCAGGACGCCGAAAGACGCATGGCGGAACAAGAAACTGCCTGCGCGGAGACGGGAGATAAAAATCCCTGCGGCGGTGGCGGAAAATCGCGCTCCGACGATTGAAGAACTTCTCGATTGGATATTTTCGGAGGAAACATGAAACACAACGTCAAGATAAACGGCGTCATCAAGGAAATTGACTGCAAACTCGGCAGCGACATCGTCGACAAGACCGGCAGAGAAATATTTGAAGGCGATTATCTTCGTTGGCGGAATCACATGTTCGGCGAAATGATTTTGCAGGTGAAATTCTACGACGGGTGTTTTCTGGTTGAGGATTTGGACGAAGACAGCGACTTTCAACCTCAGCCGTTGTGGGAATATCTTGACGACGACGTTGAGATACTCGGGGAGGAATACAATCATGAAACCGATAAGCAATGCGATAACGCGTTCGGCAGATGAATTGGTGGCGTCGTTGAAGAAATTCATGAAGACGTTGCATTTGCCGAAAGATAATCCGGTAAGGCAGAGTGCGGGTCGCGAGCTTTACGCGAAAACCTGTCGATTCTGCAACCTTTACGATTTGAACAGGGAGGCTAAAAGATGAATTACAGAGTAAGACAGCACACGATTAACGGGTTCGGGCAGAAGGTAACTCGCGTTAAGCAACTCACGGGCGAACTTTCGACCGGGACGTTGGACAATCGCGGCGTTGAGATTTTCCTGAACGACAAGGTGCTCGTTCGCGACGGCAGAGCGTCAATGACTTGCACGGTGAAATTCTTCGACGGAGCGTTTTTCCTCGATGACCATCCGTTGTTCATGTACGAATCGGACGCGCTTGAAGTCGTGGGTTACGCGGGGGCTTAGAAATGATTTGCAAACGGTCGGCATGGAAGCGCGACTTTGCGGCAGGGAAGACGGAATCGAACAGGAGGACGACATGAAAACGATTAAATTCAGAGGACGCCGCATCAAACCGAATTTGGTAATCGGCGCGGATGAGGCGACGGGCGAATATATGATTGTCAATGACGAGCCCGTCAGTCCGCAAGATATTTGCCTGTTCTTCATGGCGATAGCAAAGCTCAACGGCAGGACGATTGAGGAAATGGCGCAACTTTTGATTCGCGGCGCAAATCATTTGCTCGAAGACGACCCTGAGCTTATGGGAAAGGTTAAGGCGATTTAAATGAAAACATTGTACAAAGAATTGGCGATAGTGGCGGCGAGCGGCTTTTCAATCGGCTTCGTTGTCGGAGTCATTGCCTGCGCCTACGCCTATATCGAGACAATGTAATGAAGTGCGAAAATTGCGGCGCGGAATTTACTCCGAGCAAATACAAGCCGAAGCAGAAATATTGTTCGCGGCAGTGCCGGCAGAAAGCGAGTTACAAGCGCAACGGGGTTAACATAAGAGAGTATGGACGCAAGAAATACTGGTTGGACGTTGAGGCGACCCGCGCCTACAAACGCGAATATTACATAACTCACAAATGGAAGGTGCAGAAATGAAAACGATTAAATTCAAAGGCGTCACGCTCGCGGGCGAGGCAATCACGGGTGATTTGATTCATGTAAGCAATGCGGTTGCAATTCGCGGTTACCTTGAGCCTGCCGACAGTGATTCTTTCGGCGCGTGGGAAGTCAAGCCCGAGAGCGTGAAACAGTTGGTTGGTTTCGACAAGAACGGCGCGGAGCTCTACGAAGGCGACGTGATTCTTATCGACGGCGGGGAAATGACAATCGCGGAAATTCTTCCGCCGCACTATCTGACATTCGGAGTGAAAAAAGATGATTAGATTCAGAGCGAAGCGCGCCGGGCATTGGGAATACGGTTGCGGGGCGTTCAAGTACAAAGAGAAACAGTATCTGGTGGTTGACCTGCAAGGGAGAATCATGATGGTTGAAGTCGACGAATCCCCTGTGCTTTTGGTCAGTTACGACAAAAACGGTCGCGAGATTTACGAAGGCGATATTGTTTCGGACGAGTTCGGGAACGAGCGGCAGGCGGGTTTCCCGGTTCTGCCGTATGAAAAGATGGAGTTGAAGAAAAATGGCGATGTTGGTTGGGATGTATGACCGCTACGGCAGAGCAATTCGCGAAGGCAACAAGGTGAAAGTCAAAACGCTTATCTGGAGCAACGGCAAGATTAAACACAACGGCGAAACGCATATCGCGACGGCGCATTACCAAGAAGGCGGTTCCGGCAATTATTTCAGCTTTGATGAGTTCATGGTTGAGAACCCGAAATATCCCGGTTGCTTTTTCGAGGCAGACCACGGCTTGATTGACTACATTTGGCTGTACAAGCCGAGCGATTTGGAGATAGTGGAAAGGTTTTGATGGAAATGAAAACACCGTTGCAAGCGTTGCTGTCTCGTCAGACGGTCACACCGGGCATGCTGGCGTTGGAGGCTCCTGCGGACGTGGTAATCAACGGCTTTGAAGTCACGGATGAGAAATTCTACTTTTCGTTGACGGACGGTCGGAAGTTGTTCGCGGGCGGGAAAATGCTTTTCAAGTACGCGGCAGATTTGCTCGCTGAATATGAATCGGCTGATTTGGTCGACAGCGCGCTTTACAAAAATCCCGTGGCGATAAGAATTCATCCGCTGATGGCACTCAAGAGCGGCAGGAAATTCCGCCGCGTGGAAATTCTCGGAGAGGTGGATGAATAATGCTTATCGTTAATCAGGCGGGCACAACGATTTTCAACGTCGACAAGATTAGTGTAATTCGTCTCGACAAGTCGGAGATTTGGGTTGCGTATAAAACCTACTTTGACGGTCTCCCCATTGTACAAAACGTGCCGATTTACAACGGCGAGTTCGCAACAGCAATGTTCGAAGCTATCATCGAGGCGGCGTCAACGGGCGCACAGGTTATCAGATTGGATAAGGAGTGTTGAGAAATGGAAAAGAAAAAAATGGAAACGGCTCTTGAGTACACGGAAGGGACAATGCGCCGCATGGTAACGGATTTGGCTCGTTATCTGAAAGACGCGAAAGCGGCGGTTGAAGTTGCCCGCGCCGAATACGACAAGGCATGGGACGCTTACATGGCGGCAGAATCCGTTGAGGCACTTACGGCGGCGGAGGTTGCGAAGACAATCGCCCGCGAGAAACTCAGCTACGAACAGGGCAGGGAGGACGCGTTCAATACGGCGTTGTGCTCGCTTGAAAGCAGTCGCAAGGCGCACGCCATGACGATTGAGGAATTGAAGGCGGGCGCGCCTTTCTAAGCAAAAAAAAAATAACCGCAGATGCGGCTGTAAAATGACACGGAAAAACATGTCCTTTCATTTTACAGCCGTTGCGGTGTTTTGTAAAGGAGAAAGTTATGAAAAAAGGATACAAAGAAACGGCGCATTGCATGCAGGAAATGTTGAAACTTCGCGGGCTCAAAGGTGCGGGTATCGTCCTCAACAGCGACAATGCCGGAATAGTTTTCGGCAACACCGCCGACGTGTACGAATTGGGCGAGACGGTCGCCAAGACGTTCGGCACAATTATTACGCAATCTTTCAAAAAGGACAACGACGAAGACGTAATGGATTTTATTGAGGGCTGGATGTCGGTAACGACGGACTTGAAAGGCAGAGCCCTGCACCGCGCCGCGTCGAAATATTATTCGGAACTGGTCAAGGAATTTGGGCAAAGAAAATGTTGATTTTGCAAAAAGAAGGCGAGCTGAAAGTAATGCAGACGCCGTTCGGAACAATAAGGTACATTGAACACGAGGGGCAAAAGTGGATAGTCCGCGCAGATTTTTTCAAAGCCTGCGGCTACATGTCCACAATTCCTAAACAGGTAGCCGGGCAAATGAGCAAAGACAGTTTCCTGATGGCGGAACGTTCGTGGAGACAGGGAGCGAGCAGTCAAATATCCTTCATGAACGAAACGGGCGTCCGCGAGTTCCAAGACGTGAAATTGGGCAAAGTCAAAGCGCGTCGAGTCCGTCCGCAGTTGTGCGAATTCGTATTGAAGAATCTGTACAAGACAATGGCGGCGACGCCCGAACCGGTACCGCTTTTCTCGAAAGAAGAAACCGACTTGAACGAAGCGATAGCGGCGTTGGAAAAAGTATTCCGGTACTTAAAAGGAATGAAACGTTGAATGTCGAAAAGGATGAAAGGTTATGCGAGTTGACAGGCAGAAATTACACGAGAAGCTGATAGATAATCGGCTTTCATTGAGGAAATGCGCCGAGTTGACGGGTTTGAGCCACATGACGCTTTACAACATATTGAACGGCAAGGTTGACCATGTGCAGACCGAAACGGCGATAAAGCTGATGGATTGTTTTGGCAGCGAAGTAATAATCAGACAGGTGAAGTGAAATGACGTTGGCTGAACTGAACGCGGTTCGGGACTTGAAAGGTGAAATAAAGTCGTTGGAGCAAAAGATATATATCATGCGACTTACGGCAAGTTCGCTGACGCCTGCGTTTGACGGTTTGCCGGGCGGGAATGAAAAGAAATCGCCCGTCGAAACTCTGGCGGTCAAGATAATTTCACTCGAAGAAGAATTGTCGGAGAAATATCGCGAGCTTGAGGCGCAAGCCGCCGCGTTGTATGAAAAGTTCTCCGCCGCCGATTTGACTTTGAAAGAGCACAACGTTTTAATCCTGCGCTATTGCGCCTGCGAACATTTTCGCGACATAGGATTTATGTTGAAGCTCTCGGACGCCCGAACCTACGCAATTCATTCAGCCGCGCTAAAAAAAATTTTGGACAATAGCTAAGCAAGAGTTGAACAATAACCCTCCTGTGAATATAATTAATCCTGACGAAAACTGTTCGGGATTTTTTTTTATGGAGGGAGTGGTCATGTGGCACAGACGTTCTGACGAAAGCAACGAGGCATGGGAAGCCTTTGAGAAATATTTATTCGGTTCGAGGAGTTATAACAGGGTTGCAACAGAGTTGAAAAAAAGCGGAACCCTGATTTACCGTTGGGCGCATAAATACGGGTGGAAAGAGCGAGCGGCGGCTTATGACAATGAACTGTTGGAAAAAGTACGCAATGAGGCGCGCCGGGACTTAAGCGAAAGGTATCGGCGAATTTTGGCAGACGCGATAGCATTTCAAGAAAAAGCGTCGGCGGCATTGCGGGAAAAGGATTTGTCGAAAGCGTCGGTCAAGAGCCTAACCGAATTATTCGGCATGGCGAAAGATACGGAATTGGCGATATACGAATTGCTGAAAATGAATGAACCTGCGCGGGACATGGAGATAAAGATAATCGATGAATGAAATGGAACGGCGAGCCCTTGCCCGCGAAGACGAATGGTTTAACCTGACGACGCGTGAACTTCGCCGCTTGAAAAGGTATTACGAGACAGCGGCGACTGAACTGATAAAAGAAATCGAAGCGTTGTACGGTCGCTATGGTCGTGAAAACCGCTTACCGCCGGAAGAGGCGCGGCGATTAATCAGAGGCGCAGAATTCCGCCAATGGCGAATGTCGTTGGAAGAATATGTCTCTCGTTCAAAAGGCGACGAAAAATTATTACTCGAACTGAACACGCTGGCAATGAGGAGCAGGATAAATCGTCTTGATGTGCTTTACTCGAAAACGCTGATGGAACTTGGCGACTTATCGGAGCGTCTGAAAGATTTTTCGGACGCTTTTTTCTATCGCTCTTATGTCGAACACTATTACGGGACGCTTTACGATGTCGGGCAGGAAATAGGGTTGAAGACGCCGCCGGCAGAATTGGACAGGGCGAAAGTGGCGGCGGTTTTAAAGACGAACTGGAGCGGACGACTTTATGACGAACGAATCAGAGCGCAACGGCGGCGGTACTCGGTTGCGATAAAGGAAATTGTTCTTCGCGCGGTTCATAAGGGCGAATCGATAGAGAAATTGAGTCGTCGATTATCGGAGAAAATGCAATCGGATTATAAATCGGCAGAGTTACTCGTAAGGACGGAGGTAAATTATTTTCAGAACCGCGCCGCCGCCGATGCTCTAAGGGACGCGGACTTTACCCATTACCAATTTGTGGCGACGTTGGACAGGCGGACATGCGCTCGTTGCGGCAACAAAGACGGCGAAGTTTATTCCCTTTCCGAAATGAATCAAGGGGAGAATGCTCCGCCGCTTCATCCCCGTTGTCGTTGTACCATAATCGCTTCCTTCGGCGAGAAAATGACTGGCTCCCGAATCTCCGAGGGTCGGAAGAAAATTCCTGCCGAGACGAGTTACAAGGAATGGCGGGCAGGGATTGGCGAAGTTGGTTATAATCCTAAAATCCGAACGAAGCCATTGACGGCGGCGGAGATAAAAACAATCAAAGACGCCGAAGACGCCGCATATAAAGCCGTGACGGGTGCGGACTTCGGCTTTAAAAAACGAACTGCAGAGGCGAAATGGAGTGAGGAAATAATATATGCGAACGGCGATGGGAAAGGAATGGGTTATAAAACAAATTGTCAAAAATGCGTAGTGGCGCATGAAGCGCGAATGCGGGGTTATGATGTAGTGGCGCGTCCGAGTTGGAGAGGCGACCCGTTGCAAAAAGTAGAAAATTGGTTGCAGGTATTTGAAGGTGAGAAGGAAACGTATAATTGCAAAGGTGCAACGCCCGCCGAGATAAAAAATTTTATCGCGGAAAAGATGAACGAATGGGGCAAAGGTTCGCGAGCATTCTTGTGGTTCGATTGGAAAGAGCCGATTTTGGGTAAAAGCCACGTGATAGTAACGCATTTGAACGAGAACGGTTTTGTGCAATACGGCGACCCTCAGACGGGCAAAATCGGCGTCGTCGGGTGTTTGCAGGCAATTAAACTCGAAAGCGCGGTAATAATGCGGGTAGACAATTTGTCTTTCACCGAAGAGCTTAAATGGTATTGCCTGAACAGGAGGAAAGTGAAATGACGTTGGACGAGGCGCGGCACTTGGCGCAAGAGTGGAGCGGTTATACAGTCAGCGACGCAGGCGATTGCGGCGATAAATGGGTTTTCGGTTTTGAGGAATGCAAAGAAGGGCTCGGCGGACTTGTAGTCCTTGTAAACAAAAAAAGCGGCGAATGTGAAGGATTAAGCAGTGCTGAATTTGTTTATTCGTTTCTTGAAGGCGAATTAAATTATAAACGTATAGACCTGCCGAAGGAGGATTCGTAATGTGCACCTGCGGTTGCCAAGTGGCGCAAACCTTACCGTTAATCGGTTCGCTGGTCGTCTTGTGGCTTGTTCGTGATTAATTGCCTCTTTCGGCGAAAAAATGTCGGGAAGTCGAATCAGCGAGGGTCGGAAGAAAATCCCGGCTGAGACGAGTTATCGGGAATGGCGGAATGGGGTTGACAAGACTGCTCCGCCGCGTCAAAATGGCTTGGCGGCAGGGAAAATAAATGTGGCGATGACAACGGGCAGTCCGCCGAAATTGATTGAGCGAATAGAATTCAAACCCGCCGAGATAGAAAAGACGTTGGAGCGATACGAAGCGCAGATAGTGACTTCGCCCGTAGAACACGCGATAATAATTACAAGGAGCGGCGAGGTGTATCACATGAACGGCGACGTGCACGGCATCCCGCTGAATTATTTTGAACAAATGCGCCGCGAACTGGAAGGAGCGCATGTGACGCACAATCACCCGCCTGGCGCGAAAGAAAACGACCACACTTTCAGCGATGATGACTTTGACAACTTCATTTATTTCAAAATGGCGCGGTTGCATGGGATTGAGGAAAAATTTCTCTACGAGTTAAATCGAAATGCGCTCGACAATGAACTTGTGGGGCGTGATTGGGGAGCACTTGCCGAATCCGACGATTATCATTATGCGATTATGTTAAAGGCGTTAATTGAGGGTTTAGGTTATTGGAGGCGCGGACGATGACGGAAAAGGAACGAACAGCGGCATGGGATGAGGTATTGGAAACGGGGCGTTGGCTAAATGATGAAACGAATCGAATCATTGACGAATTGCAGAGGAAACAGGGCAAAGAATATAGAATAGATGACCCGCGTAACCGTCCTGCATTTAAAGAAGTTCACGAGGAATTTGCCCGTCGCATGAAGGCAATCAGCAAGAAATACGGACTAATTAAGGAGGAGCAATGATTTACAACGAAGATTGTCTTGAAGGCATGAAGAAAATCTCCGACGGCTCGGTTGACATGATTTTGACGGACTTACCGTATGGCACGACTGATTGTTCTTTCGATAAGCAGTTGCCGTTCGCGCCAATGTGGGAACAATTCCTGCGCCCGTTGCGGCAATAAAGACGGAGAAATTTATCCGTTGTCGGAAATGAATCAAGGGGAGAATGCTCCGCCCTTACATCCCCGCTGCCGTTGTACAATTATTGCGAGTTTCGGAGAAAAAATATCTGGCAGTCGAATCAGCGAAGGTCGGAAAAGAATCCCGGCAGAAATGAGCTACAAGGAATGGTTAAAGACAATCAAGGATACGGCGGAAATACCGTTGTCGCTGATGAATACCGCCAAAATAAACGAATTGAAGGCGGAAGTGAAAAGTGCCAAAAGTGAGTTGAAAAATAATCCCGGTAAAACAGCCCAAGACAAAGCGGCAGATGCGTCGGGCAGATTGACTTCTTACATAACAGGCAACTTGTACAAGGCGCGACTCGAAGAGACAGTCGGCGGCGTGAGTTGCCGAATTGAATATTTGCAGGAGAAATTGAAAGGCGGTAAAATAATTTGTCAATCCAAAGTCTATGTAACTCCCGACGGCGTCCGTTTCATTTTCCCGGAAGACCTTAATCCGAAATTGCAAACCATGACACCCGAAAAAGCCATAGCCCTTTGGCAACAAGTGCCCGAAGCAATTCGGGCGCAAGGACAACGCAGAATTGCTTTCCTCGACTTTAGCAACGAAGATGACGCCCATTGGCTCAAGGTTTATAAAAATTTCACTCAGTCGTATGCAACGGGCGGCGAAGAAATAATTTTCTATCGTTTGGAAAAATCTCATTCTGATGAATATGTAAAGAAGACTTATCGACATGAGATAGGACATTGGATTGATAAAAAAATCGGCGGCAACACTCCTTACTCAAAGCAGAAAGAATGGCAGGAGGCAATGGCGAAGGATTTGCGCAAGACGGGCAAAAAGAGTGTTACGAACTACGGAGAAAATTCGCCTGCCGAAGATTTTGCCGAGAGTGTGCAACTGTATGGCAAGGGTCGTGCTTGGATGTTCAGATTTATAAATCGGCGGAACTTATTGGATAAAATTTTTCAATGGAAGGCGGAAGAAGATGTCTAAAGTATTTGGCAGTGAGAAAGTTGAGGGTAAGACACCTTCGGGCGGCGAATATTTCATTGCGCATTTCCTTGACGAACGCGGCAATCCAACTTACCGCGACGAAGCAACGCAAATAATCATCCAAGAATACGACGAGAATGACCGAATGATTTTAGAGACAATCGGCTTTACGAACAAAGATTCGTAGCGACTCTCGACAGGCGAACCTGTGCGCGTTGCGGAAACAAAGACGGCGAAATTTATTCCCTTTCCGAAATGAATCAAGGAGAAAATGCTCCGCCGCTTCATCCGAGATGTCGTTGCACTATCATTGCCTCTTTCGGCGAAAAAATGTCGGGAAGTCGAATCAGCGAGGGTCGGAAGAAAATTCCTGCAGAGACGAGTTATCGGGAATGGCGGGCAGGGATTGGCGAAGTTGGTTATAATCCTAAAATCCGAACGAAGCCATTGACGGCGGCGGAGATAAAAACAATCAAAGACGCCGAAGACGCCGCATATAAAACCGTGACGGGCGCAGATTTCGGCTTTAAAAAGATGAGAAACTCGGAATGGACGCGGGAGTTGAACTTAACATACGAATTGGAGAAATACGGGATGACAAAAAATTGTCAGCGGTGTAGTGGCGCGCCCGAGTTGGGGTGACGACGACACGTTAAAACAAAAAGGGAATTGGCTCCAAGCGTTTAAATGTTCCTACGACGACTTCAAAGTTTGCAATGGCAAAACGGGCGCGGAAGTGATAGAATCGGCGAAAGAGAAATGAGTTCGTTCGGTGAAAGTTCGCGGGCAATAGTTGTGTTCCATTGGGACAAAGAAAAAACAGGACGTAAAGACGGGCATGTGATAGTGACGCAATGTCGCGATGGGGCAGTAAAATTTGGCGACCCGCAGACAAGAAACAGAGCGGCGGCAAATCTTTTGAAAGAAGCCGACCTTGCCAAAAAGATAATTGTCCTTCGCGTAGATAATCTGGAGTTCACAGACGTGGTTAAACGTTGTTGCAAGAATCGGGGCGAATGAAATGATAACGTTGCGTGAGGCAATAAAAAAGGCGGAGGCATGGCGCGAAAGTAAAGTAGTAAGTATCAGAGACTGCGGCGACCGCTGGGTTTTTAATTTTGAACACGAGGAACAAGGAACGTGGGATTCGCGAATTCCTGATTTTGCAAAAGAAGTTCTGGCGTCAGTCGGTTATCCCGAACCTGTTTTCTCCTTCAAAGAAGACGGACATTGCGAGTTCTTTTTCGTCGATGAAAATCTTGATTTGTTGAGTAAAGGTAAAGATGTTGCTTTACCGAAGGAGGAGCCATGATTTACAACGACGATTGCCTTGAAGGCATGAAAAAAATCCCCGACGGCTCGGTTGACATGATTTTAACCGATTTGCCCTACGGCACGACTGATTGTTCTTTCGATAAGCAGTTGCCGTTCGCGCCGATGTGGGAGCAATTCCTGCGCCCGTTGCGGCAACCGTGACGGCGAAATTTATCCCCTTTCCGAGATGAATCAAGGGGAGAATGCTCCGCCGTTGCATCCGCGTTGTAGGTGTACAATCATTGCGTCCTTCGGCGAGAAAATGTCGGGAAGTCGAATCAGCGAGGGTCGGAAAAGAATCCCAGCAGAGACGAGTTACAAAGAGTGGCGGAGTCAAGTTGAAGGAAAATCAGCAGGCGCGTTGAACAACCGAAATGACCCGACGTATGAGAAACGCGATAAAGTTGCAAATGAATATTACGACCGAGTAAGAGGCGACAAAGAAAATTTTATAAAAAATGTAGCGGCGAACAGCGGTTTGAACGAACGCGGCGTGGAAAAAGTTTTCAACCATATTTTTATCGAAAAGCATCAATTAGACGACGGCTTCAGGCGATTTGACCCCAGTTATGAAATGGCAGAATCATTCCGTCGCCTGTCGGAAGGAAACGACATTCAGGAACACGACCGCATCATTTTAATTAAGCATGAATGGTTGGAGTTGGGCTTGATGAAACGCTACGGCTATGACTACTCAACGGCGCACAGAATAACCGAGCGCAAATACAATTACGACGCGGCTTTGACCAAGTGGCTTAAGGAAAGAGGCGAATGGTAATGGAATGGGTAGAAGTATTTGAACGAACAGCCGAATATATCCGCCTTCGCTACTATCCCTGTCAAAATTCAGCGAAGGGCACTTTCGGCGAAGTTACCTACTTTTTCGCAACCGACAAGTGGACGTTTGACAAAACGGCGGAAGATTATCATGTAAGTTACGCCATGCACGCCGTTAATTTTGCTCGTCGTCGACATAAGAGCGGCGTAGAAATTCCCAAAAACGGCATGGTTGCTTGGCATTAAGGAGGATTTATGACCTACAACGAAGATTGTTTGGAAGGGATGAAGAAAATCTCCGACGGCACGACGGATTGTTCTTTCGACAAAAGAATCTCGTTCGCGCCGATGTGGGAACAATTCTTGCGCCCGTTGCGGCAATAAAGACGGCGAAGTCTACCTGCTTTCCGAACTGAATCAAGGCGAAAATGCCCCGCCCTTACATCCCCGTTGTCGTTGTACAATCATTGCGTCCTTCGGAGAAAAAATGTTGGGAAGTCGAATCTCCGAAGGTCGGAAAAGAATCCCGGCTGAAACCACCTACAAAGAGTGGCGGAATGGGATTGAGAAGCCGAAAACCAAAAACGCGGCGGACGATTTGGTTTTTGATTTGCAACGATTTGCCGCCCGACCTCTTCCCGAAGGCGATTATAACTTGAAAGTACGTCGACAAGTACAGAATCGCCATATTGAGGGCACTAAGGAATTTCAGGAATACATGAAACAAAAACAGGGAACAATATTCAAACCGAGCAAAATGCCGCCTGATATTGACGCCCAAGCGTTGGTCAACGAATTTCACGGAAAAGGAACTTACGACCCGAATCCGAGAGATAACAGCCCGCGAGAAATAGTTGACACGGGCAGAGTAATCGGGCAATATTGGAATAACAAAACGAGCGAATTTACCGACACTTCTTGGCTGATGATTGTGTATTCGAAGAAAGGGACGCATATTTATCCCGTTCGCCCTTTGGAGGAATGATTTATGACTTCACTTGAAAAATTTAATCTGCTGATTGAACTTGAAAAAAAAGACGGCAAAGTTAAAATAACGACAGTAAAAGGCGCGGTTTATCACTGTAAATTGCATTGCCCTGCTGAAGATGAAGACGATTGGGCATATGTTTTCATTTCGCCCGATTATCCTACTCATTACTTTATCCTCGAATGCAATTTCATTGAGCGAATAGAAGAGATAACGGAAGAGGAATGGCAGAGCCACTTAAAGGAGACATCATGATTCATAACGAAGATTGTTTGGAAGGGATGAAGAAAATCTCCGACGGTTCGGTTGACATGATTTTGACGGACTTACCCTACGGCACGACTGATTGTTCTTTCGATAAGCAGTTGCCGTTCGCGCCGATGTGGGAACAATTCTTGCGCCCGTTGCGGCAACAAGGACGGCGAGATTTATCCCCTTTCCGAACTGAATCAAGGCGAAAATGCCCCGCCCTTACATCCAAGATGTCGCTGTACTATAATTGCCTCTTTCGGCGAGAAAATATCTGGCAGTCGAATCTCCGAGGGTCGGAAGAAAATCCCGGCTGAAATGAGTTACAAGGAATGGCGGGGGCAAGTCGGAAATGATAAAATACAAAGTGGAGCTTTGAATCCCGAAAGTGCCCGCGCAGAGGAACATGCTTTTAAATATTATGAATCAGTACGCCATATGAAGACTGATTGCCGGAGGATAGCCGCGAATACAGGATTTAGAAAGGAAGACATTGCTCGAATTAAAAATCATGTATTTTATGCTGAACATGAACTTTACGATGGAGAAAAGGGAAGATTTTATCCGAGTTATCATATGGCACAATCGTGGCAAAGACTTATTGACGGTCGTAATATTCAACCTCGTGACATTGTTCTTTTGAATCATGAATTTTTGGAAAGTGTTATCGAATCTGAAGGCTTTAATGCACAAGGCGCACATGCGGTTGCGGAAGCAATTTATAATTATTCCGCTTTAATCAAATGAGGTGAGAGTAATGAATGGTTGGTGCAAATTTACTGCTGAAGATGAGGGCGGGCTCGTCATAATATACAGCTTGGAGGACAACAGCAGTTGCGACGGAATGTTATTCTTCGACAAAGACACAAAGGAACTGTCGATTATCGCTTTGTCACGCGGTGCGACAGAAGAATTGACTAAACACTTCATGTGCTCGGTGCGGGGCAGAATGCGGCGCGGTTATGAATTAAATAAACTCTACTATCTTGCAGTCGGCTAAGGAGTTGCCATATCTGCAACGCCGATTGTCTTGAGGACATAAAGCGGCAACCGTGACGGCGAATCAGCGAGGGTCGGAAAAGAATCCCTGCCGAAATGACGTACAAAGAGTGGCGGGCAGGGATTGAGAAGCCGAAAAGCAAAAACACGGCGGACGCCTTGCAACAAGTTGCGGCAGACGATAAAATAAAACGAACCTTACAAGAGACAATGGCGGCGAGCAAGATAAAAGGTGAATTGAAATACCCGCCGCCGAAGATGGATTTAACGTCGTTCAAATTTGACGCGGTGCACACGCAAGGCGATAAACATCCGCACGATGTGACGGAAGAGGAAGCGCGTCGCTTTATCGACGAGGCATATTTCGCGATACATTTCAAAGGAAATGACAGCATGAATTATTTTGGGCGCGAAGGCGCGGCGTATGTTCAACTCGGCAAGAAGAAAATACGGACGGCGTTTAAAGCAGAGGAATATAATCCGAAGTTCAAGCAGATGGTGGAGGACTATGAAAAAGCGCGAAGAGAAAGTGAATTGTCCGCTGATTAAGCGTGAGTTTGAGGAGGAATTATGTGCGGACGCGGCGTTTGTAGCGGAGGGATTTCATCCCGAACGATTTGCGCCGAAAGAAATTCGGGGGCTAAAAAATTGGAAAGCGGTATGTCAGGAATGCAAGAACAATCCCTGCAACGCAGAGCCATGACCTACAACGAGGATTGTCTTGAAGGCATGAAGAAAATCTCCGACGGCACGACGGATTGTTCTTTCGACAAAAGAATCTCGTTCGCGCCGATGTGGGAACAATTCTTGCGCCCGTTGCGGAAACTGACGCGGTGGTGAAATTACATTTCGGCTCGGTAAAGGCGGCATGTACAGGGATTGAGTCGGTGATAAAAGAATTTCCGTCCGCAGGAATGCATTTGAGGGAATTGAATGTTTTGGACGGCGGGCTGATGAGCACGTCGAGCGGTTACAGCCGAATCAATTTTGACCCAAAATATTTCTCGTCGGAAGAAAAAATAGGGGCGGCGATAACGGCGGGTGTTGAGAGCGGCTTTTATCCGAAGAACATGACGATAGCGGGCGCGGGAGCCCATGAAATGGGGCACATAGTGGAAGATTGGCTGATAGAAAAATACGGCGGCTCGGCGGCAGATGTGAAGTCAAGAATTTTCCCCGAAAAATGGATACTTGAGGCATACGCGAAGGTGCTACAAACTTTTCAAAAGAAAGAGTTTAAGCCGCTTAAACAACTTCAGAAAGAAATCGGGAAATATGCACTCAAAAATCCGAGCGAATGTTTGGCGACGGCAGGTTCAGATTATTTCACGAACAAAGACAAGGCGGCGTTGTTATCGCGATTCATTTGGCAGAGATTGAAAGAGGAGTTGGACTAAATGATAGCTTACGGCGAATCAAAATTTTGGCAATATCCTTCGGAAGAAATGGAACGCTATTGCATTTACAGCGAACACGGATACATAATCGGCGTGAAAGAAGGGGCACCCGCCGAGTTCAAAGCGGCGTATGAAGAAGAAGAAAAACGGAGTAAGCATTGGGAAGAAATGGGCATTGATTAAGGAGGAAATCTAATGCGCAATTGCCAAGCGGTGCAAACGTGTTCGTGATTGTTAGGTGTTGAAATGGACATAAGAGTTAATCGCCACTTCAAAGAGTATTTGACCGATTGGAATTCGGAGATTTATTTCCTTGTGGGCGGCTACGGAAGCTCGAAGTCTTATCACACGGCGTTGAAAATCTTGCTGAAACTCTTTCAAGAGAAGAGGACGGCGTTGGTGGTTCGGGAGGTTTACGAAACCATCAGAGAGAGTTGTTACAGTTTGTTTGGAGAAATAGCGGGCAGAATGAATTTGCCCGTCATTTTTTTGCGCTCGCCGCTGGAGA
>ERZ842401.3019-NODE-3019-length-21518-cov-27.750594_pt1 | contig 21518 bp, 21 predicted proteins | sample MGYA00521270_ERZ842401 | MGnify/ENA primary metagenome ERZ842401 (study PRJEB31892, sample SAMEA3878208) | bioreactor metagenome | biome: Moose rumen | place: Sweden | collected 2011-10 | study: EMG produced TPA metagenomics assembly of the PRJEB12797 data set...
AACACCGCCGCTGTCGCCAGCAGCATAACACTCTTTTTCATCATCAAACTCCTTTGGGTAGTCTGATTTGATTATATCCGTTTTTGCTCCCTTTGACAATCGAATTTTATACACTCGTTTTTTACCTTTCCGAATGCTTCGCCGATGTGCGCGGACACTCCGCCGATGTGCGCGGACTTCCCGCTGATGTGCGCGGACTTTCCGCCGATGTGCGCGGACTTTCCGCCGATGTGCGCGGACTTCCCGCCGATGTGTGCGGACTTTCCGCTGATGTGTGCGGACACTCCGCTGATGTGCGCGGAACAATTTTTTTTGTTGACAAATGAAGTATTTTCGTTATATTTTGTTTGTATCAAGAAGGCGTAGGCTTTCTAAAATATTTTTGAAGAGAGGTTTTGTATGCCAAAATCGTATTCACAGGTGATTTCAGAGGGAGATGTTCTTACGGGCGCAATCAAGAATAATCTTGACAAGCTCAAGGACGTGAATTTAACGGCGGAAAAGGCGGAGGCAATGGATGCAATGCTGTCGAGCCTTCGTGCGCTGAACGTGAAGCAAGAGCAGCTCAAGTCGGATTTGAAGGCGTGTACTGCCGAGGTGAACGATAAAATCGCAGAACTTTCGGCGGCGATTGCAGACGCAAAGAAGCGCGTAAAACTCTGCGTTCCCAAAGAAGATTGGGTTGCGTACGGCATAAGCGCAAAAAAATAAACGGCAGGACGAACGCCGTTTATAAAGGGAGGGGGAGCAAAATTCCCCGTTTTTTATGCCGTTTCACAGCCCAAACAATTCGCTGTGAGTGCCTGTGTCTACGAGTTCCAGAATCAGCACATCGTTATAAATGCGGTAGACTAACAGCAAATCTGGTAGCACATGGCACTCTCGCTCGCCCTTTCTGTCGCCCTTTAGTTCGTGGTCGCGATAGCGTTCTTCAAGCGTTTTTCCTTTCGCCAGTAATTCAACAACATCTAACACTTTCTGCGAATCGCCTTTTCGACGCTTCTCGACTTTCTTCAAATGCTTTTTGAACGTAGCGGTAGAACGGGTTTTGTATTTGTATGTTTCCGTTTTCTCGTCGCTCATATCAGCCCCAGTTCTGCCCACAATTCGCGCGGTGAATCATACGTTTTCGCGTTCGGGTCTGCCATCAATGCGTCGGCTTCTTTTCGCGCTCTCTCCAAGCTGCCCCGCTTCTTGTTCTGCCCTCTCGGCGCGGCGTTCTTCCGCATAAGCACAAAGCGCACGCCGTCATTCTCGATTTCCACAGGCGCAGTCTGCTCCCTCGACATATATTTTTCTGCATTGCTCACAAAATCATTCAATGTCAACACCAACATACTATCCTCCGCCTCTTGCAAGATACTTGTAATGATACCGCCTGCGCGCATTGCCGTCAACTGCGCAGACTCGTTTTGCACGGGATTGACCGCGGGGCGAAAAAAAAATAAGATTGAGGTCTATGGCATTGGCAATTTTTGCGGGCTCTTTTGACCCGCCGACGTATGGGCATTTGAATATTATTGAACGCGCCCGAAAAATGTTTGATGAAATCGATGTGGTAATCGCTGTGAATCAGCAGAAAAAATACTTGTTTTCCGATTCTGAGCGTTTGCAGTCGCTTACGGCTCTTGTTGCGCAGTGGAGCAATGTTTCGGTGCATTTGTGGGACGGTCTGATTGTGGATTACGCCTCTTCGCGCGGCGCAAAAGTGATGCTTCGCGGCATTCGCAACGTTACGGATTTCAGCTACGAGTTTGATTTGTCGCTGATGAACAAAACGCTGGACAGCAAAATTGAAACGCTTTTTATCCCCACCGAGCAAAAATATGTTCTATTAAAATCGAGCTCAATCAAGGAACTCGCGTCGTTTGGCGCCGACGTTTCGGGAATGGTTCCGCCGATGATTGCAAAAATGCTTGCGGACAAATTCGGCAAAAAACGCAGCTAAATCACGCCCTCGCTCCGCAAATGCTCATCGAATGCAGAAGCGACCGAAAAGAGCCAGTGGAGCGTATCATTAAAATTCTCTGCGCTCAAACCGCCCTCAAAAGACACAAAATACTCAAGACGAAACCGCTCCTTCCACAAAAAAGCGGTTGCAAAAACCGTGTCGGAATTCCAGTCGTTGACGATTTTGTACGCTTGGGCTTCAGAAATGCCGTCCTGCGCCCTCCATTGCGACGAAAATTTTATAAACGCGCGCTCGTTGTCAACTTGGATAAGAAAAAAAATCCCGCCTGATTCGATAATCAAATCGCCGTCGTCATCAAAAAACGCACTTTTTCCCAGTTCTTCGTCCATCACCATAAGCAGCATATTGGGGGTCATATCTTTTTTTGCAATGCTGTAAGAAAATGCTGGCAAAACCGCCGCAATTCCAAGCAAAAAAGACAGTACAGCGATTTTTATTTTTTGTAGTTCCATACCATAATTCCTAAAACCAAAAAACGTGTTCTGCACATAATTTTTTTCAGAATTGTTTTATTCACCATATCTTGTGCTGAATTTGTGTTGATTTTTTGTTTGATTTATTTTAAATAGTATCCGATTGACAGTCAAGAAACAAGAAAAATCTTATTTATGACAAAAAATCAATATTTGTCATTCTTTTTTATTTGACAAACACGATAAAAATGCTATAATTATTGACACGCAATAGGATTCTGTTGTATTATGAACAACGTTATATCGGTAATATTTTTATAGCGAGGTTTATAAATGGCAGTACCTAGAGCGAAAACATCAAAGGCTCGCACACGCAGACGTCGTGGCGTAAATATGCACCTCGAGGCACCACAGCTTGTTGAATGCAGCAACTGCGGCAACTTGACAATGCAGCATCGTGTTTGTCCAAAGTGCGGATATTACGGCGGACGCCAAGTAATTATTCCACAGGCATAATTCTGCGTGCAAGCGAAAACACAGGAGTATTGATATGGACGCAACGTTCGAGAAAATTCAGAAGCTTATCGCTGATAAACTTGAGATTGACCCTTCAAAAGTAACTTTGGAAGCGTCTTTCCGCGGCGACCTCGGAGCTGACAGCTTGGATACATACGAGCTTGTGTATGCTATCGAAGAAGAAATGGGTGTTAGCATTCCTGATGAGAAAGCTAATGAATTCGAAACCGTTAAGGACGCTTACGATTTCATTGTTTCCCAGAAAAAATAAAATTTTGTACAATGCTTTTTAATTGCATTTTATGAAATGATTTTTTGCAAAGACACAGGTTCTTTTGAATCTGTGTCTTTTTAATTGATGAGGCACTATTTTGGCAAAATCGGATACGTTTTTTTCAGCGAACAAAATGTTCTCTATTTCTGACGAGAGAAAAAAGAAATTGCTCAGTTTTTGTGAAAATCTTGGAATAAAATTTCACGATATTACGCTTTTGGATTTGGCTTTGCACCATCGTTCTTTTTCTAACGAAAGCGAAGAATTCCGCCATTACAATAACGAACGGCTGGAGTTTTTGGGCGATTCTGTTTTGGGAATGTCGACTGCGGCGTTTTTATACGAAGATATGATGAAAAATCCCGAAGGAGATTTGGCAAAGATAAAATCTGCGGTTGTGTCAGAAAAAGCGCTTGCGCCGATTGCGAAAACGATGAAAATTGATACCTTCCTGGTGCTTGGCAAAGGCGAAGAAAAAACGGGCGGGCGTGAAAAAAGCGCGATTTTGGCAGATGCATTTGAGGCTGTTGTTGGTGCGTTTTATCTTGATTCGGGATTTGAGGCTGCTGAACAGCTTGTGTTGCGTTACATCATTCCTGAAATCCGAAATATGCAGCAAAATCGAGGTCGCAAGGATTATAAAACGCTTTTGCAGGAATTGTATCAGAAAATCTGCAAAGAATGTCCGATTTACGAACTTACGAAAACTGACGGTCCTGACCATGATAGAACGTTTTGGGTTTCTGTAAAATTGGGCGAGCAAATTTTTGGTCCGTGCGCGGGCAAAAATAAGAAAGAAGCGGAGCAAAATGCTGCCCGACAAGCATACGCAATGCTTGCCGAGCAAAAGTGATTATCTGCGTCTGTTTCCAAAAAGGCGCAACAGATACAAGAAAATGTTGATAAAATCAAGATACAGATTAAGAGCGGCAATTATTGCAACATTTTTGTATGCGTCTCTGCCGTCTGCGTATTCTGCGGTGCGGATTATACGCTGTGTATCGTATGCGGTCAAACCGGTAAAAAGCGCAACGCCTGCAATTGAAATAATCCAATCGAGCATTGATGACTTAAAGAGAAAATTTACCACAGATGCGATTATCAATCCGATTAACGCCATGGTGATGTAGCGCGAAAATGCCATCAAATCTGTTTTTGTGAAAATGCCGTACAGTGTCATTGCGCCGAACATCAATGCCGTAATGAAAAATACATTGACAATATTTCCAATTTGGTACGCGAAAAAGATAGAAGACAGTGTCATTCCGTTAATGACAGAATAGACAATAAAGGAAATTGCTGCGGTGGTAGGCGATAGGTTTCGAATATTTGCTGACAAAAACCAAACCAAAACCAATTCTGCGATGATAAGCGCGAAAAAGCCGAGCATTCTTCCGCCAAAGACAAAATGAAGCAATGTAGGGCTCATTGCCGTAATGAGCGCAGTTGCGCCGCTTACGAATAATGCCGCAAACATCCAACCGTAAACCCTTGCAATAAATTTTCGAGATGCAGAAATTTGTGTCTGCTGTGTAAAAATGTTTTCCATATCTAAAATATACTCATAAAAAGGTGTTTTGCATAGGATTATTTTTTGAAATTTGCTTTTTTATAAAAATTTACGAAAAAAGTGCATTAAGGTATTTACAAAAAATATCATTTTATGCTATAGTAACTCTCACAGACGGGACAGTAGCTCAGTTGGTTAGAGCACCGCTCTGATAAGGCGGGGGTCAAAAGTTCAACTCTTTTCTGTCCCACCAACGGGGAATTAGCTCAGTTGGCTAGAGCATCGGCTTTGCAAGCCGAGGGTCAGGGGTTCAAGTCCCCTATTCTCCACAGTTTTAGCGGAAAGATTTTTTCTTTCCGCTTTTTTTATGCAATGTGATTTTTTAGTTTTTAAGGAGGTTTTATGAAAAAACTGTGTTGTTTATGTTCGCTTTTTGTTTTTTTGAATGTTCCTTTTTTCGCACAAGAATCGGTTGTGTCTGAAGCTGAAATCGATGAATCTGCAACAGAAATTTCTGTAGAAAATGAAATCGATGATGAAAATGCGGAAAAATCCGTGGACGTTGCTGATTCCGATACGGAAAATGACACGCCTGCAACTGTTGAAAATGACGGAAAAAAGCATTATTTGGCGGCTTTGGGAACGGTTATTGTGCCGAGTATTTTTATTGGCAGCTACAATCGTTTTGTGAGTCGTGCGTCTTGGGCAAATGTAACGTGGGACGACGCTTCTCATTTTTATGAACACGAATGGAAATGGGACAAAGATTGGTATTGGACAAATTTTGTTTTGCACCCGTATCAAGGCAGTCTGACGTATATGGGCGCGCGGGCGCTGAATCTGAATGTGCTTGAAGCGGGTGCATTGACGTTCGGCAGTTCGATGATTTGGGAATATTTTTTTGAAACAAATGCTCCGAGCAAAAATGATTTAACATACACATCAATCGGCGGTGTGGTGGTGGGCGAAATGTTCTATCGGCTTTCGGTGGAAGCGGCGGATTGGAACGAATTGGTTTCGATTGCGCTGAATCCGACGCGGCTTTATAGCGACCGGTTTGTAAAAAAGCCCGCTGGCACAACGGGAAATATTCAGGAGCTTTCGCTTCGGCTGTCGATGGGGGCGGCTCATTCATATACCCGGTATACTGAAATTGACGGCGAGCGCACTGGCTCTCACGAAACATTCCCGATTTACCTTGGTCCAGAACTTTCGGTTGTGTATGCAGACCCGTACGGACACGATACGAATGCCCCGTATAGTCAGTTTGAGCTGGATTTTGGCGCGGAAATCGGTAAAGGCTCGGGAAAAGGTGCGGATAAGGGCGAAAAACTGCTGATGTATCGAGTGCAAATCAAGAGCAATGGCGTGCTTTGGTCTCGTGCGCCAGAATTTGCGCATCGTGATACAACCATCGGTTTGGTGCTGGATTATGATTTTCTTTGGCATTCGTTTGCAGAAGTTTCTGCTCTTTCGCCAGCATTCGCAATCAAACAGCGCATAAATCACCGCGAAAGTCATGTTGATTGGCAAGTTCATTTGGGGTGGAATGTTCTTGGTACCTCAGACAATTATTATTATCGACGTGCGATTGTAGATGCTGAAGAGTACCGCGACTACAGCTACAATATGGGACCAGAAGTTGTGGCAAAATGGCGATGGGCGAGCGATGCGGGGCACGTTTTTGATTTCGATGTTCACGCGTATGGCTTCTATGATTTTTACGACCAGCTGCAAGACATCGACAGCGCGGGCTATGAAGCGGCGGAATTTGTAACAATCCGATATGAGCACCCCGTATCTCCTACTGTTCGGCTTGGGCTTGATAATGAATTTTATTTTAAGCAATCATTTTACAATAAATACTATGACGATGTATTTTCTCTGATGTATTCTGGGAAAATCTACACTCGCATTATGCTTATTCAGTAGTTTTATTCGGAAAAATGGGATTTTTAGAGATTTTTGCTGTCAATTTTTACAAAACGAATGAGTTTTTAAACGAATCTGAGTAATTTCATTGACAGTAAAAATAGATTTTCATAATATTTGAACTATGAATATCAAATTTTTTTCTGCACATATATTTTTTATTGCCGCGTCGTTTGTGTTTTTTTCGTGCGCGACGACTTCGGCGAATTTTTACGACGGGGAAATTGCTTCGTATAGAACGCTGGATTGTCCGCTTGAAAATACGGAGTCGGTTACGAATATCAACGGTGAATTTCCCGATGAAATCTCGATAAAAACGAGGACGCAGACGTTTGCAAAGGGATTTTCGTTTACGCTTCACGAGGGAAAAATCTATGTGAAAGCCGAAAAAGACCGCGACTGGCACTTATTTCTGGAAACAGGGCTTCCGCATCCTAAAATGCAGTTGGGCGGTTTTGAGGTTCCTGAGAAAATTGCTGAAATTAGCGCAGATGGTGATGTTTTTGTTGCTTTTGATGAAAATGGTGTAATGTACGAATGTTATTTGCAACGAAATCCCTTTGAAAAGCCGTTTCAGTGGAAAACCGTTTTTGGATTTCCAAAAAATAGCCCGTTGGTGCAAAATGTGCAGACGGCGGGAAAGCGCGGCTGGGCGATTGCGGCGCGCCGAAAAGATGTGCTATGGTACACGGATATTTTTGGCAATGACCACCATTACGGCACGATGGGGCTCGAGAGCGTGTATGTGCTTGCGGAAAACGGGCAGGAAATTCTTTTTACGGATTCTGGATTGCCGACGGATTGGAGCAAAAGCCTTTTGGGACCAGAACGCGGTAGTTTTATTTCGGAAAATATCAGCGCTTCTGGCTCAACGATTTTTCTGATAAATAAGGCTGGTGAAATGTATACCCGTCTTATTGATTTTGACACAATGGGCAGTGACCCAATGTGGTTTAAGTATACCTATAAACCGTATAAACAGAAATATTCAGGAAAAAATTATCTTTCAAATTATACTCCGTGGGGGCTTCCGAATGAAGCGTGGAAAAAACAGCTGCCGATTGTGCTTGAAGATGGTGCGCGGATTTCGCGGTATGTAACGATTTTTCAGACAGGGCACGGCAATGATGCGCGAACGCTCCGAGTGGCAGGGACTGATAAAGACGGAAATACAGGATATTACGAAAAGACATTGACGGCGGAAAAATGGGAATTTGTACCAAAAATATTGATTATTCCTGAAAATGATTTTTTTGAGCCAGTGTCGGACGAAAACGCAGAAGGGGTGCGCGGTGAAAAATTGGAGCATCAGTATTCGGGCTTTCTTGCCAAAAACGGTATTCGTCAAGATGGTATTTCTATATCTATAAATGATTTACCGCTTACGAGCGAGGGCGATTGCAAACTTATCATTTCTGACGGGGACAATTCTGCGCAAATCCTTTTGTATCTTGTGGAAATGTGGACGTACACGGCTCGATTTTCGCCCGGCAAAGATGGCACGCCGCGCTATTATTTTGCCACTCCGTGTTTTGCGGAAAATGAGATAAAGCGCGAGGGGCGGTTTGGCGAGATTTTAGCAGATTTATTTGAAGGCAAAAATCTTTCTATTTTTTCGTTCATTGCGGAAGCGACCGACATTTATTTTGAAATGGGAATTGAAAATAAAAAATCGGGCAATTCGTACAAGGTGTTTTTAACGAAAGATGGAAAGACAGAAATGCACCCAACTCTTTTTAAGATTTCGCAATTCTATACCCAAAGTATGATAAAAAATTATGATGACGCGCAATTAAAACTTGATTTCAACAAAGTGTACACAAACGAGGATTTTGAGTCGGTGCAAAGAGTTATTGAGAATAATAAATATTTCCGCGATATTTTGCAGGGCGAAATGGATTCGTATAACAAGCTGCGAAAAAATACGACCAGAACGCGCTGGGGGTATAAGCTCGCTGACCTTGTTACGTCAATAACGTTGCTTGACCAAATCAATTTTCCGAAAATCAAAAATCTTACGTCGTATGGCGATACGATTTTGGGGAAACAGGCTGAAAAATACAAGGCGCAAACGGAATACAGAATGCAGGTATTTCCTCCTGTGCTCGCTCTGACGCAGGCAAGAATCAATGAGTATACGGGTGTATTGGAAAAAATAAGCAAGACTGACGGTTCTGCGGTGGTTTCAGGTAGTCTCAAGGATTCGTATTGCGAATATTTTGAGAGCATTGGGCTTCCTAAAAAATTTGAGGGCACCTTGCTTTATGATGAAACTGCCGTTGATGCAACTGTGCAGGTGAATGAGGCTGCGCCGTTGTTTCCGGGATTTTTTTGCCGCTCTCTGACGGGTGAAATCAGCGAACTTTTTGAGATTCTTGTTTCTGATTCTCCCGAAAAAATTGCGTCAAATCAAAAAAACAATTTCAAACTGAAAGTGCAATATATCATTATTGACGAAAATGATTTGAGCAAAAAAATTCGCGGAATGGAGCGATTTTCCAAAAAACGCGGTTTGCTCGAATGGAACGGCGAAGTCTTAAAATTGTTTATTACGGAACTTCGCGAAGATGGAAAAACTTCGGTTACAAGGCTGCTTTTTGAGGGAAAAGCGGGGATTGACGACTTAACGGATAATGAGTAAAGTTATACTATGTTTGATATAAAAGAAACTGATTTATTTGAGTTGGAAGACGAAGATTTCGACACCATAATGGAAAGTGATATTGTTTTTTCTGGCTCAATTCGTTTTGCAAAGCCGTTTATGATTCGCGGAAAAGTCAACGGCTCGATTACTGCAACAAGCGACCTCGTGGTTGATACCAATGCAGTGGTGCAGGCTGATATTTCTGCCGACCGAATTTTGATAAAAGGTGCGGTGAAGGGAAACATTTCAGGAAAAAAAATGGTCTATATTACTGCATCTGGTTCGGTGGAGGGAGATATTACCGCGGAGCAGATTGTGCTTGAGCCGGGGTCGGTGTTTTCTGGAAAATGTACGACAGTGCGCTGATTTTTAGAATGTGTGAATTGAAAAATATATGAAATCAAAAAATAGAACGCCGAAAATAAAAAAAACGGAGTATATATGAGAAATCTTTTGCAAAAAATCGTAGTGATTGCCATTTTTTTGAATGTTGTTTTGCCGTTGTGTTCGCAGACAAAAGTTGACGCGCTAAAATTATATCGTGAAAAGAAATATCCTGAAGCAATCGCGGCGTGTGAAGCAGAATTGGCGATAAATCCGAATAATATGGATTCGTATGCAGTGCTTTGCTGGAGTTTGGTGAAAAATAAGCAATATGCTGAAGCCGAACAGCGTGCGATTGAGGCAAACAAAAAAAGTCCGTATGATGTCAGAATTATGGAAATTTTGGGCGAAGCAAAATTTTATCAGGGAAAAAATACGGGTGCAATGCAGTATTTTCAGGAATATGTTTCTAATGCTTCAAAAGGTGGCGATTTAGGAACAGCATACTATTTTATGGGTGAAATTTATATTAAACAAAAGAAATATCAACACGCTGATATTTCGCTTTCGATGGCAGTTCGCTCAGAGCCGTTGCTGGATTATTGGTGGATGCGCTTGGGGTATGCGCGCGAGAACACAGGCAATTACGAGAGTGCGTTGACTGCATATAATAAGGCATTGGATTTGAATCCGTCTCAGGCGGACGCAACTCGCGGAAAAGCTCGGTGCACGGCGGCTCTACGCTGATGGGTGATGTTTTTGCGGGTGGAAAAATCCATTTTGAAACGCTGGGGTGTAAATTAAATCAAATTGAAAGCGAAGCTCTTGCTCGGGCGTTTTCTGATAGTGGATTTTCGGTTGACTTGGAAAGTGTAACGGCATCAGTTGCTGAAAATTTTGAAACAATTCTTTGTATTATAAATACTTGTACGGTTACGTCAAAAGCAGAGCAAAAAGCAAGGCGCTTGATTCGGTTATTGCTCGAAAAATTTCCGCAGGCGGCGATTGTTGTGACGGGGTGTTATGCGGAGCTTGAGTATGCAGACATTGAAGCAATCGATTCGAGACTGGCTGTCATTCGCGGGAGCCGAAAAGATATTCTTGCAAAATTGCCCGCACTTTTTTTGGATTTTTTGCGCAAAGAATCAAGAAATCCGCAAGATATTGCCCGTTTTGTACGGGCTTTGTCTGCTACCAAAAACGAAAATCAAAGTAAAATCGCACCGCAATTTTTGCTTTATACCGATACGTTTCAGACTCATTCTCGTGCGTCAATCAAGATTCAGGACGGTTGCAATAATGCGTGCGCGTATTGCCGAATCCATCTTGCGCGCGGAAAATCGGTGTCGCTTGATGTGAAGAGTGTGCTGGAGCGTGTTCAGCAGCTAGAAAAAGCGGGGCAGCACGAAGTTGTTTTTACCGGCGTAAATTTGAGTCAATATCGCGGCGAATTGGACGGCAGAAAAGCCGATTTTGCGGAACTTTTTGAAATATTGCTTAAAAATACATCTCATATCGCTTTTAGAATTTCGAGCTTTTATCCAGAGCATATTACGGAACGGCTTTGTGAGATTTTAAAAAATCCGCGCGTTCGCCCTTCTTTTCATTTGTCGATTCAAAGCGGCAGTGATAAAATTCTTCGCTCAATGCGCCGTGCTTACGTTTCTGATGATGTTTACCGCGCGGTGCGGCTGTTGCGGCAAGCAAAGGAAAATCCGTTTATCGCGTGCGATATTATTGCGGGATTTCCCGATGAGAGTGAGGAAGATTTTGCGGCAACGAAAAAAATGTGCGAAGATTTGCGCTTTGCGTGGATTCACGCATTTCCGTTCAGCCCGCGTCCGGGAACGCCCGCATTTTCGATGACACCGAAAATCCCTGAACGTATCAAAGGCGAACGGGTTGCGTGGCTTATGGATTGTGCAAAACGCGGAAAAATTGCTTATATTGAAGAAATGATAGGCAAAGAAGTTGATGCCATTGTGGAAAACAGCCGCAGTGACCGATTGCTCCTCAAAAATGCAACGCGGATTCACGCGGTTACCGAAAATTTTTTGCACGCGGAAATCCCCGTGTCTGTGAGCGACCGCGTAAAGCCGGGCGATTTGATTCGCATAAAAATGGGGAAACCGCTCGCCGAGCAGATTTTTGCGGGCGGCGAGCAGGAACTTTCTGCTGAATTGATTTCAGTTTTGGGCTAAAACAGAATAAACCAAAGTCTTTCGTTGCTTTGCCAAAAAAATTTTATCGATGTTATCGCTTCAAGATTTCCGTCTTGGTACAGTGCAACGGGAACTTTGGCAATATCCGCATCTCTTTCTATAGATTCAAAGAAAATATGGATTTCCAAGTTTGCAAAATTGCCCACAGAGCGCGCAAGCGAAAACGCATTTTCAATGACTTTGATTTGTTCATCAAAAAGGGGACCGTTCAAAACGATTTCATTTTCGCTTTCGATAGCAATACATTTTTTCCAATCGTCTGAAATTCCGCCCAAAAGCGAGGTCCAAAATGTAGTTGCACATTCTGTTGGCGTGGAATGTTTGCCCATTTGGAATTGCGCGTGATTTTTGAACGAAATGACCGTTGGTTCTCCCAAAAGCAAGAGATTGTTTTCATTAAAAGTGTTCGATTCTGGAGATTCCAGATATTTTTTTTCGCTGTAGTCGTAATCGTTGTCCAAGCCTTCTGTATCAAAATCTTCCAATTCCGGATTTTCGTCAGCAACCAGACTTTCGTAGCCGAATCGTTGCAACTTTAAGATTGCAGAATGATTTCCGCCGCGTGCTGCTTGCGACAGCCATCGAATTGCTTCATCAAAATCGTAATCGGTGCCAAATCCCTGAAAATAACATTCTGCGAGGTCGCTCTGTGCCAAAACATTGCCTTGCTCTGCCGAAAGTTGCAAATAGGTAAATGCAGTTTTGGGGTCGGACGCGCACGATTTTCCGTCCTGATAATAATGCGCCAGCTCGTACTGCGCGTCAGCGTTATTTTTTTGGGCGGCGAGTTGCAACAACTCAAAACAGCGTGAATCCGTGTCGAGCGTGTTGTAAACGCCATCGTAAAAATCAAAAAGCGCATAGAGTGATTCGCCCGTTTGCTCCGATTCTGCCGCTTCCAACAGCCGATGTTCTTCTTCGCGCCGATTTTTCAGATATTCATCGCGGTTTTTCAAAAAATCTTCTTCGCTTTCAACCTCATCGGGAATCGGCGAGTAGCCCAGTTCGAGTGCTTTTTTTTCGTCCGCCTCGCAGCCGATTCCGAATTGCAGACAGACCGCCGCCGCATTTTTGCAATCTTCGTCATCGTTTGCGTGCGAAACAAAATACGAAACGGCATATTCAGGCGAAATTCCCTCGTAAGATGCCGTGTATGAGCGATTATAGCTCCAGTCTCCGCGCTGTTTTGCATAAAAATTAACGTAAGCTCTTGCGGGTGCGGGCAATGATTCAATAAAAATGGAACGCAGATACTGCGCAGAAATCGTGTCGTCATAGCGCATTGCGGAAAGAAAAAGTTCCGCGGCTTTTTGCTTGTTTTGCGCCACGCCGTTCCCGTTGTTATAATATTCCGCCATCGCAATCATCGCCCGCCGATTGCCGCCCTCGGCTGCTTTTCGCATATAAAAAATGTGCAGCGCTCGGTAGGCGGGATTTTCGGCAAAAAAATAATTTGAGCCGTACAGCAATGCCAAATCGTACATTGAATGTACATCGCCCACATCAGCGCGTTTTTTTAAGTACGGCAACAGTTCTCTGTTTTTTGCGCGCGCCGCTTTGATTGCCTCAAAATTCGCGTCGGAATAGCGTTTTGCCCACAATCGCGCTTTGTTTTCGTCGTAAAATCCGTTTTCTTTGCTCGAAAAAATTTCCATCAGCGAATACATTGCATAGCGCGCAAAATCAGGCGAACATTCGTCTGCGGCTTTTTCAAAAATCTGAATTGCCTTTTCATAATCAGACGGATTTTTTTCTAGAATTTTGGACGCATAAAACACATACGCATCAGAAAACCCCGCCGCTACTGCTTCATCGTATCGCTCAAGATTTGCAAATGCTTTGCTGTAGCCCGCTGCCGCCGCTTTTTCAAAATAATCGTGCGCTTTGTTTTCGTCTGCAATCACGTTTGCGATTTGAAACGAAGTCGGCGAATAAAACGTTCCGAGTGCGTTCAATGCGGGTGCATAGCCTGTTTCGGCGGCTTTGCTCCACCACGAAAATGCTTCGATAAAATCCGCGTTGTCCAAAACCCCATAATCGTAACATTCCGCCACGGCGCACATCGCCTGCACATCGCCTGCTTGTGCGAGCGATTTATATGCGGCAAACGCCTCTTTTTTGCCGATGAGCGCGTATTCTTTTACGGGGATTTTTTCGGGATATTCAGCGCCGTCATAAAGCCTAAGCCACTTCATATAATTTTCGATACCAAGAACTGCGTCGTAAATACGGCAATCTTGCAAAACATCGCAGAACGCATTTTTTGCAAAAAACGCAAGCACACACAACGCAACACCAATTTTCCGCATATTTTCCTCCAAACTGCATTATAAAAAATTATTCTGAAAAAAATGAAAACGACGCACCGCCATTTTTTTTGCATTTGTACAATTCCGTGTCAGCGCGACGGTACAATTCATCAAAATCGCACGGATTTTTGCTGTCCACAAAAAAAGATGCCCCCAAGCTGACCGAAATGTTCCGTTCACCGAGCGCGGGAATCTTGATATGCTTAATGCACGAAAAAAGGCGCTCGATTACGATTTTTGCATCTTTTTCGTTTTGAATGCCGACAGCAAAAAAAGCGAATTCATCGCCGCCGAGCCGCATCAAAATATCTTGTTCGCGCAGTGCATTTTGCATACAAACGGCGAGCGCTTTTATCACTTGGTCGCCGGTTTCGTGCCCAAAAGTGTCGTTAATTGATTTGAATTTATCCGCGTCAAAAAGGCAAAACATACCGTATTTTTTCAACTGCAAAAGCCGTTTTGTTTCTGCCTCGCCGGAACCGCGATTTCGGATACCCGTCAGCGCGTCTGTTTCCGAAAGCAGCCTGAATCTGCCTGCCGCAATCGTTGCGTATTCGGCTTTGAATTTAAGACGCAAAAGCAAAAAAACACCGATTGCAATCCAAAAAATCACGCCGGTAAAAAGGAAAAATTCCTTGTTTTTCGCCAAAATATCCAACAGCGAACTCTCTTTGATGCTGTATTCCAGCCATTTTTTTTCAAACGCCGAAAGCGTGCCGTCGTTTTTCATCGCGCTGATAGCCGTGTTTATTTCATCGCGCAGTTCAATTTTTTTCACATTCACGCCGAATCCAAGATGGCTTTCAATTATATCGTAGACCTTGTAAAGCCCGCTGATATTTTCGTTTGAAATCACCATTTTTGCCACCGCATCGCGCAAAATCGCATAATCGTTTTCGCCGTTTTCTACGCTTTTGAGCTGATTTATGGGATTGTTGTAAATTACCGCAGTTTTATTCAGATTATATAAATCATAATTGTTGCTTTCGGTACTTGCGGCAATTTTTTTATCCCGCAACTCCAAAATGCTTGAAATCTGATTTTTCCCTACAATGATGAACGAATCTTCCGCGGCGGCAATCGTGGGCAAAATATTGTTGTAGTACGCATTTTCGGAAAGCACCTCGAACGCCATAAAAACGTCGTTGTAGCCGAAAACGGTATCCGAAAGCGCGTTAAATTTGGGCTTAAAATCGAATTCCACATTGTAGCCCAGCCGATTTGCGATTTCGGACATCAAATCCACAAAAAATCCCGAATACGTGTCGCCGTTCAAAAAGCAATACGGCGCAAAATCGGGGATTCCAGCCACGCGAATCGTGCGCTCAAATGTGTTTTTGGGCGCAATGGATTGTAAGTGCTTTTTTTGGGGCTTGTAAAACGAAAAGCAAACAAACCCGATTTGCGCAAAAAGCATCAAAAATGCCACAATGACCGCCGCCGAAAGCTCTGCTCTGACCACGGTTGTAAGCGGACTTTCCCATTTTTCGCTGTCGGATTTTTTTTCGTGAACGGCATAACTCTGGATTTTCAAAATGCCAAAAAAGAGCGCAAAAAGCGTGTAAAAAAGATATAAAAACAGCATCGCAAAATGAAAATGCCCGTATTTTGCAGGATTTGCCTTTTCTTTGGGCACACAAATGACGAGCGACATTTCATTTTTGAGCTTGATGGTTTGAGTGATATATTTTTTGTTGACTTTTCTTGATTGCAAAAAAGGTTCCCCGTTTTTTGCTTCCAGATACGCAAATCCGCTTTCCAGAATCCGCATTTCATCGACTTTTTTTGCAATGAGGGAAATATCGATGTCGAGCCCCAACACGCCCACCACATTTTTGCCTTTCACAATCGGTACAACATACGAAATCATCGTGCGCGAAATATTTTGGTTAAAATACGGCTCGAGCCACTGCGCTTTTTTTGAATTTGCGGGAATAAAATACCAGCCGACGTGCTCTAAATCATCAAAATCGTATTTTGATATATCGGTCAGCGGCAGTTTTTTAATTTCGCCGTTCTGCACGCCCAAAAAAATCCCCGCCGCACTCGTTCCGTATCGCGGGTCAAAACGCAGATACGCGGTCATCACCGAGCCGTCAATCGAAGTTGCGCCTTTGTTTATCGAATGTAACAGATATTCGCTCAAAATGTGGCGGGTGTGCTTTACCAGCTCGGTTCTCGTTTCGGTTTTGTACAAATCGATTTCTTTTTCGATGCGAAATTGGACTGCCGCAGAAATCGTATTTGCGGTGGTAACGCATTGCTCAAAAAACGAATCAATGTGCTGCGCGTATTTTTCGCACACAAGATTAAAATGTTCCTCGGATTGCTTTTTAAAATGGTTTTCGGTAAAAAAAATCCCAATTCCGCCCAGAAAAAGCGCAATGACAAGAAGCCCTAAAAATATTTTTATATCGGTCATTTTTCGGCGCACGGTTATGCTGTCCATTTTTAAATTATGGAACAAAAACCGTTAAAAATCAATCATATTTTTTGTAGTAAAAAAATACATTCTATGCAATAATTGATTCAAGAGGAATTATTATGAAGAAAGTTGTTTTTTTGGTGTGTGTGATTGCGGCTGTTCTGTTTCCGATTTTGATGAGTGCGCAAAACGAAACGGTGGCGCAAAATGCTCCGATTACGGCGTCCAGAATGAATTTCATCAATTTTGCGAATACGATGCTTGGGGTGGAATTTCGATTGGGCGGCGAAAAGCCGGAACAGGGCTTTGATTCGTTTGGGCTGGTAAAATATGCGGCAAAAAAAAGCCTTGGCAAGAAATTGCCGAGAGATGGCGAAAAACTGTACGCGAGTATGGACAAAACATTCAAAAAATCTGAGGGCACCAAAAATCTGATTCCGGGCGACCTTGTGTTTTTTAAGTCGAATCCGAACGGAAAAATTACCGACGTGGGCATTTATCTGGGCATTTATCAAGTCGAGGGCAAATTTTTGGGCAAAGAGGTCTTTTTGTATGCGTCGGCGCGTCCTGTGAAAATCGGAAAGCGAAAAAGAACTCGTCCGTGCGTCGCGATTGGCGATATGGCTGATTATGTGTGGAAAAATCAATATGCGGGCGCGGGGCGCTTTTTGCCGGAAATCGACGCGACCATTCAAGAGATGACTGCCGAGGAAACGTCGGACTTTTTGAAAGATGAAAATGTGGGTGCGGGTGATTTGGAAAACATTGCAAAAGACGTGGACAACACGCAACTTGAAGCGGGGATTGGCGCGCAATTTGAGGAAGCAGAGCAAAAATCAGCGGAAATTTTTGCGGATTTGGAGAGAGAGGCGATAAAGCAGGCGGGCGGCGAAAACAAATTTAAATCGGCGACGCAAGAACAGAAATCCGTTTGGATTGAAAAAGCGAAATCGGTGATACAATCAATGGATAAATATGCGAATTCATTTTTTTCTGAATCGCACCATACGGAAAACGTCGCAGCAAGCTCAACCAAAATCACGGAAACTTCGGTTGGAACGATTTCTTCTATCGATGCTTCGGACGCGCGCCGTGAGTTTATCGAGTACAGTATGCGCCTTCGCGGAATCCCGTATGTGTGGGGCGGCACGACACCCAAGGGCTTTGATTGCTCTGGCTTTGTGCAATATTCTGCGCTTCACGGCGTGAATCTGACCTTGCCGCGCACTGCTGCCGCAATGAGCAGCTATGCCTCGTCGGTGTCGAGAGCGAACATTGAGCCGGGCGATTTGGTGTTTTTTAAGAGCCGCGGAAAAGTCAGCCACGTCGGGATTTATCTGGGGCGATACCGCGGGAGCGGCAGACTTGCGGGGCGCGAGGTGTTCATCAATGCGGCAAGCGCGGGACCGAGCACGGGCGTAACGCTTTCGGCGCTGGACGAACCGACGTGGAAGCGCACATTCTGCGGGGCGGGGCGAATCTTGCCGTCTGCTATCGATTCTTCTTCGCAGTTGGATTATGCCGTTGCGAGTTTGCTCAAATAAACGCATTTTCTGCAATGCCCACCTATTATTTAATAAGAGCACGAAACCGCGCGGAAACAACGACCTATTAAATAATAGGAGCAAGAAACTGCGCGGAAACAACGACCTATTAAATGATAAGAACACGAAACTGTGTGGAAACGACCACCTATTAAATGATAAGAACACGAAACTGTGTGGAAACAACCACCTATTAAATGATAGGCACAAAAAAAGGAGGATTATTCCTCCTTTTTCGTTTTGCTAAAAATCGTTTTTGGACGTGTTTCAAAAAGTATGCTGATAGTCTGTCATTCCGAACAAGTTTTCAGAATCTCTTTTCGTTGGCAATGATGAAAGAGATGCTGAAACGAGTTTAGCATAACAAGTATTTTTTACAACCATACCTTTCGTATCACCACTTTTTTATTCAGATATTTCTGAAAGCCGTTCGAGTGCGCTTTGGGCATCTGCGTAGCCAAGTTCGGCGGCGTTTTCGTAATGCAAAATGGCTTCGCTGTATTCCTGTCGATTAAATGATTGCTCGGCTTTCACCAATTCATCGTTTGCCCCAGAATTGCCTTTTGGCGCACTTGCACAACTGGCAAAAAGCACTGCGAATGCAAAAAGAAACACACATCTTTTCATAAGAATTCTCCCAAAAAAGTAATTGCGTCATAATAGCAAAACGCATTGTGATTAGTCAATGCGAATAATGCGGCTGTTCGTGAGCACCTCGTTTCCGTCCGCCGTAATCAAAACATCGTTTTCCAAACGGCAGCCCCCGATGTGTGCATCATACAATCCCGGCTCAAGCGTTACGATGTTGCCCGCTTGGAATATCACATCATCGTCAGCTCTCATACTCACGCTCGGCGCTTCGTGAATCTCCAAGCCCGTGCCGTGTCCAAGCCCGTGCGGCATAGTGCGGTTTGCGCTCGCAAAAATCTCATCGGCTTTCTTCGCCGCGTCTTTCGTTTTGCCTCCTGCTTTGTAGAGCTTTAAGCATTCGTCGAACGCCTGTTGCGTCAAAGCGAGCTGTTTTTCCTGCTCATCGGTCAGCTTGCCCTTTGCAATCGTGATTGTCGCATCTGAAGCGTAGCCCTCATAGCAAACGCCGTAATCAAGAATCGAAAGCCCCTGTGCAGGCCACGCGCCGTTTGTGTATGGAGGAAATGCGTGAATCGCAAAGCTCCGTTCAGGTCCTGCCGCCAATGTGTCGAAACTCGTTCGCTCACAGCCCGCCTCGCGCAATTTTCGCTCGATGAGCAACGCCACATCTGTTTCTGTTTTGATTTCGCCGTTTCGCGCCATCGTTTCGATGAGGTCGGTAATGCCGTTCGTAATGCGACACGCCTCGCGAGTGCACTCAATTTCGTACTCGTCTTTCACCGCGCGCATCTTCACCACCGCGTCGTGCGCACCTTTTTCGCGGCATTCAATGCACCAGCCCTCAAGCTCCTTTTCGTATTTCTTGAACTGCAAATAGCTCGTTACGCTCGGCAATTCCACCACCGCATTTTTCGGCGCGTACGAAAAAGACGCGAGAATCTCACGGATAGCCCGCTCTTTCTTTCGCTCAAAGGCTGTGTAAGGAATAAGACGGTCGGATTTTGCCTTTTCCTTCATCAAGTTTTCGTCCCACGCCGTCAAAACGCTCTCGCCCTTTTGAGTGATAATCAAAATCGCGTCGCTCGGATGTCCCGTGAGGTATCGAATCGCCACATCGCGCGCACCCTCGGTGTCCTCAAAAACGACCGCAAACACAGAGTGCTCTTTAAGCCAAGAAGCAACCTTATCTCTTCTTGCCTTATAAATCTTGTCCATATCGAATTCTTTCATCGAAAATCTCCTGCTATAAAATATTTTTTCTCAGTCAGAAAAATCTTTGCTTAGAACGGTCTGTATGTAATTTGAGTTTTTACTTTTCCGTTGTCCCAGAATGTGTACTCATTCCACTCTTCCCCGCCATGGCTGTTTTTGAAATAAATCTCATTTCCTTTGCTGTCATATTCATACCACCATTCATCGCCACCAACGCTGCATTTGTAATGAATCATATTTCCCTCGCCATCGTATTCACTCCACCCCTCAAAGCCTCCATTGTTTTTGAAATGTACCATATTTCCCATGCTATCGTATTCATACGAAACTTCTTCGCCGTCATTTTTCTTGAGACGAATCCTGTTTCCCTTGTTATCGTATTCATACCACATTTCATAGCCATCGCTATATTTGCTATGAATTAGGTTACCTTTGCTGTCGTATTCATGCCACCATTCAAAGCCGTTGCTGCTTTTGTAATGAATCTCATTACCCTTGTCGTCGTATTCTCTCCACCCCTCAGAGCCTCCATTGTTTTTGAAATGTACCATATTTCCCATGCTGTCGTAGTCTCTCCACAATTCAAAGCCGTCGCTGTCTTTGAAATGAATCTCTTTTCCATTTTCGTTACATTCTGAGATACAAGAAACTTTCAGCCGCTTTGAAACCATTTCGCCGTCCACAATAACTTCTTTGTTTACAATTTCGCCCAAAACTACACTATCCATCAAAACTCTCCTGTTCTTGCTGTATCATTTACATTTTATTTCGCACATCATTGTATTTTTCTCACTCTTTTTTATCAATATATTTTCTTGAGAATATTTTTTCCTCTTCCCGTTTTCCCAAATCGTCATCATAACGATTGCGCAAATTCATCAGAACAGACTTCGTTACGATAACGAAACCCCGCTTTTTAAATTTCCTAAAATCGTTACGATAACGATTGCCGTTTTTCGCTTTGGCAAGAATCATTATGATAACGATGTAAGACAAAAAAAAGTTGCTTTGTTTATTCACACTCATCTCATGCAATAAATCAAAATCGCCTGCTGCACAGCCAAAAGACTTTTCTTGAACTCGTAGCCCACAAAAAACGGCGAGTTAATCGCGTCTTCCGAAACTTCTTCTCCGCGGAAAAACGGCGGACACGGATTTAAGAGCGCGCCTTTGTTCGCTTTTTGCATAAGCTGTGCCGTAATCTGATAACCGCCGAAATCCGCCTTGAGCGCAGACGGAATGGAATCCGTGCAGATTATATCTTTGCCGACAATCGCGCTTTGAATGTCGGCAATGTTCTCAACGCCCTCAATGCGATAGTTTTCGCTCGCGCACTGACACAGCGAAAAGCCGAACGCCTCCGCCGCTTCCGCCCACGCCTTGCCGATGTTCCCCGACGCGCCGACAAAAAGATATTTGCATCGAAGATAATCCGCGCGCTGTTTTGACAGCGAATACAAATCGCTCATCATCTCGCAAGGGTGATTTTCGTCTGTCATCGCGTTTATCACGGGAACGTCAAGTGCACCCGCCATTTTTTCAAGCAAGCCGATGTCTTTGTGCCGCACCACAACCGCGTCCGCCCAGTTTTGCAAGTAGCCGCACACGTCGCGAATGTCCTCTTTTTTCT
>ERZ842401.3020-NODE-3020-length-21517-cov-33.001305_pt1 | contig 21517 bp, 13 predicted proteins | sample MGYA00521270_ERZ842401 | MGnify/ENA primary metagenome ERZ842401 (study PRJEB31892, sample SAMEA3878208) | bioreactor metagenome | biome: Moose rumen | place: Sweden | collected 2011-10 | study: EMG produced TPA metagenomics assembly of the PRJEB12797 data set...
CGGCCAGCGGCAGGATGTACGACTCGTACTGTGCCGACAGGATGAGGTAGATGAAGATGAAGCACAGCAAGAAGATGATGGCTGTGGTATTCGATGCCTTGGCCTCCTCGCGGGTCAGACCCGTGTAGTCGTATGAATAACCAGCAGGCAACAGATCGGCAGCCACCTCCTGCACGGCCTGAATAGCCTCACCACTGGAATAACCGTCGGCCACGGTGGCCGTCACGTTGATAGACGTATACAGGTTGAAGCGGTTGATGTTCGAAGGTCCGTAGACACGTTCCAGTCGACAGAACTCCTTCACCGGCGACATGCCTGCTGCCGTGCGTACATATATGCTGTTCAGCGACTCCTCCGTCATACGTGTCTCGGGCAGGCCCTGCACCATGACGCGGTAGAGCTTACCATAGGCATTGAAGTTCGATGCATAGAGTCCGCCGTAGTAACCTTGCAGCGTAGTAAGCACGACACGCGGCGAGATGCCGACCTGCTTACACTTGGCCACGTCGACATGAATCATGTACTGCGGATAGTTGGGGTTGTACGAGGTCTGTGCCATCTGTATCTCAGGCCGCTTGTTGAGTTCGGCCAGGTAGTTCTTGACGATGTCGAAGAACTTCGTCAGGTCACCGCCAGTACGGTCCTGCATGACCAGCGACACACCGCTGTTGGCCGAGAAGCCGGGAATCATAGGCGGCTGGAACGCCAATATCGAGGCATCCTTGATATGTGCGGTCTTCAGATATATCTGAGCCAGCACTCCCGAGGCTTCGTAGGGATTCAGGAAGAAGCGATAGATGCCGTCACCCTCCCACAGGCCACTGATTTTCCACCACAAGCCTCGCTGACGTTCTTCAAACGGCTTCAGCTTGATGATAAACGTGGCCTGATCCGAACCGGAACCGGCAATAAAGTTATAACCCTGAATCTGTTCGCGGCTCTGTACGGCGGGGTCTGCAGCCAGGATGGCATCCACCTCGTCGATAATCTGACGTGTGCGTTCTACCGATGTTGCCGGCGGCATGGAGATGGTACAGAATATCGTACCGGTATCCTCCGTAGGCACCAGACCTGTCTTGGTGAACGAGAATGAGGCCACCAGCGCCACAATACCCAGAATCACCGTCAAGAGCACGGGAATGGGCTTGCGCACCAACTTCTCCACATTGCCCTTGTATTTGCCAAGAATCTTATCGTAGGCCGTGTTGAAAGCCAAGTGGAAACGATCTATTCGCGACAGTTTCTTCTCGCCTTCCTTGCTGTGTGGCTTCAGGAAAATAGCACACAGGGCCGGCGACAGCGTCAAGGCGTTCAGGGCCGAGATGAAGATACTGACAGCCATCGTCACACCGAACTCGCGGTAGAACGTACCACTGGTGCCGCCAATGAACGACACGGGAATGAACACTGAGGCCATCACCAGCGTGATGGAGATAATGGCACCCGAGATTTCGTTCATGGCATCGATGGATGCCGTCAGCGCACTCTTATAGCCCTGGTCCAGCTTCGCGTGTACGGCCTCAACAACCACGATGGCGTCATCCACCACGATGGCAATGGCCAAAAGCAAGGCGGATAGCGTCAGCAGGTTGATGGAGAATCCGAAGACGCTCAGGAAGAAGAACGTACCGATAAGCGACACCGGCACAGCGATGAGGGGGATGAGCGTCGAACGCCAGTCCTGCAGGAACACGTAGATGACGATGAACACCAATATCAAGGTGAATATCAGCGTGAAGACCACCTCCTCGATAGAAGCATACAGGAACTCCGTCACGTCGTAGTTAATCTTATACTCCATGCCCGGAGGGAACAGTTTAGCCTGCTCGGCCAGTTCGGCTTTCACCTGCTTGGCTATTTCGTTGGCGTTAGAACCGGCAATCTGCTGTACCATACCTAATACGGACGGCAGGTTGTTGTTCTTCATCGACACGGTATACTGCAGTCCGCCCAGTTCAATCTTCGCCACATCCTTCAACTTCAGAGTCTGGCCGTTGTCATCGCTCGATATAATGATGTCGCCAAACTCCTCGGCGGTCTTCAGACGACCGGTGTAACGCATGGCATACTCGTACTGCACATCCGACTGCTCACCAAAGGTACCGGGGGCTGCCTCGATGTTCTGTTCTGCCAGCACTCCGCTGATGTCCGAAGGCATCAGGCCATACTGCTTCATCACATCGGGCTTGAGCCAGATGCGCATGGAATAGGTTTTCAGACCGGGGCTCTGAACGTCACCCACGCCCTGAATACGCTTGATGGCCGGCACCACGTTGATGTTGGCGTAGTTCGTCAGGAACTCATCGTCGTAACGGCCGTCAGATGTCAGCGTGTACATCAGCACCTGCGATGTCTGGCGCTTCATCACCGTCACACCAATCTGCGTCACCTCGGAAGGCAACAGTGCCTGAGCCTGCGACACACGGTTCTGCACGTTCACCGCACACATATCTGCGTTCATACCCTGACGGAACAGGATGGAAATCTGAGCCGAACCTGACGAAGCCGTCGACGTGATGTAGTCCATACCCTCCACGCCATTGATGCTCTCCTCCAGCGGCACGATGACGGAGTTCTTCACCGTCTCGGCATCAGCACCGGGATAGCTGGTCCACACCACCACCGTGGGCGGTGCAATATCTGGATACTGCTCAATAGGCAGCGAAACCAGGCCTATAAAACCCAGAATGACGATGAGAATGGAGATCACCGTCGACAGCACTGGGCGTTTGATAAAGTTTGTAAAAGTCATATTCTTTAATTCTTAATGCTTAATGCTTAATGCTTAAGATTCCATAGTATCGTGAATTACTTCTTCATCGCGTTCACGATATCTCCCGAAGTCATGGCCTTGGCCTGCTCCTGAATCTTTTCATCATAGCGCTGCGGGGTGATGGGCACAATTTCCATCTGGTCGCTCAACTTGGTGATACCGTGGGTCACATATTTGTCGCCCACGCTCAGACCACTGGTCACGATATAGTAGTTCCCGTCGTTCTGAGGGTCTACAGTAATCTCGGTGTAAGACACACGGTTGCTGTCGGTCAACAAATAGACGAACTTCTTATTCTGAACCTCCATGACCACACTCTGCGGAATAACGATAGCTGCTTCAGCCGTGCGAGGGATAATGATGGTACCCGAGCCACCGCTCTTCAACAGTTTGTCGGGGTTAGGGAACTGAGCCTTCAACTGCACAGAACCTGTTGCACGGTCGATAACACCGCTGATGGAGGACACCTTACCCTCATAGCCATATATCGTACCGTCAGCCAATTGCAGTTTCACTGCGGGGAAGGCCTCGACAGCACCACGCAAGCCACCTTCGCCCTGCGACATAATGAGCATGTCCTTCTCAGTCATAGAGAAATAAACATCCATCTGACTGATATCAGCAACATGGGTCAGAACGCTCGATGCACTCACCAGCGTTCCTTTCTTATAGGGCAGAGTGCCAACCACACCCTTTGCCGGACTTTTCACATAACAGAAGCTCAACGTCTCCTTGGCAGAAGCCAAGGCTGCCTGAGCCTGTGCGAGCTGTGCCTGTGCGCTGAGGAATGTATTCTCTGCCGTCTGCAACTCGTAATCGCCCACCACTTTGTTGGCGTGCAACTGCTTGGTATTCTCAAAAGTCAGTTTGGCGGTGTTCACGGCACTCTGAGCCGTGTTAACAGATGCCTGAGCCTGGCGCACCTGAGCCTGATAGGTCTCGTTATCGATTACGAAGAGTACCTGTCCGGCACTGACGGCCTGGCCTTCTGTCACATTAATCTGAGTGAGGAATCCTGATACCTTCGGACGTATTTCCACGTCTTGAATGCCATTAATGGTAGCTGGATAGGTGGACTGCAGCGAAGCATTCTGCACGCCAATAGTGTCCACCGGGTACTCGTTATCGCCAAAAGAGGGACGACCACCGCCGCCGCCACACGATAAGAGCATGGTTGCTACTGCTGCAACCAACATCATTCTGTTTGTTTTCATACCTATTTTAAACACTTAAATTTATATATAAATTTCTTATCCTGCCGAAAACTCTAAGCACAAACTTCGGTTTTCGAGTTGCAAAGGTACAAAAAAGAAGCGTAAGTGCGATGACTTACACTCTTTTTTTACATATTATTAGCACTTATATGGACTGCTAAAGCGGATCTACGTCGTAATAAATCTGCAGGGCTGCATAGCGTTTATCCTGCATTTGCAGGTTGCGGGCCAATAGCAGATACTGTCGCACCTTAGGCATATTGATGCCCGACTCCAACTTGATGACCAACTTCCGTATGCTCAATGTTTTTACTCGCGAGACAACAGGTTTGTCCGGACCAAGCACGCGGTCGCCAAACCCCTGGCGCAGGCGAGAGCCCATCTCTATACTAGCCGTTTCCACAAGCGAATCCTTGGCATGCTTCAAATAGACATACACCAATCGGTAATAGGGAGGGTAGTGGAACGCCTGGCGTTCAGCCAACAGATCATACAAGAAGGCATTATAGTCGTGCCGCACCACCTGCCGTATCAATGGCAGAGTCGGATGTTTTGTCTGCAGAATCACCTGCCCGCGCTTACCCTTCCGGCCAGCCCGACCGCTGACCTGGACCATCATCATGAAGGCATGCTCGTAGGCTCGGAAATCGGGCTGGTTGAGCATTGCATCGGCATTGAGGATACCGACTACCGACACCCGGTCGAAGTCAAGTCCCTTACTGATCATCTGTGTACCAATGAGCAGGTTGGTTCGTCCTGCCGAGAAATCGGCAATCAAACGCTCATAGGCATTGCGGGTACGGGTGGTGTCGAGATCCATTCGCGCCACACGGGCCTCAGGGAATATCTCTCGAATCTGATCCTCTATCTTCTCGGTGCCAAAGCCACGACCGCGCAACTGCTGGCTGCCACAAGCCGGACAGGCAGCAGGTATCTGATAGGAATGACCGCAATAGTGACACGTCAACTGGTTCATGGTGCGATGGAGCGTCAGACTGACATCGCAATGTTCGCAACGAGGCACCCATCCGCACTGAGGACATTCCAACATGGGTGCCCAGCCACGTCGATTTTGGAAAAGAATGGCCTGCTGTCCCTGATCCAAGGCCTCGCGGACACGGGTGAGGAGAAGCGGCGAGAACGGACCATTCATCATCCTGCGGCGCTGCAGGTCGTACGTATCCACCACCTGTATCTCAGGCAGTTCGATACCCTGATAGCGCACAGTCAGTTTCACCAGTCCATACTTCCCGGTCTGGACATTATAGAAGGACTCCAACGATGGTGTTGCCGAACCGAGCAAGGTCTTGGCGCCCAGCATGATAGCGGCCGAACGGGCATGATAGCGAGGCATAGGCTCCTGCTGCTTATAGGACGTCTCGTGCTCCTCATCGACAATCACCAGTCCAAGCCGCTGAAAAGGCAGGAACACCGCCGAACGGGCTCCCAGGATTAAATCATAGGGATTGGCTGAAAGCTGTTTCTGCCAGATTTCTACGCGCTCGGCATCACTATATTTGGAATGGTATATACCCAACCGACTGCCAAAAACGCGCTGCAGGCGCTGCATCATCTGAACCGTCAGTGCTATCTCAGGCATCAAAAACAGCACCTGACGATGCTGATCCAGTTCGCGCTGGATCAGATGAATATAAATCTCCGTCTTACCGCTGGAGGTGACGCCATGCAGCAGTGTCACCTGTTTCTTCAAAAAAGAGAAGAGTATCTGATTGAAAGCCTCCTGCTGAGGTGCACTCAGCGCCTTTATATGCTCAGGATGAGGGTCTCCGCCACTATTCAATCGCCCCACTTCCACCTCATAGGTCTCGAGAAGTCCACGCTTGACCAACTGTGACAAGACTGGGAGGGTCGTTTCAGACGCATTCATCAACTCATCGCGGGAAATCTCATTGATGGTACATGAAGGCACATCAGACCAGTCGACCATATCCCAACCGGAAAGCTGCAAGTAAGCAATAAAAGCCGACTGCTGCTTCGGCGCGCGCGCCAGCATATTCAGGGCAGCATGAAGAGCCGCCTCATTATGGTAGTTGGCAGTCAGGCGGATGAAGGTCTCCGTGCGAGGTCTGTAGCCCTCTTCCGCCTTCAGTCCGGCAGGCAAGGCTGCCTTATAGACCTCGCCTATAGGCGACATATAATAATCGGAGATCCACTGCCAGAACGACAACTGCCCAGGAAGCAACACGGGCCGGTCATCAGGCAAATGCATCAGCGGTTTCACCTCGTAGTCTTGCGGCTGCTCGTTGTGCACACGAGCAACAATCCCCACATAAGCCTTATTCCGCCCGAAAGGTACAACCACACGCATGCCTTCAACCACCTTGCCTTGCATCTCAGCGGGTATGGCATAGGTGAAGGTACCGTCAAGCGGCACCGGCAATATGACATCGGCAAAGGGCACCCTTAAAGCTGCTGACAATTAGAAGAAATAGGTTACTGACAGATACCAGGCGTTAGTGCGCGAGGTGGTTTCCTGCAGTGTGTTGGTAGCATCCTTCCAGGTGAAGTCTCCCGTCTTGGTTATGGGTATATTGTAATAGACCGACCCTTCGAGATGGTTGGCTATGCCTACACCTACACCCACATTGATGCTGAGCATCGAACTTTTGAGTGACAACTCGTTGTAGCCACCGTCGGTTGCCCAGTCCACCAGATTGTCACCCACGTTGAAACTGAACTGCGGACCGGCAGCAAAGTAAAAGTCACACAGGCTGCCCAGGCCGAAACCGTAACGGGCATTGATGGGGAACGACAGGCTCTTCTGCGTGAAGGTATTGTCGTTGGCCTTCAACTCGCGCTGGTCGTAGAGGGCCGATACGTCGACACCCAGACCTACCAGCGGCAAAGAGAATTTCACCGTGGGGCCTACCATGAAACCCATGCGGTTGGACTCGCTCAGGTCATCGCTGCTGAATGTCATCTGCGACGTCTGCACACCACCTTTCAAGCCCACGCGCACACCTGCATCTGCAGGCAGGACAAGGAGCCATCCCATCAGCGACAGCACAATCACCTGCTGCCAGCTACGACGAAAAATCTTGTTCATAAGCATATCTTATTATATTAGTTAATGACGTTCACGACGCACAGACACACGAGGTGATGACGAGCCACCCGAAGAACTCTTGGTGCGCGACACCTTCGTGCGCCCCTGTCGCTTCTGCAACTTAGCCTGGGCCTTCAGCACCTTCGGATCTAGGTTGGCTATGCTGTCGAGCGAGTCACGTTTCGCCTTGTCGCCAAAGATATTGTTGCGGAAAGCTTCCAATTCTGCTTCTATGCGCTTCTGCTCAGCCGACAGCTTGGTAGAGTCGTTGCCGGCAATCTGTGCCAGCGTCTTTCCTAGACGGTTGGCGGTCTTGTAAATATTTCCCTTGTATTTGTTCAACGTGAAATAATCGTCAAGAGTCATGATGGCTGCGTCGTTCACATCGCTAGTCTTCACCGTCTGACGACTCAGGTAAGGCTCTACCTCAGAATACTTCACCCAGAACAGGGGGTACTTGGCTGCCTCGCCGCCGAAATCATCCTCGCGCAACATCACCGGACAGATGGCCTGCGGCTTGATATGGAACGAAGAGTTGGCCTGGTTATAGTAGGCACTCTCCTTCAGGTAGTACATCTTAACCTCAGCCGAGGGGATGTCGCTGTTATCCACCTTCATCTTGCCACCTTGCTCCTCGTAGAAGATATGGTAGTTGTCAAGCACGGTCTTCATGTCGACTTTGGCCGAAGCCTCCAGCACCTCGTTGCCGTCCAGTCGGTACTCATAAACGGGGATATAGCCATTCAGTGCCAGCTTGAAGAGATAGGTAAACAGGTTCAACTGATGTCCATTCGGCTCCACCGGGTCATAGAGGCCGGCATTGGCCTCATCATCGAGATTAATTTCACGATAGATATCGCGACGCCACACCACATCCTCGGGCATATCAAGGGCCGTGGGATACTGGATGCGCATACGCTGACTCACACCCTGGGCATTTGTCTGCTGCTGTTTCTGCTGTTCCGTCTTCTGCTGCACACGGCTCTTCTTGGGCTGGGCCGAGCAAATTGAGAATTGAGAATTGAGAATTGAGAATTGTAAGCACAAGGCCACAAGCGCCAATCTCAGAATCCAATTACTATTGCTTTTATTCGTCTTTGTTTTCATAATTATCAATTATCAATTGTCAATTATCAACTGTTATTTCACTATGATTTCCATTGAGGTAGGCAGAGTACGTTCTATGCCGTCAGGACCGATAGCCTTCACACGCGAGATGTAGAAACGGCGATTGCGGGTGAGCTTACGGAACGTGTCCTTCTGACGGGCCGAGAACTTATCGCCGTCGCCCACCATCGGCACGGCATTACCCATGTTGTCGTAGAACACGGTCTCGAATGACAGCACACGGAAGCCAATGTCCAGGATGCCGTCATCGATAGCAGCACCGATACCGTCAATGGCCATCAGGCTGGCCTTTGCCAAACCTCCTCCCTTATAGCGCAGGGGTTGTCCCTTGTCGTCCTTCATGTCAATATAAGGTGTCGGGTCAGGCAGACGGCGCACACGGAAGGTAAACTGTCCCATCTGCTGCGGACGTCCCGTGTTGGTCGACATCACGGTGATGGTGGCATTCTGCCCTATCTGCGACGGACGGGCAATATAGCGGCCCGGGCCTGTGGGCGTCAGCGCGCCATTGGTCATTGTTGCCGAGATCTTATTCAGGGGCACGCCCGGCACAGAGATGCTGATGGGGTTGCTATATCCTGCATACAGCATGTTCATCAGGTCGGCACTGACCGTAGCGCTGGGGTCTACCACCGTGTATTTCTGTTCGAAGTCACGGCGTATTTTGTCGCCATTGCCGTTGATGGTCTGGATATAACCTGCCAAGGTGAAGTCGCCCGTACTGGAACAGATGCGCTCATACACATTGTCCTGCAAGTCCACCTTTTGGTTGCCTATGTAGATCTCGGGAATCTGTGTGGTATCCACAGCAGCCATCACGATGTGGGCCGAAAACTTATCGCCTCTCACAATGGTCTGCGAGTTAGGTATGACGAAGGCCTCAAGGGCATTCACACGGATATCCTTCACGTCGATGTTCTGCACCAGCGTGTGCAGCACCTCTTTCTCGGCATTGCGCACGTCGCTCTGCAATTTCGACAGCAGCGTGACCGCAGCAGCGGCGGGCATCGACTCAAACATATACTCCTGCCAGTTCTTGCCAAGTCCCGTGGGAGGCACCTCCGTGGTCAGGTCACTGGCAATGCGACGCTGCTGAGCCGTATCGGGCAACAGGCGCAGTATGTTCTTACGGTACTCGTCAATGGCTGATTTCAGTTCTTCACCGCGACCGCGACCAGGTGCAAGCATCACCTGACTGGCTGCCTCCAGGTCTTCCTTGTTCTGCAGACTGGCGGGGTTGCCCTCTGCACCATCGGCTTCAATGGCGATAGCCATCTTCAGTTCCTGTGCCAGGCTGTATAGTTCGTGACTCTTGAGTTTCACAAACTGCGCCTTGTCGTACCAAGGTCCCACCTTAGCGGGGTTAGCCCTCAACTGGTCGTCGAAGTCATTGTATATGGCCTGATTCTCCTTCGCAGCGTTCTCCGTGGTGCGGTTAAGGCTTTCCTCCACGATGGAGAAGCCATTGAGCACCTCGTTCGAGACGTTCAGGGCCAGCATTGCCATCAAGACGACATACATCAGGTTGATCATCTTCTGGCGCGGAGAGACGGGTCTTTTCTTTATTGCCATAGTTTATTATTGTTTCCACCACCATTCGGCGGTAGCAAATTTTTCACTTTTCACTCTTCACTTCTCACCACCTTTGGCATGTTTACCGTCATTGCCTCAATCATGCGGGTGTAAATCTTATTGAGTTCCGATATCTGCTCAGCCATCTTCTTCGACTGCTCGTTAATCTGGTCGATAGTGCCAATCTGCTGACTTGCCCCCTTGAGCTGCATCTCGTAGATCTTGCAGATGCCTGTCAACGTGCGGTTCAGGTTCTCCATTTCCTCAGAGTCACGCGACAGACGCTCGCTCTGCTCTGACACCTTCGACAGCATCTCGGTCAGACGTTTCAGTTCGTCTATATAATTAGAGGTGGCCTCTTCCAGTTCCGGGTTCACGGCAGGCACAGGCGACACAACTGTACCGCCAGCCATCGTGGTCACCGACGACGAGACGGCTGCAATGGCCTCGGTATCGACCACAGGTGCATCCTGAGCACCTGCAACAGCACCGCCATCGACAGCACCGCCGCCACCAATGATGATGGTGCCACCACCAACGACGCCGCCAGCAACGCCTCCGCCTACGGCCGAAGCATCCGTCACGACACCCACCTCGACGTTGTCCTCGTCAGCCACATGCGTAGGCAGTTCCATGCCGTCGGCCGTCTTGTCGAACGGACGGTCGAAAGCAGCGATAAAGAACACCACGACCTCGGTACCCATACCCAAGAACAGCATGAAGTTGGCACCAGGCAGGTGAGTCAGTTTGAAGAGCGTACCTAAGATCACGATTGATGCGCCCCAGCTGTAGGCATAGTTCATGAACGTCTGTCCAGGAACGCTATCCAGCCACTTCTGCAAGCGGTAGATGATATTGAATTTACTATACTTTGTCATGCGTTGTTACGTTATTACGTTATATCGTTGTTACGTTGTTTCGGAATTCCTTATTTCCGCTTCTTCACCGAGGCCTTCACGGGCTTGGCCTTCTCGCTGCTGGTGTTGGCCAGCGAACGCACACAGCGGAAGCCTATGTACGAACGGGGCTGGTTCTGATATTCGCTGCTGCGCCAAGCGGAGCGGATATAGCTCTCGGGATCCTTCCATGAGCCGCCGCGCACGCTCTTCTTCTTCAACCGATACGGGTCTTCCTGAGCAGCGTTGTACTTCAACTGCGGGTTGATGTCGTTCATGGCATCCACACCAGCCTCTGTAAAGATGGTCGACGTCCACTCAGCCACGTTGCCAGCCATGTCGTACAGACCATTGCTGTTGGCACTGTAGATGCCCACCTTCGAGGTAATCAGGTTGCCGTCCTTCGTATAGTTGCCGTTGTCGGGTTTGAAGTTGGCAAAGAAGCAGCCCTTGCCGCTGGCTACCTCCTCATTGTCCCAAGGGAACTCGTTCTGGTCCTTTCCGCGGGCAGCATACTCCCACTCTGCCTCTGTGGGCAGGCGGTAGCGCTGTACATAGCGAGCGGCCGGCCCCAGTCCCTTCAGCAGGAACTCGGTGCGCCAGGCGCAGAAGGCGTTGGCCTGCTCCCAGGTCACACCCACCACAGGATAGTCGTTGTAGGCCGAGTTCGAGAAATAGTTACGCATATAGGTCTCGTTGTCGGCATTGGGGAAGTCGTTTACCCAGCAAGTGGTGTCGGGGTATATGTTCACAATGTAGGTATTGAGGAAGTCCCACGGTCCCGTCAGCTCGCGGTTGATGGTCTGTCGCACAATTCTACCCTCGTCGTCGATATAGGCGGTATCTTTCGATATCCACACCTTTTCCTCCTGGTTCACCGTGATATCGGTGTTCAGGTTACGCTCCGAGGGATTCAGGCGGTTGCGGCGCAGGGCTGCCTCGGTGTAGTCGTAAACCTCATAACGATAGTTCATCTGCGCGGCGTCGAGCATCTTCTCGCCTGTCACGGGGTTATACACATATACACTCTCTATGGCACGCAGTTCATCCTCGTTGGGTTTCCTCGGCAGCGACTTCTTCCAGTTCAGGTGAGGCTTTACGGGGTCACCGTTCTTGTCTTCCTCAATCTTGTAGCTCTCATCACCGCCATAGTTGGGATCAGCCAGGCGTTCACGGATGATGGAGTCGCGCACATAGTTCACAAACTGACGATACTCAGAGTTGGTAATCTCCGTATCGTCCATCCAGAATCCCTCTACCGAAATGTCTCGCACAGGAGTCTGCTTACCCCAGAGTGAGTCGGTTTTCTCGATACCCATACGCAAGTGACCGCGCTTGACAAGCACCATGCCATAGGGCGACGGCTCTGAAAAGCCCTTACCGCTGGCACCGGTCAGTTCACCACCGTTCGAGGTGGTCTCTTTTCCACCGAAGCAGGAGGCGAGCAAAAGTAAAAAGGCCAAAAGGTAAAAAGGTACTATCCTTTTCGGCCAACTGCCTTTCTGCATCTTCATATTCACAACTTTTCTCATATCTTCATTTTAACTTTTTAACCTTTTAACCTTTTCACTTTCAAAGTATTCTCACACTCTGATGACGGTTTCTGCCCTTCTTAAACAGGTTGATGTCCGTCTGATAACCCACAAACAGCTCGTGACTGCCGTTGCCCACGCTCAGCGCCGTGGTATAGAACTCATAACTATAGCCCAGCATGATACCGTGGAACGTACCGCCGACATAGGCTGTGACCGAGTTTCCTGGGCTGTAACCTGCTCCCAGGTACATCACTTTCTGGTCATGTGTGTACGTCAGACGGGTGGTGATATCGGCACGATAGGCCACGCCGTCCGTGCGTCCCAACACAGAGGGCTGTATTGATAACAACGGATTTTTAAGCCGGATATTGCATCCAGCCGTAAAATAATACGATGGATCGATGGTTAACTCGTTGGTTTCGCCTATCTCCACCAGCGGATTCAGAAGATGCTGTACGGCTGCTCCCACATACCAGTTACGGCGCTGATACCACAGTCCAGCATTCAGGTCGAAAGCCGTTCCTGTGATGTCGCTCGTTGGCAGGGCGTTATCGCCGGAATCTTCGAAATCCAGTTGCGAGCCCTTCAGACTCTCGCTGATCATCGCCGGTTGCAGACCCACGCTCAGCGAACCACCCAGGAGCTTGAACTTCGGGGCATACATCACCGAGAACTTCTTGTGCGAGAAGGCACCGATGTCGTCGTTAATAATCTGTGCACCCACGCCATGATAGAAACCAAGAGCATAGAAGGGCAGGTCGGCTGCGAGGTACATCGTCTTGGGGTTGTTCTCGAAGCCCATCAGCGACATGTTATAGACACCGTTGATGTTCAACTTGGCATCTTTGCCAGCCGCAGCGGGATTATAGGCCGTAGCCATCGTCCAATAGTGACTGAACGACGGATCATATTGCGCCGACACATCTTGCAAGGCCGTCAGCAATAGGGCCAATATCCAAAGATTTCGCCTTAACACGTTATCAATAACGCATTTTTCACCTTTTTATTATAATTAAAGACTATTTATAGACGATTTTCTTCCCTTTCTTGACATAAATGCCCTTGCCCGGACGTGCCACGCGCTGGCCTTGCAGGGTGTAGCAGGCCTCCTCGTCGGCAACAGGCACAACGATGGTTTGGACAGCCGTCAGGTCCGTCGTCGGACGATAGACAGTCAGCGAGCGATATATCTGATAGCTGCTGTTTCCGGCCAGTGCCATGCTCAGTCCCTGGCTCTCATCAGTGCACGAGGCTATGGCCAGCAGCGAGTCGGCAGCCTGATAGGTCGAGTTGCTGTTGCCCTTCAGATAGCCTACAATGCATACATCGCCCTGCTTGGCATCGTTCACCACTATGTTGAAGTCATTGGGAGCATTGATGCCATAGCCCACGAAATAGAAGTAATAGGTAGACTTCTCGCTGGCGAAGGTCAGGCCGTCATAGAAAGTAGCCTCCTTGGTGGATGTCTTCGAGCGATACCAGTCGAGCTTGCCCTGCTCGCTGAAGCCGTTGATGGCTATCTGCGTCTTCATCTTGTCCCACTGTGCGTCTGGCTCTGCCGTGAAGTCAAGGGTCATCAACTGTTGGTAGGCTCCGAAAGCGGGCACATAGCTGTAGTGCACTCCGCCGTCGGCATCGGTCACCGCCACCACGGCATCATCTGCCAGCACACCCTTCACGGTGAGCAGTGTCACGCCATCGATGCCTTCCTGCGTGGTAAAGTCCGTGAAGGCGGCACCACCCTGGTCAGTCATCGCCACGGTCTTCACAGCCTGTCCGCCCGGCAGACTGATGGCATATTCAGCATAATAGTTACCGTCGGTCTCCTGCACCATGCCGCGTGGTGTCAGCACCAGTGCGTTCTGCTCGCCGGCCAACGGTATCAGACTGACACTGCTGTTCAACCCCGAGGGTACCAATGCCCACTTATCGAATGTCGACGAGCCGCTGATGGTGTTGATGTTCGCATCCTCGAAAATGCGCCACACCGTGCCGTCTATATCCATCTGACGGATGCGGTTGGCAGGCAGATTGGTCACCTCTATCTTAAGCGTGTTGGTCCCTTCCTTCAGCGACTGTCCGCAGTTCAGCACAAACGGTGCGGCCCACGCACATCCCAGATAGTCGCCGTTCAGCCACACACGGGCGCTCTCCCTGACATCGCCAAGATTGAGCAGAAAACCGCCAGTGGCTGTAGATAGTTGTGGGGTGGTCAGGCTGAATGTGGTCTCGTAGATGCCCGTACCCATCAGGCGCGCCGTCTGGGCATTGAGCGTCTCCCAGGTCTGCACCTTTTCCAGCTGATAGCTCTCGGTCACCGACGGCTCGCTGTCAGTAAACGACAGCGTCCACGGACTGTCTATCGCTATGACGCCCATCTCTTGTACAGGAGCGTTCTCCTGTTCCAGGGCAATGTCGCTGTCGTAAGTCTGCAGAATGGTCGACTGTCCCGACTTCAGGCTAACCCACACCTTGCCGTCGGTCACATGACCTTTTGCCACGGCTCCAGTCATCGGGTCGAAGAAAGCAATGCTCGTGAAGGGGACCGACAGGGCGGCGTAGCCCTCCACATCGTCGGGGGTCAGGTTGGCAATAAAGTAATGGTATCCGGCCGTGTCCTTACGGCGTATCACGCTGAGCCCCATCTCGCTGCGCAGCGTCTCGGTGCCAGCAGTCAGCACAGCCAGTTCGCTGGCCGTACGGCCTGTCACCACCTGAGCTCCCAGGGCCTTCAGTTCTTCAATATGTGCCTTGATGCTGTCAGGCATATTATCGGCCACGGGCACCACCAATGCCTTATAGCGTGTGCCGGCAGCCGTCTGCAGCATGCCGTCGGCGTAGGTGGTCGTCATCAGGAATTGCTCGCTGGTATAGTCGCAGTCCAGTCCCTGCTTCTCCAGGTTGTTGACGCACTGCTCCAGTTCCGACATCTTCGTAGCCATCGTGTTGATGTCGAACAGCAGCATGCGGTTGGCCCATGTGCCGGTGGTCTTGCGCATGGTGTTGGCAAAGGGAGCATACACCAGCACGTCGTTGTCGGGCTGTCCCATCTGCATGAAGCTCTGCACGCGCTCAATGTATTTCATCATCGAGGGGGCATCGCGCCAGATGCTGTTGGTGGGACTCATGTCGATGGCGGCATAGAACTTCCAGCCGGGCCAGGCTGCCTCGCGGGGCGAATAGGCCGCACCGTGAAACAGCACATGGTTCACGCCTGAGGTAAACAGCAGGTCAAGCTCAGGCTTGATCTGCGACAGCGACGTGCGGAAATGTTCCGTCAACCAGGTCATCGACTCGCTGCTGGTGAGCGGCTTGCCGGTGATATGTGCAGCACTCGAGGCATATTTCAGGGTGGCGCGCGTGCTCAGGGCCTTGTTGTAGAAGCCGACATCGTCGCGCAGGCCCTTGATGCCGAAACTGTTCAGGTAGAAGTTCTCCGTCTCGGGGATGTCGGCCTCGGCATACAGGTCTATCAGGTTGCCGGGCGAGCCGTGGGCCTGGTTGCGGGTGGTGGCACCATGACTGTGTGCCCACTGCGTCCACTGACGGGTAAAGTTATCGCGCAGCATGTCGCTCAGGGTCTGTCGGTAGTCAGCAGTCACCTGTGCCTTTGTAAGCGCTGCCGTCCGGTTGCCCTGTCCCAACAGCAGGTCCAGGTTGTCCTGCAGCTTATAGCCACGGCGCTGCTCAAACTGCTCGAACATCTTCGGGGTCCAGTCAGCCTGGTTGATCTCATACGAGTCGTTGAAGAAAGAGTGCGGCCAGGGGTTGCCGCCGGCTTCAAACTTTGTATCGAAGTAGCTCAAGTAGTTGGCCACTGCAGTCGCATCGAAATAGTCAAGCACGTTGCCTTCGCTGCCAGGCGACGGACGCTTCACCTGCATCACACCATATTGATTATAGGCGGCTATCACCTTCCACTTGCCGGTGGGAGCCGTCCACGTCAGCGTCTTGCCGTCGACCAGCGCCGTCAGGTCGGTCACCTCGCCGTCTGTATCTTTCTGGGGGAATGCCATCACCTTCTGTAGCGTGGCACCCGAAGTGGTCAGTGTCAGCGTCTGGGGCGTGGTGCCGTCGCCTGTCACGTCCTTGGCCTCGGTCACCAGCTTGCTGGCCGACTCGGTCGTCTTCACCATAGGACCGCCAAAGGGCCAGCCCGTGCCTGTGGTCATGTCGATGTCGATATCCAGCTGCTCACCCATCTGCTTGGTGTATTTCAGCATGTCGAGCCAGTTGGTGCTCAGAAACGTGATGTTCTTCGAGGCATTGCCCTGAACGCCATAGATAGGGGTTATCTCAAGGTTACCCACACCGGCCTGGGCATACTGCTCCATGTTCCACTTCAGGTTCTCCTGGTCTACGGCCGATCCCTGCCACCACCAGCGCAGTCCCGGCTTTGCCTCGCGCTTCACCTCCGGCCAGGCTGTTGTCTGGGCCGCTGTCTCACTCAAGCCCATTGCAGCAAGGGCCAATGCCATCACAATTCTTTTCATCTTCTTTCGCTTTGATTAGTTTTTAGGCCACAAAGTTACAAATTAACAAGCAAAGAACAAAATAAAATCCATTTTATTTAATAAAAGGTTTGGCTATCCCACAAAATCATTGTAAATTTGCAACCGCAAAACAGGAATCAAATGAGAATTGCCATCGTACAGCATGATATCGAATGGGTCAAGCCGGCAGACAACCTGCCGCGACTTGACACGCTCCTCGACCAGCAGGCGGGAGCCGACCTCTACGTGCTCAGCGAGACCTTTGCCACCGGATTCCTTGCTACCGACCAGCCAGCAAACCCCAAGGCAATACTGGCCTGGATGCAGCAGCAGGCACGGAAGAAAGATGCTGCCGTGGCTGGCAGCGTAGCCACAGCCGACGTTGACGGCCGGCTGCGCAACCGCCTGTATTTTGTGCGCCCCGACGGCACCTACGACTACTACGACAAGCGCCACCTCTTCGGCTATGCCGGCGAGACCGACGCCTACGAGCCAGGCCGGCGGCGTGTAGTGGTCAACTGGCGTGGCGTGCGCTTCCTACTGCAGGTGTGCTACGACCTGCGCTTCCCCGTATGGAGCCGCAACCGCCGCGACTACGATGCCGCCATCTACGTAGCCAATTGGCCCGCTTCGCGACAGGATGTGTGGCTGACGCTGCTGAAGGCCCGCGCACTGGAGAACCAGTGCTTCGTCGTCGGCGTCAACCGCATCGGCACCGACCCTGCCTGCCAGTATTGCGGCGGCTCGGTCGTCATCGATGCCTACGGGAAGACCCTTGCCGCTTGTGCCGACGGTCAGGCCGGCATTGCCACCGCCCACCTTGACATGGAGCGTCTGCATGCCTTCCGCCAGAAGTTTCCCGTGCTCGACGACGGCGACTCTTTCGAAACCACGATATGATAACTAAGCAATAAATACAAGAAATGAAAAAACAACTATTATTGGGCGACGAAGCCATCGCATTAGGAGCCATCCACGCCGGACTCTCAGGCGTGTATGCCTATCCCGGCACGCCGTCGACAGAGATTACCGAGTTTATTCAGGGCAATGCCATCGCCAAGGATCGCGGCATACACAGCCGCTGGAGTACCAACGAGAAGACGGCCATGGAGGCCGCACTGGGCATGTCGTTCATGGGCAAGCGCGCCCTGGTGTGCATGAAGCATGTGGGACTGAACGTCTGCGCTGACCCTTTTGTCAACAGCGGCATGACGGGTGTCAACGGTGGTCTCATCGTCTTGGTGGCCGACGATCCCTCGATGCACTCGTCGCAGGACGAGCAGGATTCGCGCTTCTACGGTAAGTTTGCCATGATTCCCACCTTCGAGCCGTCGAACCAGCAGGAGGCCTACGACATGATGGCGGCGGCCTTCGACTACAGCGAGCAGCAGCAGTTGCCCGTGCTGATGCGCGTCACCACCCGCATGGCTCACAGTCGTGCCGTGGTGCAGGTGAAGGACGAGCCCCGTCAGCAGAACGAGCTCAACTATAACGCCGTTGCTGCCAACTGGGTGCTGCTGCCCGCCAATGCCCGCAAGCGCAATGACCAGGTGACAGCCCAGCAGGCTCAGTTGGAGGACGATGCAGCCAAGTCTGCCTATAATATCTATTGTGAGGGGCAGGACAAGTCACTGGGTATCATTGCCAGCGGCATCGGCTACAACTATGTCAATGAGTGCTTCCCCGAGGGCAGTCCCTACCCCATTCTGAAGATTTCGCAGTATCCGCTGCCCAAGCTGTTGGTGCGCCGTCTGCTGGACGAGTGCGAGCAGGTGCTTATTGTCGAGGAAGGTCAGCCGTTCATCGAGGACATTGTTCGTGGTGTAAGTGAAATTAAACCTCAAACCTCAAACCTTAAACCTCAAATCATCGGCAAGTTCGACGGCACACTGCCCCGCACGGGTGAGTTGAATCCTGACTTTGTAAAGCAGGCGCTTATGTCAATTGTCAATTGTCAATTGTCAATTAACAACGGCTTCGCACCATGCGAAGACATTGTGCCCCGTCCGCCTGCACTCTGCCAGGGCTGCGGTCACCGCGACGTCTACGCCGCCCTGAACGAAGTACTGAAGGAGTACGAGAATCCGCGTGTCTTCGGCGACATCGGCTGCTACACACTGGGCTTCCTGCCTCCGTTCCGCGCCATCCACTCGTGCGTCGACATGGGTGCTTCAATCACCATGGCCAAGGGTGCTGCCGATGCCGGACAGTGGCCTGCCGTTGCCATCATCGGCGACTCCACCTTCACCCACAGCGGTATGACGGGTCTGCTCGATGCCATCAACGAGAATGCCAACATCACCGTTATCATCTCGGATAACCTCACCACGGGAATGACGGGCGGCCAGGACTCTGCCGGCACCAATAAGTTCGAGGCTATCTGTCGTGGCTTGGGTCTGAGCGACGAGCACCTGAAAGTGGTCGTTCCCCTGCCGAAGAACATGCCTGAGATTACGCAGATTATCCGCGACGAGATCAACTACAAGGGCACCAGCGTCATCATTCCGCGCCGCGAGTGTATGCAAACATTACAACGTCACCTCAAACAAAAGAAAGCACAGCAATGAAAACAGATATCATACTTTGCGGCGTAGGAGGACAAGGTATCCTCTCCATCGCCACCATCATTGGCGAAGCCGCCATGAACGAGAACCTATATATCAAGCAGGCCGAAGTGCACGGCATGAGCCAGCGTGGCGGCGACGTACAGTCGAACCTGCGCATTTCGAGCGACCCCATCGCCAGCGACCTCATCCCAAGGGGCGGTGCCGACGTCATCATCTCGATGGAGCCCATGGAGGCCCTGCGCTATCTGCCCTTCCTCTCGAAGGAAGGTTGGATCATCACCAGCAGCGCTCCGTTCAAGAATATCCCCAACTATCCCGATATGGACGTGATCAACGCCGACCTTGCCAAACTGCCCCATGTCATCACCATCGACATAGAGCAGATGGCCAAGGACAATGGTGTGCCCCGCTCGGCCAATGTCATCCTTCTTGGTGCTGCCCAGAAGGCCCTCGGCATCGAGTACGAGAAGCTGGAAGAGGCCATACGCCGCGTCTTCGGACGCAAGGGTGAGGCCATCGTTGAGGCCAACATCAAGGCGCTGGCTTTGGGAAGGGAGGCTCAATAATAATTGAACTTTTCGATTAAGCTAGAGCCATCATGCTTGCATGAATGGCCGAGCGTGAGAAAAGTCAAAACGAAGTTTTAAGATTGATAATTATGAATACTCCCATTAAGAAAGAGATTGTTGACGGACTGATTGCCAAGATGGGCATTCAGGACTTTGCCAAGGCTACCATCCGCGAGGTGAAGCAGGTGGCTGCGATGGCTGAGAAAGAGAGCGGCGTAGAGTTCATCAAGATGGAGATGGGCATCCCCGGACTGCCAGCCGCACAGGTGGGCGTTGACGCACAGATACAGGCGCTGCGCGACGGCATAGCCCACTCTTACCCCGACATTCAGGGCTACCCGGAACTGAAGCAGCAGGCATCGCGCTTCGTCAAGGCCTTCATCGGCGTTGACATCGCACCCGAGGGCTGCGTGCCCGTCTGCGGCTCCATGCAGGGCACCTTCGCTTCGTTCCTCACCTGCTCGCAGGCCAACAAGAGCAAGGACACCGTGCTCTTCATCGATCCGGGCTTCCCCGTACAGAAGATGCAGCTGCAGGTGCAGGGCGTCGCCTACGAGACCTTCGACGTGTACGACTTCCGCGGCGACAAACTGGGACCCAAACTCGAAGCCTATCTGAAGGTGGGCAACATCTGCGCCATCGTCTACTCCAACCCCAACAACCCCGCATGGATATGCCTCACCGAACAGGAACTGCAGACCATCGGCACGCTGGCCACGAAATATGACGTGGTGGTGATGGAGGACCTGGCATACTTCGCCATGGACTTCCGCCAGGACCTCTCTACACCCTTCCAGCCGCCCTATCAGCCCACGGTGGCACGCTATACCGACAACTACATGCTGCTCATCAGCGGCTCCAAGGCGTTCAGCTATGCCGGCGAGCGCATCGGCGTGGTGTGCATCGGCGACAGGCTGTTCCATCGCCACTATCCCGACCTGGCAGCCCGCTACGAGGGACTGCCCTTCGGACTGGTGTTCTCCACCCGCATGCTCTACGCACTTTCGTCGGGCACCAGCCATTCGGCACAGTATGCGCTGGCAGCCCTGTTCCGGGCAGCCTGCGACGGCGAGTACCACTTCCGCGACGACATCCGCGTCTACGGCGAACGGGCACATAAGCTGAAGGAGATATTCTGCCGCCACAACTTCTACGTGGTCTACGACCGCGACCTCGACCAGCCCATCGCTGACGGCTTCTACTTCACCATAGGCTATCCGGGCATGACCAGCGGACAGCTGGCCCGCGAACTGATGTACTATGGTGTCTCGGCCATCTGCCTCATCACCACCGGTTCGCACCAGGAGGGCTTGCGCGTGTGTACCTCTTTTATTAGTGACCACCAGTATGCGCAGCTCGAAGAGCGCATGACCATCTTTGCCGAAAACAACCCCCGATAGCGATGCACCTATCAACGACTCGTTCAAGCGTTATCTAAGGGTTGTTCAAGCGTCATCTACGACCCGTCCGAATATCACTTTAGGGGGGTAAAGTGATATTCGGACGTCCCGAAGGAGATACTCGAACGACTTGAAGGAGATATTCGAACAACTCGTACTTGACCCCTAAGCCAACGGTGAAAAAATGTAGTCACTTCCTCCAAGCAATCTGCGGCATCTGAGGTCACAAATTTTAGGGGGTTCAAAAAGTCTCTCCCCCATATCTTAGTCCCCCTTAAGGGGGACTAAGATATGGGGGAGAGA
>ERZ842401.3021-NODE-3021-length-21499-cov-28.241373_pt1 | contig 21499 bp, 18 predicted proteins | sample MGYA00521270_ERZ842401 | MGnify/ENA primary metagenome ERZ842401 (study PRJEB31892, sample SAMEA3878208) | bioreactor metagenome | biome: Moose rumen | place: Sweden | collected 2011-10 | study: EMG produced TPA metagenomics assembly of the PRJEB12797 data set...
ATGACCTAGGTGGCATGATCGGAGGACCCCCAGAGGTGGGGTTCTGAATAGTTACCATTTCAGACCTTATACTAGCAAAATAGTTATTTTGTAATGACAATATGTTGCAAATAGACGAATTTTAACTATAATTTTAAGTAGTAACCAAGGAGGATATTATGAGTACCACAAATTTGAATATCAGAACCGATAAGGATGTAAAAGAACAGGCTGAACAGCTCTTTGCTGAACTCGGTTTAAACATGACAACCGCCATAAATTTATTTCTGAGGACTGCCATCAGAAAGCACAGTATACCTTTTGATTTATACCTTGATGTACCTAATGAAACCACTGTTGCTGCCATCGAAGAGGGAAAAAAGCTGCTTAACGATCCTTCTTCCCCTAAATATTCCAGTATGGAGGAACTCAAGGTAGCACTGGAATCATGAAATACGATGTAAAATTTACTTCTCAGTTCAAGAAAGATTTGAAGCTTGCCAAAAAGCAGAACAAAAATAGCGATAAACTTTATGCTGTTATCGAGACTCTGGCTGAAGGCAATACGCTAGATCCTAAGTTCAAGGATCACGAACCGACCGGAAACTACAAAGGTACAAGAGAATGCCACATAGAACCGGATTGGTTGCTGATTTACGAAATTCAAAACAACGTTCTGGTTCTGATGCTTTCAAGACTCGGGACTCATTCAGAACTGATTAAGAAATAAGCCTTTGTTCAAGAATAGTGTTGATCTGAGCAAAATTTCGGCAATCATCACAATTTTTTTCTGCCATGCATGGTGTTTTATGGAAGATTCACTTAAACCTGCTCTGTATGTTGTGGCAACGCCAATCGGTAATCTTGAAGACATTACCCTGCGTGCTCTCAGGATCCTTAAATCTGCCGACTACATCGCTGCGGAGGACACTAGACATTCACGCATTCTTCTTGATCACTATGGGATACAGTCCAGACTTTTTTCTCTTCATGATCATAATGAACGCAACCGCAGAGTTGCCATTTCTGAGTTTATCCTGTCGGGCAAGAGTGTTGCTCTGATTTCGGATGCCGGCACTCCCCTGATATCTGATCCCGGATACCATGTGGCTGCCTACTGCAGGGAACAGGGTATCTTGGTTATTCCGGTCCCCGGGCCCAGCGCAGTCATCTCAGCCCTTTCTGCTTCAGGCCTGCCAACGGATCGTTTTTTCTTCGGAGGTTTTCTCCCGGTTAAGAGTAAGGCGCTCCGTGAAGAACTTGAACATCTGCGTTTGGTTACCGCCACTTCAGTTTATTATGAGTCCCCCCGCCGGATCCTGGACACCCTTGCTGCCGTTGCTGAGGTTCTGGGATCTGACCGCCGTGTAGTCCTAGGACGAGAACTCACCAAGACCTTTGAAAGTTTTTATGATCTTCCAGCGGGCGAAATGATTGCATTCCTCCGTGAGGATCCCTGCCGTCAGAAGGGTGAGTTTGTCCTTATGATTGCCGGAGCAACAGAAAGCAAAGACGATATCCCGCAGGAGGTTCTGTCTGCATTCAGGATCATGCTGACGAGACTGCCGCTGAATGCAGCTTCAGCCCTCTGTGCAGAAATTTTCAATGTTAAGAAAAATGAACTTTACCGGCGTGGACTAGAATTTGCCCGGGATGCGGAAGATCATGAGCCGGCCACGGAGTCAGAAAACTGATTTGCGTCCGTAGACCAGCTCCAGTGAGTGGAGATCGGTAGTTGTCATCCGCCGGGTTGCCGATTGACGAGTCTCACGCTGGATCGGCCAGTTCGGCTTAGGGAATGTGCCACACCGTGCCGGAGTGTTACAGTTGCCAAATCAGTGCTGCCAGGTGATATAATTGGCGTGAGTTGGCCGGACAGCCGCCGCCTACAAGGGGGAGGAAAGTCCGGGCTCCGCAGAGCAGGGTGCCAGGTAACGCCTGGGAGACGTGAGTCTACGACCAGTGCAACAGAAAGTATACCGCCGCAAGGTAAGGGTGAAATGGTGAGGTAAGAGCTCACCGCACAGCTAGTAATAGTCTGTGGCAGGGTAAACTCCACCCGGAGCAAGATCAAATAGGTTTCCGCAAATGTTGCTCGCATTGGAAACGGGTAGATCGCTTGAGTCTGCAAGTGATTGCAGAACTAGATGAATGGCTGTCGCCGCAAGGACACAGAACCCGGCTTATAGGCTGACTCACAGTTCACAGACTTCGCCGTCCGGCGGTGTTCTTATTTCTGGGGGAATTACCCCCCGTTTTTTCTCCCCCTCTGATCTCCTCTTCATCTCCAGTTACCTCTGGCCGTCGTTGGCAGGATCCCGGTGAAAATGCTTCCGGTCGATCCCGGTTTTTTTTGGTTCCTGTCACACACCGAAAAGGCTAATTCTTCCCTGGTCAAATAATAGTCTTATGTTGCTTTTGCGGTATATGTCTCTTACAATAAGTGGGAGAAAGTGGTTTTTTGTGGTGATCCTGAACAGCCGGCGGTTTATCAGATATGTTAAGGGGTGCTCATGCCATTGCGCTTGACAGTAAGGGACGGCTGGCGGTGCCGACAAAGTACCGGGCCTACCTTGACGAGCAGTGTGGCGGCCGCTATGTGTGCACCATCGATATCAGCAACCGCTGTCTCCTGCTGTACCCCCTGAACAAGTGGGAACTCCTGGAGAAGAAACTGAGCAGCCTCTCCAGTGTGGATGAGAATGAGCGGCGTCTTCAGCGGTTGTTGCTGGGTTATGCGTCGGACTGCGAAACTGATGCCAACGGGCGACTGCTCATTGCCCCTGTCCTCAGGGAATACGCCGGACTGGAAAAGAATGTCATGCTGGTGGGGCAGCTGAACCGGTTTGAGATCTGGTCTGATGAGAACTGGAAAGCCTCTGTCAGTTCCGATCTGGCATCCATCAGCGCATCGGACTGGAACAGCAGTCCGCGCCTTAGGGAATTCACTCTGAATGACAGCCTCTGAGCATGTGACAGTGTTGCTGAAGGAGGCGGTGGATCTCCTTGCGGTGCGAAGCGACGGCCTTTATGTGGACTGCACCTTCGGCCGGGGTGGACACTCCCGGAGGATCCTCTCCATGCTTGGCGAGAAGGGGCGTCTTCTGGCTCTGGACCGGGATCCGGAGGCGGAGAAGGCTGCCCTAGAGATCGCTGATCCACGGTTTGCGTTTGTCAGATCCCCTTTTTCCCAGCTTAAGAGTATCGTGCAGTCAAGGGAACTTGCCGGCAGGGTTGACGGGATCCTCTTCGATCTCGGGGTTTCCTCCCCCCAGCTTGACGATCCTTCCCGGGGCTTCAGTTTTTCCCATGACGGTCCTCTGGACATGAGGATGGATCCCACCAGCGGAGTCTCCGCCGCAGACTGGCTGAACTCCGCAGATGAGGATGAGATCGCCTGGGTGCTGAAGGAGTTCGGCGAAGAGCGTTTTGCCCGGAAGATCGCCCGGGCAGTGGTCAGCGACCGCCGTGAACATCCCTTCACCCGAACCGGCGAACTGGCCGGTCTTATTTCCCGGGTGGTGAAGACCCGGGAACCCCACAAGCATCCGGCTACCCGGAGCTTCCAGGCGGTGCGGATCTATGTCAACTCCGAACTGGACGAGATCCGGCAGGCTCTGGGGGCGGCCGTGGAAGCCCTGGCACCGGGGGGAAGGCTTGCGGTGATAAGTTTTCACTCCCTGGAGGACCGCCTGGTCAAGCAGTTCATCCGCCGGGAGTCTGCTCTGCCTGAGCTGCCGCCGGGACTCCCCCTGACGGATCGTCAGTTGCAAGATGATCGTCGGCTGGAGCCGGCGGGCAAGGCGGTGAAGCCATCGGAGGAGGAAATGACTTCCAATCCCAGGTCCCGCTCTGCGGTGCTGAGGGGTGCTGTGCGCAGGGGATATGATCTATGAGCAGGGATGTTTCGCTGGAGTTGCATCGGATCATACTGAAGGATCTTTCCGAACACCGGTTTGTGATCTTCCTTTATGTGCTCATTGTGACCATGATGTTCATGACAGTGATCATCTCGGCACAGACCAAGGTTGAGGTGGCCCGGGCAGAGATGCTCACCCGCGAGGGGGATGATCTCAACAATGAGTGGCTCAATCTGATGCTGGAGGAGCAGACGCTGCTGGAGCATTCCAAGGTCATGACCGAGGCTGAGGGCAGGTTGCACATGATCCGGCCGTCGCCTGCTAATGAGAAGATAGTGGAGGAGTGATCCCTTAAGGCCATGGCAGCAAGCAGAGGCGGCGGTGCCGCCCGTAACAGCCGCAGGAAGATCTTAAAGCCGGTGCCAGTGTTTATAAGATGGCGTTACCGGCTTACCCTTTTTTTTGTCTTTCTGGCCCTGGGATCCCTGTTTGTGCGGCTGGCCTGGATCCAGCTGATCAGTCCCGACCGTCTGGTTATGGAAGGGGACATGCGCTCGGTGCGGAAACTCTCCACCGAGTCCACCCGGGGCATGATCACCGACCGCAACGGTGTGGCCCTGGCTGTGTCGATACCGGTTAAGGCCGTGTACTGCGATCCCAAGATCCTCCATGACAGCGGTGCCTATGGCAACCGCCGGCTCTGGAAGGCCTTGGCGGAGGTGCTGGGGATCGCCCAGGACGAGATTGAAGAAAAAATTGCCAATCCCAAAAGGCGGTTTGTCTACCTGCAGCGCCAGGTGACCAATTCGGTGGCGGAGTACATCCGCAGTCTCAAGATTGATGGCATATACGTCAAGAATGAGTACCGGCGCTATTATCCCACCGGAGAGATCAATGCCCAGCTGGTGGGGATCACCAACATTGATGATCACGGCATCGAAGGTGTGGAGCGCAGTTTTGATGACTGGCTGTCATCAACCCCGGCAGAGCACCGGGTCCGCAAGGACGCCAAAGGTCGGGTCATCGAGCAGTTGGGCACGGTGAATGAGGGCAAGAAGGGCGGAGCCATAACCTTAAGCATTGATCAGAGGCTCCAGTCCATAGCCTATGCAGCGGTCAAGGCCAATTTCGAGCAGCGTCAGGCCTCATCCATATCGGCAGTGCTGGTGGACGTGCATACCGGTGAGATCCTTGCTATGGTCAACGCACCGTCCTTCAATCCCAATGTCCATGCCAAATATGAGGGCTTCCGGGCCCGCAACCGGGCCATAACCGACACCTACGAGCCGGGCTCCACGGTGAAGCCCATAGTGGCTGTCAGCGCTCTGGAGCACGGGATCACCAACTGGAACGAGATCTTTGACACCCGCCCCTTCCGGGTGTACAGCAAGGTTGTCACGGACAGCCACCATATGGCTTCCGGCAACCTGGAGGCCATTATCAAGTACTCCTCCAATGTGGGCATGGCGCGGATTGCGCTGAAGATGGATCCCAATGACATTGTGGGCACTTTTAACGATTTCGGTCTGGGGGTGTCCCCTGATCTCGGCCTGGTGGGTGAGGTGACGGGCTATGTGCCCCACCGCTCCCGGTGGTCGGAGATCGAAAAGGCCACCATCGGTTTCGGCTACGGTCTCCGCATTTCACCGGTGCAGCTGGCGCTGGCCTATGCCACCATTGCCAGCGGCGGTGTGAGCCGCCCCCTTTCCATCCTGAAACTGGACCAGGATCAGATCCCTGCGGGCCGGCGGGTGGCGGATGAGAAGGTCATGCGCCGCATGATCCGGACACTGGAGACTGTGGTGGAGGGCGGCACCGGCAAACTGGCCCGGATCCGGGGCTACACGGTGGCCGGCAAGACCGGCACTGCCAAGGTTGCGGTGGCCGGGGGCTACGGACGGGATTATGTGGGCACCTTTGCCGGTTTCGCCCCAGCCTCCAATCCCCGGTTTGCCCTGGTGGTGATTGTCAATGAGCCCAAGAAGGGCGGTGTTTACGGCGGAACCGTGGCCGGTCCCATGTTTTCCGAGATTATGTCCGCCGCACTGCAGCTTTACAATGTCCCGCCGGATGAGAAGGGCAGCCGGGAGGCTGTGGGCATTGTCAGACTGCTGGATCATTAGTTGGTTGAGGTTCTGCTCATGAGGGATTTCAGTGTGCTGGGCTGCCTGTCTCAGGCTCCCGGACTGACAGCGGAAAGCCGCCTTACCTGCGACAGCCGCCAGATCCGGCCGGGTGATGTGTTCGCTGCCGCCCGGGGACAGTGCCAGGATGGCAGGAAGTACATTGACAGTGTTGCGGCTGCGGGGGCGGCGGCAGTCATATATGAGAATGACGACGGCTTTGCCTGGCATAACGCCAATGTTCCCTCCCTGGGGGTGGCGCATCTCAGTGATCGTCTTCCAGAGCTGGCCGACGGGTTTTACGGCCGTCCCAGCAGCAGGCTGGGGATCATCGGGATCACCGGCACCAACGGCAAGAGTTCCACGGCCTTCTACATTGCCCAGCTCCTGTCCGGTGCGGGGATCCCCTGTGGCATAGTGGGAACTGTGGGCAACGGCTTTCCGGATCATCTTGAGCCTTCGCCCAACACCACCCCCGGCCCGGTGGAGATCCAGCAGGAACTGCTGCGCCAGGAGGGGATGGGTGCCCGGTGGGTGGCCATGGAGGTGTCCAGCCATGGTATAGCCCAGGGACGGATCAACGGCCTCCGCTTCCGGGGGACTGTGTTCACCAATGTCAGCCGGGATCATCTGGATTTTCACAAGACCTTTGAGGCTTATTTTGACGTCAAGAAGGGCTTTGTTCTGGGGCAGCGGGAGCACCCCTGTGTGCTTAATGCCGCCGATCCCCTGATCCGCAGCCGGGTGATCCCGGAGGTTGCTCCGGAAAACCGGGTGACCGTGGGTCCGGAGGGGGACTATGCGGTGTCCGATATCCGTCCCAGCGGCAGCGGGACGTCTTTCCGCCTCGCCTCAGGTGGCACCTCCCGGGTGCTTACGGTTCCCCTTATCGGGGCTTTCAATGTTTACAATGCCCTGCAGGCCTTTGCCGCAGTGCGGCACTGCACGGGAACCGAACTTGATCCTGGCGCCCTAGAGACTCTCCGTCCCCTGAAGGGCCGCATGGAGATCTTCCGCACCGGTAATTCCCCCCTGTGTCTGGTGGATTACGCCCACACCCCTGACGGTCTGGAGAAGGCATTGACGGCAGCCCGGGCCCATACTGAGGGAAAACTTATCAGCGTGGTGGGCTGCGGCGGCGACCGGGACCGGGGCAAGCGTCCCATGATGGCGGAAATTGCCTCATCCCTCAGCGACCAGGTCTACTTCACTGATGACAATCCCCGGACGGAGGATCCTGAACAGATCATCCAGGACATGCTCCGGGGGCGGATCACCTGCGGAAATGAGGTGATCCATGATCGGGCGGCGGCCATCAGGAAGGCCGTGGACTCCGCCGGACCCCAGGACACGGTGCTGGTGGCTGGCAAGGGCCATGAGGAGTACCAGATTGTGGGCACGGAGAAGCGCCATTACAGTGATCAGGAGACTTTGAGGGGAATTTTGGGGCTATGATTGATCTGAAACTGTCAGAGATTGCCACTGCGGTGAACGGCACTCTCAGTCTGGAAGACCGGACAGTGGGAGCGGTGTCTACCGACTCCCGCAAGATCCCCGAGGGTGCGCTGTTTGTGGCCCTTAGGGGGGAGAAGTTTGATGCCCATGACTTCATCCCCGCAGCAGTGGACGGCGGCGCCGGAGCACTGATGGTCTCCGCTGATCCCCTTCCCGGAAAGAACGGGGCTGTGGTGCCCTGGATCCGGGTGCCTGACACCCGCCTGGCGCTGGGGCTGCTTGGTGCCCTGGTGGCCCGCCGGACCGCTCCCCGGACCGTGTCTGTCACTGGAACCTGCGGCAAGACCTCTGTGAAGGAGATGCTCTCTGCGATTCTTTCCCTGGACGGCCCCACCCTGGCCACCCGGGGCAACTTCAACAATGACATCGGGGTGCCCCTGACCCTCTTGGAACTGACATCTGATCACCGTTACGCCGTGGTGGAGATGGGTACCAACCATCCCGGGGAGATCGCCTACACCGCATCCCTGCTGCAGAGTGACGTGTGCGCCGTCAACAACATCGGCTATGCCCATATTGAGGGTTTCGGCTCCCTCAGGGGTGTCTATCAGGCCAAAAAGGAGATCTTCGCAGGCCTCAGGGAGGGCGGCACTGCCGTGTTCCCCCGGGACAGTGAGTTTTATGAGGACTTCTGCCGGGATGTCAGTCACCGCCGCCTGTCCTTCGGCAGCACACCGGAGGCGGATATCCATCCCCTGAATGTCACAGCGGATGAGGGCGGCTGCTGTAGTTTTGAGCTTTCTCTGTCCGGTACTGTGGTGCCGGTGAAACTGCAGATCCCCGGGCGGCACAGTGTCCTGAACGCCTGCTGCGCCGCCGCCTGCGCCCTGGCCCTGGGGATCGGACCGGATCTGATCGCCCGGGGACTGGGCTCTTGCCGGAGTTTCAAGGGGCGGCTCCATGCCGAGACCATCGGACATGTCACCCTGATTGATGACGCCTACAATGCCGCTGCCAATGCGGTGTTTGCCGCTATTGACACCCTGTCCTCCATGAGGGGCCGGCGGATCCTGGTTCTTGGGGAGATGGGGGAACTGGGATCTATGGCTGAGGAACTCCACCGGGAGGTGGGCCGCCGCTTCCGGGCCTCGGGCATTGAGCATCTGCTGACTCTGGGGGATCTTACCCGGTGGACGGTTCAGGAGGCCGGGGAGCGGGGCGAGTTTCTGTCTTCAAGGCAGGATCTGTATAATACCCTCCGGAAATACATGCCCTCCGGGGAGCCGGTGACCGTGCTGGTCAAGGGGGCGCATTATATGCGGATGAACGAGGTTGCGGAGTTCATCAAGGAGAATTTATGCTAGTTCTGCTGTCCGAGTGGCTGACCCGCAATGTCGCCACCGGCTTCAATGTGGTGTCCTACCTGTCCTTCCGGGCAGCTATGGCCATCCTCACCTCCCTGGTGCTGTCCCTGATGGCCGGTCCCGGGATCATCCGGTATCTCCACCGGCTCAAGTACGGCCAGGTGGTGCGCACTGACGGCCCCCAGACCCATCTGGCAAAGCAGGGCACCCCCACTATGGGCGGTATCATGATCCTGGGCTCTATTGTGATCTCCACCCTGCTGTGGGCGGATCTGCGCAATGTCTATGTCTGGGTGATCCTCTTTGCCACGGCCTCCTACGGGGCTATCGGCTTTGTGGATGATTACTGGAAGATCACCCGCCGCAGTTCGGAAGGCCTTAAGGCCCGCTGGAAGTACTTCTGGCAGTCCTTTGTGGCCTTGGCCATTGCTGTCTTTCTTTATATGAATGCACCCACGGCGGCGGAGACCACCCTGGTGGTGCCCTTCTTCAAGAACTTCATGCCTGAGATGGGGCTGCTTTTCATTCCCTTTGTCTACTGCGTCATTGTGGGTTCCTCCAATGCGGTGAACCTCACCGACGGTCTGGACGGACTGGCCATAGTCCCCACAGCCCTGGTGGCTGCCGCATTGGGACTGACCGCCTGGCTTACCGGCAATGTGAACTATGCGGAATACCTGAGCATCCCCTATGTGCGCTCTGCCTCCGAGGTGGTGGTGGTGTGCACGGCCATTGTGGGTGCCTCCATCGGCTTTCTGTGGTTCAACACCTATCCGGCCCTGGTGTTCATGGGTGATGTGGGCTCCCTGACCCTGGGCGCCATCCTGGGGGTGATCTCCGTCTTGGTGCGGCAGGAGATCCTGCTGTTCATCATGGGCGGCGTCTTTGTCATGGAGACCGTGTCAGTGATCCTCCAGGTGGGCTCCTACAAGCTGCGGAAGCAGAGGATCTTCCGCATGGCGCCCATTCATCATCATTTTGAACTTGGCGGCTGGCCGGAGCCCCGGGTGATTGTCCGTTTCTGGATCATAACTTTTGTCCTGGTGTTGTTGGGACTGATCACCCTGAAGATCAGGTAGGACAGGGCATGAGCAAGATCCCGATCCGCGCTGTCCCCGGATCCGGGTATCTGGCATCGGGACGGCGGAGTTTTCAGCATTCTTTCCGGTGTCTCCGGGAGACGGTTTTGACTGAGGTTGCAGATGGCCGGTGAAACGGTGGTTGTGGGGCTTGGCAGGAGCAATCTTGCCGCGGTGCGCTATCTTATCTCCCAGGGCTGGGAGCCCCTGGTGCTGGATACCCGGGAGCAGCCCCCCCTTCTGGCAGAGTTGCCGGAGGGTGTGGAATTCCGCTCCGGATCCCTGGACAGTTTTGCCGATCTGCTGGCCCAGGCCGGGGAGCTGATTGTGGGGCCTGGCATTGCCGTGGCCACCCCGGCTATTGCCGCAGCCGCAGCCCGGGGAGTTCCGGTGATCGGTGACATTGAGCTGTTTGTCCGTGAAGCACGGGCTCCGGTGGTGGCGGTTACCGGCAGCAATGGCAAAAGCACGGTCACCACTTTGGTGGGGCTTATGGGCAGTGCGGCCGGGATCAGAACTGTTGCCGGCGGCAACCTGGGCACCCCCGCCCTGGAACTGCTGAACAGCCCCCAGGAACTTTATGTCCTGGAACTGTCCTCCTTCCAGCTGGAGACTACTTTCTCCCTCAGGGCCAGGGCCTGCACCATTCTGAATGTGACTGAAGATCACATGGACCGCTACAATTTCGATTTGGAGAAGTATGCCGCGGCCAAGAGGATCATTTACCGGAATGCAGAGGGAATAGTCTGCAACCGGGATGATCACCGGACTCTGCCTCCGGAGGGCTTTGCCGGCTCCCTCATCACATTCGGCGCCGATCCCTCCGGCTACGGGCTGGTGACAGACAGCGACGGCACCTGGCTGGTGAAGGACTCCCGGCGGGTGCTGAACGCCGGGGAGATGAAGATCGCCGGACGTCACAACCAACTCAACGCCTTGGCTGCCATGGCCCTGGCGGACATGGCCGGGATCAGCGAGGATGCCCAGTTGAAAGTGCTGCGGGAGTTCCCGGGGCTGGAGCACCGCTGTCAGCTGGTGGCGGAGATCGGCGGGGTCAGGTATTACAACGACTCCAAGGCCACCAATGTGGGATCAACCCTGGCTGCGGTGGACGGCCTGTCATCGGATCTTAAGGGCAGTCTATACCTTCTGGCTGGAGGAATAGGCAAGGGTCAGAACTTCGCTCCGGTGGGGGCGCTGCTGGGCAAACAGGTGCGCCGGATGTTCTGTTACGGCCGGGATGCGGCCGAACTGTTGCGGCTGGGCCCGGAGGCAGTGCCGGCCCGGGATATGGAAGATGCGTTGCGGATGGCTTCCGCCGCTGCCGTTCCCGGGGATGTGGTGCTACTGGCCCCCGCCTGCGCCAGCATGGACATGTTCCGGAACTTTGAGGAGCGGGGGGAGGTGTTCGCCTCTTTGGTGCGCTCTCTGGGAGGCGGACAGGCCAATGGGTGATCTCTGGTCCGGTGCTGCCCGTGCCCGGGACACCGCTCCCTATGACCGGCAGCTGCTGTTTCTGACCATGACTCTGATCCTGGTGGGTCTGGTGATGGTTTTCTCTGCCTCGGTCACCCAGGCTGAGCACCGCTACGACAGCATGTTTTTCTTTGCCCTGCGGGACGGGGTGGCTATTGCGGCCGCCGCAGTGATCGGGGCTTTTGCCATGATGTTCTCAGGGGATCTGCTCCGCCGGATCAGCCTTCCCCTGCTGGGAGTCGGGCTGCTGCTGCTATTGCTGGTCCTGCTGGTGGGTTCGGAGATCAACTCCGCCCGCCGGTGGATCCGCCTGGGGGGCTTCAACCTCCAGCCTGCCGAGTTTGCAAAGATCATATGGATCCTGTATCTGTCGGGCTTCCTCACTAGGAAGAGGGAGGAGGTGACCCGGAAGCTCAGGGCCTTTGTGAAGCAGTTTGCTTTGCTGATCGTCATGGCGGCGCTGCTGCTGCTGCAGCCGGACTACGGCTCCCTGGTGGTGATCTCCGGGATCTTTATCGGTCTCCTGTTTGTGGGCGGAGCCCACCTGATGAGTTTTCTCATCTGCATCGCCCTGCTGTTGATCCTGCTGACGGTGATGGCGGTGTGGGAGCCTTACCGGATGCTCCGGATCACCACCTTCCTGGATCCCTGGCAGGATCCCTTTGGCAAGGGCTACCAGTTGACCCAGTCCCTGATGGCTTTTGGCCGGGGTGGACTCACTGGTGAGGGCCTGGGCAACAGTGTCCAGAAGATGGAATACCTTCCTGAGGCCCACACGGACTTCGTCTTTGCCATCCTGGGGGAGGAGGGCGGTTTCCTGGGGGTTGCCGCGGTGGTGCTGCTGGAGATCTGGCTCATCTGGCGTATGTTCCGCATCAGCCGCACCATGCTCCGGGCCGGGGAGATGTTCGGCGGCTATGTGAGTTTTGGCATGGGCATGCTACTGTCCATCCAGACTTTCATCAATGTGGGTGCGGCCTCTGGCATGCTGCCCACCAAGGGGCTTACCTTCCCCCTGATAAGTTATGGCGGATCCAGCCTGGCCGCAGTGGTAGCGGGCATTGCCATTGTCCTGAGGCTGGATCATGAGTTCCGCAACCGGTACCGCAGGCACGGGGATGAGGCGGAGCCGGGGGTGGCGGAGGTTTCAGAGAGTTCCGGGGGCGCGGATGCCCCGGATCATGTTGTGGAGTCCGGAAAGACACCGTCTGACGGCTCAGTGTCCGCAGGCTGAGGCTGAAATATATGCAGAAGAAGATCCTGATCATGGCCGGCGGCACCGGTGGTCATGTATTCCCCGGTCTGGCGGTGGCCAGGTACCTGGCTGATCGGGGGTGGCAGGTGCTGTGGCTGGGAACCAGGGAGCGCATGGAGTCCCGGCTGGTGCCGGAGCACGGGTTTGAGATCTCCTATATCAAGGTTTCCGGGGTCCGCAGGAATGGACTGATGCGTAAGCTCACGGCCCCGTTCATGATCCTGAAGGCCATCTGGCAGGCCAACCGGGTGGTCCGGGACTTCGGACCCAGCGTGGTGCTGGGCATGGGTGGTTACGCCTCCGGTCCCGGTGGCATCGCCGCCTGGCTCAACCGGATCCCGGTCATCCTTCACGAGCAGAATGCCGCTGCGGGTTTAACCAACCGGGTGCTTTCCCATTTTGCCAGCCGGATCTGCATGGGCTTTGCCGGCGCCTTTGAGCGTGACAATGCCCAGGTGGTGGGCAACCCGGTCAGGGAGGAAATCGCTGCCCTGTCGGAGTTTCCCATTGAGGATCCCGGTGACCGGCCACTGAGGCTGCTGGTGGTGGGGGGCTCTCTGGGTGCATCCTTCTTCAATGAGCGCCTGCCGGCGGTGCTCACCCGGCTGCAGAACGCCCGGATCCGGCACCAGACCGGCAGGGGAAACCTGGAGGCCACCCAAAAGCGTTATGAGGAACTGTGCGACATGTCCAATGTGGAGGTGTGCGAGTTCATCGACGACATGGCGGATGCCTACACCTGGGCCGATGCAGTGATCTGCCGGGCGGGTGCCCTTACTGTGGCCGAGGTGGCAGCTGCCCATAAGCCGGCGGTCTTTGTGCCCCTGCCCACGGCGGTGGATGATCATCAGACACAGAATGCCCGGAGTCTGGAGTCAGCGGGAGCGGCCTTTGTGATCCAGCAGCGGGATGCCACCGACGAGGCTCTGCTGGAACTTCTGGGCCGGCTGCAGAACGAACCTGGCCTTATAGCTGAGATGGCCCGGAATTCCCGGGATGCGGCGGTGCTGGACGCCACGGAGCGGGTGGCCGCGGTGTGCGAGGAATTGGCCGGGGACTGATCCCCGGGCGGAGGATCCGGCCAGGGACTGGATCCGGTTGTTTCACAGGAAGACTTGTAGCATGGCTGTTGGGGAAAACACACTTTCCGTGCCCGGAATGCGCCGGGTGAAGAGGATCCACTTCATCGGCATCGGCGGTGCCGGCATGTGCGGCATCGCCGAGGTGCTGGGGAATGAAGGCTATCAGATCACCGGATCGGATCTGGGGCAGAACTCGGTTACCGAGCATCTTGCCTCCATGGGCGCCGTGATCTTCCGGGGTCATGATGCCGCCAATGTGAAAGGCGCCAGCGTGGTGGTGGTCTCCTCGGCCATCAGCCCAGACAATCCGGAACTGGTGGCTGCCCGGGAGCAGCGGATCCCCGTGGTGAAGCGGGCGGAAATGCTGGCAGAGCTCATGCGTTACCGCCACGGCATCGCCGTGGCCGGCACCCATGGCAAGACCACCACCACCAGCCTTATTGCCAGCATCTATGCCCAGGCGGGCAGGGATCCCACCTATGTTATCGGCGGACTCCTGAATAGTTCCGGATCCAATGCCCGGCTTGGGCAGGGACCCTACCTCATTGCCGAGGCCGACGAGTCCGACGCCTCATTCCTGCACCTGCAGCCACTGACGGCGGTGGTCACCAACATCGAGGCCGATCACATGGGTACCTACCAGGGGGATTTCAGCCGCCTCAAGGACACCTTTGTGGACTTCCTCCACAACCTTCCCTTTTACGGCCTGGCGGTGGTGTGCGTGGACGACACAGTGATCCGATCGATCATCCCCCGTATTGGACGCTCTGTCATCACCTACGGTCAGTCCCCGGATGCGGACGTCCAGGTGCTGGACTTCAGGCAGCATGAGGATCACTCCACCTTCCGCCTCCGGCGGCGGGACGGATCGGTCCTGGATATTAAACTGGCCCTGCCAGGTCTGCACATGGCTCTCAACGCCGCTGCCGCCGTGGCGGTGGCCACGGATGACGGGATCCCCGACGCTGATATCCAGACTGCCCTGGAGCATTTCCAGGGTGTGGGACGGCGCTTCGAGCAGTATGGCGAGTTTGCTTTCGCCCCTGGAGAGCAGACGGTGAAACTGGTGGATGACTACGGTCACCATCCCAGCGAGGTCAGGGCCACCATACGGGCAGTGCGCAACGGCTGGCCCGGCCGGCGGCTGGTCATGGTGTTCCAGCCCCACCGTTACACCAGGACCCGGGATCTCTATGAGGATTTTGTGGAAGTCCTGAGCATGGTGGATGTGCTGGTAATGCTGGATGTTTATCCCGCAGGGGAGCAACCCATCCCCGGCGCAGACGGTCACAGCCTGTGCCGTTCCATCCGGCGTCGGGGCGTGATTGAGCCTATTTTCGTGTCCTCCCCGGACAAGATCCCCGGAGTTCTGGCGGATGTGCTGAAGGGCGGGGATATCCTTCTGACCCAGGGCGCCGGAAACATCAACCGTGTGGCCCGGTGCCTGGCGGATCTGAAACTGGATGCCGCTACCATGAAGACCTATGGACAGTAAGGACAGCGCTGCACCTTCCGGTCGGAAAAGACGGAGCCGGAAGGGGAAGGGCGGGAACGGTATAAACCTGAGACCGGAGGCCGGTGCCGGGGAAAAAACGGTAGCAGAGCACCTGATGACTGAGACCGCAGGTGCCGGCGTTGCCGCTGTCAGGATCGGTGGGGGTGGACCGGAGGCGTCACTGGAGGACACCGGCAGCGCAGCCCACCGCCAGAGCCGGGGAGAGATGGTGGCAGGAATAGTGTTCACCCTCCTGGTGATCGGCGCCCTGGTGGCGGCCGGCATGGTGATCAAGCAGCGTTTTTATGACGGCAACTTCCTGCCCGTAGACACCATCACCATAAGGGGAACCCTGGATCAGAACTCCGTGGAGGAGATCAGCTCCCTGCTCAGCAACTCAGGACTGATGGGCAACTTCATCCGCCTGAATGTGGATGATGTCCGGCAGTTGGTGGAGGAACTGCCTTGGGTGCAGTCCGCCGCCGTCCGGAAACAGTGGCCATCACTGCTGCAGCTTCATATTACGGAGAAGATCCCCCAGGTGCGCTGGGGTGCGGATCGGCTCTACAGCCAGAGCGTGGGGATCTTCACTCCGCCGGAGGATCGGACCTATCCGGATCTGGTGCGTATTGACGCCCCTGACGAGTTGGCATCGGCGGTGTTTCCGGTTTTCATCCGCTGCCAGATCCTGCTGGCCCGCCACGGCTTCGCCGTGGCTGCTGTGCGGGTGTCAGATCGCCGCTCCTGGGAGTTTGTCCTGAAGAACGGCCCCCTGCTGATCCTGGGGCGGGAGCAGGAGGAGTTTGAGGATCGTATTGAGAGGTTTGCCAGGATCTACCGCATGATGCGGGATCAGGAGCGCCAGCTTACTGCCTATGCGGATCTGCGCTATGAGAACGGCATAGCCCTGGGATGGAAGAGTGACGATGCCGCCCCGCAGGAAGGCGGGACGGCAGTCAGAAGGTGAATTGCAGCTGATGAAGAACGCGGAAACGGACAATGAGATAATAGTCGGACTTGATGTTGGCTCCCAGACGGTGCGGGCCCTCATCGGTGAGATCATGCCTGACGGGCGTATCAATGTCCTGGGAGTGGGCGAGCATGCCTCCGAGGGGATTTCCCGGGGGGCGGTTACTGACATTGAGAAGGTGGTCAGTTCCGTGCGCCGGGCCGTGGATGCTGCTGAACTCTCGGCCAACTGCCAGGTGCATTCGGTGTTCTGCGCCATCTCCGGTAGTCACATCCGCAGTTTCAATGAAAAGGGCATGGTGTCTATCAGCGGCGAGGTCACCGAGGAGGATGTGGAGACAGCCATCCACACCGCCAAGTCCATCAAGCTTCCTGAGGACTGTAGCCGTTTGCTCCACGCACTGGAGCAGAGCTACCGGATTGACGGGCAGTCCGGGATCCAGAACCCGGTGGGCATTGCCGGGTGCCGCCTGGAGGCTTATGTGCATCTGGTGGCCTGCCATGCGGACTCGGCCCGGAATCTGGAGAAGTGCGTGTCCCGGGTGGGCATGAATGTCAGCGCCCTGATCTACAGCGGTCTAGCCTCCTCTGATGCGGTGCTCACCAGCGATGAGAAGGAGATCGGAGTCTGCCTGGTGGATATTGGCGCCGGGACTATGGATCTGGCATTGTTCACCGACGGCAAGTTACGTTACTCCAAGGCTATCCGCTATGCCGGCTTCAATGCCACCAAGGACGTGGCGGCCACCTTCGGCACTCCCTTCCCGGTGGCTGAGAAGCTCAAACTGCAGTACGGCACTGTGGACACTGAGGCTTACCGGGATCAGAACCAGACCGTGATGATCAAGTCGGTGTCCGGCGACAATGATCTGTCGCTGGATCTCCATGCCGTATCCCAGGTCCTGAACTCCCGCTACACCGAGTTGCTGGAACTGGTCGGCAATGAACTGAAGGAGGCCAAGTCCCGGCTCCAGCGGGAGGGCCGCAAGATGCAGTTGGGGGCTGGCATTGTCCTCACTGGCGGCGGATCCGGGATCCGGGGGTTGCTGGAGCTGTCCCGGACCGTTTTCAACTGCCCGGTGCGCATTGGCCGCCCCTCCCTGACCCTGGGACTCACCGAGCATGTCAACCGGCCGGAGTTCTCCACGGCGGTGGGACTGCTGATCCGGGGCAGCCACCATGCGGAATACACCGCATCCCAGAATGACGGCAGGGAAAAGTTTCAGATGGGCCGGCTGCTCCGGTCCATGTGGCAGAAACTGAAGGATATTTACTGATTTCAGGTTCTGCGGTTTTGCAGTGCTCCGGTCTCCTGTGCCGGACTGATGGTTGTTGTTTGCTGAGAGGTTCATTATGAGTATTGTTGGCGTTGAGGTGGCATCCCCTGAGGAGGCCGAAGCCGGTGGTGCCAGTTTCCGTCCTGCCATGATTGTGGTGGGGATCGGCGGTGGCGGCGGCAATGCCGTGTCCCATATGGCCCGGGCTCATATTGACTCCGTGAAGACCCTCTGCATCAACACTGATGCCCAGGCTCTGAACAAGACTCAGGCTGACGTGAAAGTGCAGATCGGTAGCAAGATGACCGGCGGTTTGGGTTGCGGCGCCGATCCTTCCAAGGGCAAGGCTGCAGCCGAGGAAGACGTGGACAAGATCCGTGACGCTCTGATCGGCAACCACATCATCTTCATCACCGCTGGTGAAGGCGGCGGCACCGGCACCGGCGGTGCCCCGGTGGTGGCCAAGGTGGCCAAGGAGATGGGGATCCTATCTATTGCCATTGTCACCAAGCCTTTCTCCTATGAGGGCAAGAAGCGTGCTGAGCATGCGGAGCAGGGGATCAAGGAACTGGCCCAGTATGCGGACACGCTGATTGTCATTCCCAATGACAAACTGCTGAAGGTCCTGGGCAAGAAGGTTACGGTGCTCAACGCTTTTGCTGAGGCCAATGATGTGCTGCTGAAGGCTGTGCAGGGTATTTCAGGCTCCCTTCTGAATGACGGTGTCATCAACCTGGACTTCAACGATCTCAAGCGCTGCATGGAGAATGGTGGTAACGCCATCATTGGCATCGGTGTGGGCCGCGGTGCTGAAAGAGCCCAGGAGGCTGTCCAGAAGGCCATTGTCTGCCCTCTGCTGGACGACATTGATCTCAAGGGTGCCCGCTCTGTGTTCCTGAACATCGAGGCTCCCACCAACATCGGTCTTGATGAGATGGAACTTATCAACAATACGGTGAAGGACTATGCTGACGCCAATGCCGAAATCATCACCGGTATTGCCTATACCTCTTCGCCCAATGATGATATCTCCCTGGATGGTGCTAAAGGCGACTCTGACATCCCCGAGGGCGAGATCCGGGTGACGGTGATTGCCACCGGCGTTGGCCGCAAGGGCGACGGTATGGCTGCGGTGCAGCCTAAGGTCCTGGAGCCTTCTTCCACCATCATTGACATAGACGCGGATGAACTGATCCGGGACGACTCACCCTTCCTTCAGGATGGTGACACCGGGTTCAGCCCCTTCAGTCAGGAGGAGCAGTCCCTGGACTCGCCTGCATTTTTCCGGAAGCAGGCTGACTGAGAGGCTTCGCAGATCCCCGCCGGACCCGGTGCCGATTATGGTACCGGCTCCAGATAGAGCATGGTGTAGCATCTAGGCTCTGTCTGGGGTCTCATTCTTTTCCGGATGGCAGATATCCCGGAAGGGATGGATCTGAACCTGAGAGAGCCTGAGATAGATCTGGGGAGTTGCCGGATGTTTGTCAGTTTGGGGAAAATGTGATACATTTAGCAAAATTTTGGATGTCCGTGCTCCTGCGGATTGCAACTGCGGCCAGAACAGCGGAGGCGTCAACATGACAATGCAGAGAACCATCAGCAAGACAGTCAGGGTTGTGGGGATCGGATTGCATTCCGGGCACAAGGTTACCGCCACCCTGCGTCCTGCCCCTGCAGGTACTGGTCTGGTCTTTACCCGGACCGATCTGGAGCCGAAGGTTGTTTTCCACTGTTCGGCGGATGCTGTGCGTGACACCCAGCTGTGCACTGCTCTGGTGAACGCCGACGGTGTCAGGATCTCCACGGTGGAGCATCTTTCCGCCGCCCTCTTTGCCTTGGGCATCGACAACCTTTACATCGACGTGGACGCTCCGGAGATCCCGGTTATGGACGGCAGCGCCTATCCCTTCATTTATCAGATCTCTCAGGCCGGGGTTAGGGAACTGGCCGCTCCCAAACAGTTCATCCGTGTTCTGAAGCCGGTTAAGGTCCAGGACGGTGACAAGTGGGCTATGCTTGAGCCCAGCGCCTCCGGACTGCAGATGTCCCTGACCATTGACTTCAGCCATCCTGCCATTGTGGCTTCGGGACAGCACATCGATATCACCTTCAGCGGCGATCTTTTCCGGGACGAGATCTCCAAGGCCAGAACCTTCTGCTTCCTCAAGGATGTGGAGTTTATGCATGCCCATAACTTGGCTCTGGGCGGTTCCCTGGACAATGCGGTGGTGTTGGATGACTACACTGTGGCCAATGAGGAAGGACTGCGCTACAGCAACGAGTTTGTGAAGCACAAACTGCTGGATGCCATCGGTGATCTCTACATGGCCAACCGCACGATTCTGGGACGCTTCTCGGCCTACAAGACCGGGCATCATCTTAACAACATGCTTCTGCGGGAACTGCTGGCCCATCAGGAGTGCTGGGAGCCGGCTGAGTTTGTGGAAGACCGCTCTCAGCGCAAGTCTCCCCTCCGTTTTCTGGCTCCCCTGGGAATTGCCGGGGTTTGAACCTCTACTGACTTTCTGATCCCTCCTTGGTTAGGAGTATAGGTCAGATGTGATCGGATAGTTCTGCCGCAGTGTCTTCGTTACTATTCACGCCCCGGTAGGGAGGCAAAAATAGGCCGTCACCACCCCACTGACCGGGGTGGATAATGGTATCGGAAATGGACCGCTCTTCCCCCACCGTCCTCAGAGTAGGAAGTGTAGATTGGCACTGGTGGGGATTGGGCAGGAGGCGGAGGTCCGCCCCTGGGCAGCGCCTATGTCAGTTGGTGCTGCACAGGGAGGGACATAATGTGGCTGACGGAGAATGGTCGCTTCTCGCTCAGGCGCTGAAGCGATTTATAAGGATTGATCCCGTGGCGTTTCGCTGTCTCCGTATAACTGAGGACCAGAGCGAAGTTCTTTGCTGATTTCTCGCCGTAGAACTGACCGGACACCTTCATTTTGGTCTTGAAGAGCCTGAGACCTCTTTCGGCAAGATTGTTGTTCGTTGGAATGCTGAAGTCTTTGAGCCAGATAAGATAGTTGTCCCGGTACTTGATGAGCCGTTTGATCAGCGCCCGTTCGTCCTTCAGCCAATACCAGGTCTCTCCTTCAACCTTGATGTTTTGGTAATTGGCTGCTTTGGCGGATTCAGTGATGTTCTGATACTCGCTGAAGATCTCCTGGATTTTTTCTTCGGAGAAGGACATTGCGCCGTTCTGCTCCTCGATATGGCGGTCATGAATGGCTGATTTCAGGAGGTTGTGCATCCTCCCCACCCAAGTCCGGCCAGTGAATTCCTCTTCGCCGCTGATCAGGTCTCTCTCAAGATGGATGCAGCATTCCGCATTCCGGCAGGTGCAGACGTCCTTGTTATAGTTGATGATGTTGTGATCATGCATGATCACCCGATCCTGTGACAGCTGGGGCAGGACATTATCTTCCATGAGTCCATCCTTGCCCTTGTGCAAGTGAAAGGTGTACAGAGCGACCCCTTCATCCCCGTAAAAGCGGATGCAGGTCCGTTTTCCATTGACGCTGACCACTGTGTCATCCCAGTTAAGGACGTTAGTGTCATGATAGACGATGTATTTCCTAAGTTCTTCATCAAAGCACAGCCGTCTGAGCTCTTCTGCCATGTTGTCGATGACTTTGCAGATGTAGCCCTGGCTGGGATGGATTTCCCCGGAAGTGACACCGGCAATCATTGCCTGGACACGGTTGACGGAGACGTCGCCGTAAATGACCAGGGTGCCAATCATGGTCTTGAGATTGGGACCGTACTGGGTGGTTTGGTTGGGGTTCAGATATTTGGGAATTTGCGCTTCAAAGGTGGCTCCGCAATCCAGGCACATATACTGACCATAGTTGATTTTTCTAACCACCACTGTGGTCCTGACCTCTTCCTCATAGACGGTCTTTGTGCCAATCTGGACAATGTTGCCTGAACCGCAAAGGGCACAGAGCAGTGCTTCGATGGGGTCTTCATACTCGACTATCTCGGTAACTTGAGACTCATCCGGTTGCTCAAGTATGTGACGCTTGTGGCCGGGTTGACCGCCGCGTTTTCTGCCCGTTTTGTTCCTTGTGTTGGGG
>ERZ842401.3022-NODE-3022-length-21499-cov-4.383884_pt1 | contig 21499 bp, 18 predicted proteins | sample MGYA00521270_ERZ842401 | MGnify/ENA primary metagenome ERZ842401 (study PRJEB31892, sample SAMEA3878208) | bioreactor metagenome | biome: Moose rumen | place: Sweden | collected 2011-10 | study: EMG produced TPA metagenomics assembly of the PRJEB12797 data set...
ATGATGTCCGAAATAATGTATTTTTGTATGGAAAACAGAAAACTTTGTATTCATCTGGCGAACGGACAGATAATTTGGGCTTACAAAACACTCAGCGAGTTCCAGAGACGGCTTGACGATGAAAAATTTATCATGATACACAAAAGCTGTATTGTTAATATTGAATACATAAAAAAATTTGACAATTCATCAATAACACTTTCAGACAATGAACGTTTACCCGTCAGCCGACTGAGAATAAAACAGGTCAAAGAACATATCACAATTTCATGGAGCAACAGTATATGAGGCTCATATTTTGGATAATTGAATTTCTTGCTACTTTTTCGGAAATGTTTCTCTGCATAATTTTCTGCGGAATTTTTATAAACAATAAAAAAAACAGCAAAGACAATAAAATTATTCTTTTATTGTCTTTGCTCTATTCGCTAATTGTTGTAAGTATAAATCATTTCACACTTTATTCACCAGTTCAGTCAATGATGTCATTATTTATTATGTCTGGTATTTGCTGTTTCATATACTCTGACAATTAAGTTAAAATCTACAATTTCAGGAGTAGTTTTCTTGTTAATTTTTGCTACTATTGACAATATCACAGTAAGTCTTATATCATATACTTTTGAAATTCCGTCTGCCGAAATATATGAAGAACTTTCACTTGTAAGAGTTTTTGCAATAGCTATATCAAAAACTCTGCTTATGATTTTTACTTTAACGGTGTACCATCTTTTCAAATCAGATAATAACATAAGAAAATCACATATTTATGTAATTTTTTTAATATCAGTGCTTCTTCTTGCACTTAATTTTACCATAACTTTTATTGATATCAAGAATGAGAATATAAATTCGGTAACTACTATTACTCTTTTCGTGACCATGCTGATGCTTATATGTATTATTTTCTTCGGCTCATTTCAGCTTACAAAGTATTACAATACACAAAATGAGTTATCCCTTGAAAAACTGAAAAACAATATGCTTGAACAGTCAATGTATGAAACAAAACAATCTTTTGAACTTATTCAGACAAGTCTCCATGATTATAAGCATAATATAATAAATCTTAGGTCACTTGCCGAAAACGGTGACTTAAACGGAATAATTGAATTTACTGAAAAGGAAATATCAGTAATTTCAAACAGGCTTTTTTATTACAAAACCGGAAACGATACAGTTGACTCAATACTGTATATAAAGCAGAAATATGCCGAAAAACTTGATATTCCCTTTATTATAAGTGCTGAAATCCCAGAAAACTGTCCGATTTCTTCTCAGCATTTTGCTTCTGTTCTCGGAAATCTTCTTGATAATTCAATTGAGGCTTCTCAGAAAGAAGTTAATCCATATATTGAAATCAGCATTAAACCTGTAAATTCCTATCTCGCAATAGCTTTGAAGAATAAATGTTCAGAATATGACCCTGAAATCAAAACTTCTAAAAAAGAAAAAAATTTACATGGTATCGGACTTAATTCTGTAAGGCGTATTGTAAAAGAATATAACGGGGAAATCACTTTACAATGTAAAAATCAAATTTTTTCCGTAAATATAATTGTTCCTTTATCGAAGTCTGAATGATATTTCAGACTTATTTTTTTTATTGATTTAAAGTTAATTATTATAATTATATACATTTCAGACATAAAAACCGACATTTCAGACATGATTTGAACTATCTGGAAATTTATGTGTTAAAATACAATCACAAGGTTAATGGAGCTGTAAAAACAGAAGTTTCATACGCTTATACATGGGCTGTATAAGCACTCTGAGACGTTTTAAACGTTCCAAAGTATATCTTTACAGAAAGGTCAGAATGGCATACAGAACCAAACAGAACGCTTAAAATGAATGGAGTGAAAAATATATTGATAATACAAGTCTCTGACTGTTAAAAAATTTAAAGGAGTAAAAAAATGAAAAAGATTATTTCATCAGTTATAGTATCCGTTCTTAGTGTCTGGGCTTTTCCTTTTGTTTCTGCAAACGCTGTTTACATTGATTTTCCAGTATCTGTTGAAACTTTGAAAACAGAAAATGAAGATGATACAAATGATTATACAAAAATAGACAAACTTGCTTCTGAACTCGGAGCGGACACAGATTATCTTAATATTGTAAATTATCCTGTTAACGATACTCACCCTTTAAATCCTTATTGTTTCGCAGATTATATGAATAATGCTTCTGCTCTGGAAGCAATGTATTCCCCTGCTACTACATTCAGTATGACTGTAAGTAAAGGAGTATGTTCAGGAATAACAGCTATTGAAGTGCTTTCCCATAATGGTTGTATATCATTATCAGATATACAAGAAAATGCAGATTTTTTAAATGAGATAACCTATAATGAAAAAACAGACAGAATAATAAGAGATTATCAGGCTCTGCAAGCATATACCGAGTTTTCTTTATATGAAAAATATCTTGTCAGTGAATACAATTATGCTGAACAGGTTGAAAGACTGACAAAAACGGCTCAGAAATGTATGAATGAAAACAAATATTTTTATATTGCAATCCGTTCCCAGAAAATGACTCATGCTGTTTGCGGAATTGGTATTACAACAGGAAACTGGACATTTGATAATATAAATTATGATAAATGTGTACTTACTCTTGATTCAAATGCTCAGACCAGTGACGGAAATGCTGTCGGTTTTACGCATAAAGGGTGTATTTATATAAATTCTGACACTTGCCAGACATATATTCCAGGATATAAAGAAATACTTGATGAAACAACAGTATATACAGTTATTGATGATGATACACTTTTGAATTATAAGGGATTTTTAAGTCCTTCAGACAAAATATCACAGGAAACAGCAAATGAAATTAAGGAATTAAGACAAATATTAAAAAATACATCTTCAAGTACCGCTGTATATACGGTTGATAAAGAAGGAAATTTATCAGATTTAAACAACAATATTATGTTTGGTTCTATTGCAGGAGCGACAAATGTTGTAAAAGCAGATTCTTTCCATATTGAGATGAATAATGAAAAAACGTCTTATCCTAATCTCAGGTATATAGATACAGAAAGATGGATTGACCTTGAATTCAGCAATGATAAGGACTATATTTACAATGCTCAGATAGATTTCAGTGACAACAGATTAAAAGTAATAAATAATAACAATGATATTATATCTGCTGATTTTCAGATAAGGCTGAATGATGGTTCTTATGGCTTCGCTCCTTATTGCTGGTGGATATTTGCTGGCGAAATTAATGATGATATTGTCGCAGAATGTAAAGAAAATGGAATACTTCTGAAAAGCAGTAATCACATATCAATGAATGTATCACCTTATTATTATTCACTTTATGAAAATGGAAAATATGATAACTTTAATAATTGTATTGGTTCAGTTCATATAGACAGCGATAATAATGTTCTGATAACCGTTGATGAAAATAAAAATTTTCAGTTTTTCATAGACGGTAATAATGACGAAATTTATGACACCCCTATACATAAAGGTGATGTTAATTTTGACGGCTTAACAGATGCTTCTGATGCATCTTATATTCTTTCTGTTTATGCTCTGTTTTCCACTGCAAAATACAAACCTGTCGGCTATTCTATCTGTGATTACAATAATGACGGGTCAGTTGATGCAAGTGATGCATCTGATGTTCTTGCAGAATACGCTGAAATGTCAACATCATAATTTTCTTATGAAATGCGTAGAGATTTCATGTAAAATTCAGGAAGCTGAAAACTTTCCGAAAATGCTGAAATAAACAAGGCTATACAATAAAAAATCTCCGTTCTGCACAAATATAAGTATAAAACTTTGTGCAGAACGGAGAATTTATTTTTTATCGAAATTAGAATTTTTTGTTTTACTTTGTTTCTAAAAGCCAGTCAGGCACATACTTCTGTTTGATACCGTTATGAGAGACAGGCGGGTCATTATCCATAACAAGCAGAGTTTTCGGGAAATGGTCTGAAATACGCTCCAGAGGTGCAAGCTTACGCTTTAATGTCTGCTCATCCCTTACAGACTGCGATACTTGAAAATATTCCGTATTGCCTTCAAAATCCTGTACAACAAAGTCTGCTTCCGTACTTCCGACTTTGCCTACATATACCTGATAGCGATGATAGTGTTATAAAGTTCGTCAAGATAAGCATGAATATTTCTTCGGGATTGCAGATTGACAGTATAGGGAAAAGAACTGTTATAGACGTAATTTCGGTATAATTCCTCTTTGTTAACTGTTTTGTCAAATGCACTTACATATTCCGCTTAAACAGGTCAAAAAGCGTTGACTTGCCACATCTCCGAATCCCAGAAACTACTTTGATAACTTGTTGATTCTTCCACTCTGTCATAAATTGCATATAAGCTGGTCTTGGCATCATGAATATCTCTCCTAAAATAGTTTTGGAAATATTATGCCAAAAATCCAAAAAAATATCAAGTGTTGGAAATATATTTCCAAAAATAAAAACATTATGTCTTTTGGTCACAAGCTGAAAAAAATCAATTTTTCAATGAATATGATAATAAAACCTGTTCTTAAAATCCAGTGGCAAAGGAAAGACTAACTATAATGGAGAAATTTAAATACAAAATTGCTGTATGCGATTGTGAACAGTCCACACATAATGAAATTAAAGTAAAAATAAAATTAATAAATTTATCGAAGAAGTATTGCTAAACTTGTAAATCCATGTTAAAATATGGTTATGAGTAAGTTTCACTGGTATCTTGACAATAGTAAAAATATGCAGTTGTGATGACCAGTCATTCAGGGGTGTGGGTTTGGCAAAGACTTATCCGTCAGCGGAGTAACGGATATGCCTGCAAGAATAAGACTGCCTGATTTTCATGCGGAAACTTAAATACCAATCTTCTTGCAAAGTTCTTGACACACTCTGTAAGCCATTTGATGCCTAATTCTATAATATATAATATTGCAAATAATTTAATAAAAGCAAGGAGAACCTAAATGCTTAAAATAATCTACAGATACATTCTGAGGAACAAAAAGTACAGCATAGGAGCAATAATTGGAATTGCTATGTCAACAATGCTGATGTTCAGTATGATACAGATAAGCAACAGCTATATGTCTTCTTTCAAATCATTTGTCAGTTCAGGAGCACCGCAGGATTTCTACGTTATTGACCTCAGCTATGATGAACTGACTGCAATAAACAAGCAGTTCAGGAGTATGGGAGAAGATGAGCCTGACAGATACCTTTCAACTATTTTTGTCGGCAATATGTACTATGATAACTCAAAGGAATCAGTCATTATGGGATATGAAGGCGATTTGGAGTATTTCAAGAAAACGTCCCTTTTAAACGGGAAATATCCTGAATCTGAAAATGAGATGTGCGTTGAAGAAAGCTATACAAAACTTAATCCGAACCTGAACACAGGCGATGAGCTTACACTTGATTTTACACTGACAAGCGAAGAGGATAGTAATTTATCCATAAATATAAGCAGAACATTCACAGTATGCGGTATAATAAAAGACGTTGCGGATAACGGAAACTTTTTCTATACCAGTCTTAAAACAGCAACAGATATTTTTACTGAACACAATCTGAAGTGCAGTAAATCCAATGCTATAACAGTTGAAGCGGAAGAGGGAAACTATAACGGCGAAAAAATATATAAAGCAATTGATACAATAGAAAAAATCGCAGTTGACGGCACTGTTGAGGACAGAAAATATTTCAATTATGTACAGCTAATCCACAATGATGAAAAAATTGCAAATTATGATGATAAAGGTTCATTTGAAAGCGTATCTCTGACTGTATTTCTTTTATCCCTGATAATTGCCGTATGTCTTGCAATATTCGTATATAATGCTGTAAGTATAAGCTTTGTACGCAAGATAAATGTTTTTGGTACTATGAGATGTATAGGACTGAATAACAGTCAGCTTATTATGTTCATTCTGACAGAGCAGTTTATACTGGTATCCATAGGAACAATTATAGGCATGGTTTGGGGTGCTTTGCTGAATCTTGCAGTAGCAGAAAAGATAATGTCTGCACTTTTCAGTACATCAGCAGTAATGAAAGTGGAACAGAATATAAAAACATATTTAATAACATATCTGATTACGCTTTTTTCGGCATTTATCGCCTGTCTTAAACTGATATTCAGGATAAGAAAAACAAATCCTGTCAATATCAGGGCATTCAACGCAACAGATAAGGTTCTTTCAGAGAAAACAAAGGAATTTAATTCCAAAAATCTTCTTTTCAATATAGCCCTGCGTAACCTGAAAAGAAATTCTGCAAAAAGTGTGATACAGACTGTTACTTTGGCAGTAAGTTTCATGCTTTGTCTGGTAATATGCAATTTTTTTGCGGTAATCGGTTTTGAACCTGTCAAAAATGCTTCTGATTTCAGTGACTATTCCATTCAGGCGGATATTACGGATATTATGAGCAGTCAGCCTTATTTTTCGGAAGATGACCTGAAACTTTTAAAGTCATTTGACAATATAGATAAGGTCTATACAGAGAAATGTCCTGTTGATTATGTCTGGGACAAAAAGGATTCCTCGCTTCAGATATTGATATATGATGATGCTTTGTTGCAGAAATTCGCAGAAATAAACGGTATTAAGTATAATCCTGAACAGCCGTTTTCTGTGTTTGTATCGGAAACTGAATATAAAGACGAAAAATTCAGCATACATTCAAATAACAGCAGTAATAAATTCACGGTAAAGCCTGATTTCAGAATGAGCAGTGCAAACAAACTCAGCTATGCTGTATTCAGTCAGGAGAATACTTTGATAGTAAACGATAAACTGGCAGAAAGCATGGGCATAAATGACATAGGATACTGTGCGTTTCTTGTTGAAACGGACAGCACATTATCTGAACTTATGAATATACCATTTTCAGCAGAAACGGTATATGTAACAAATCTGCATGACGGAAAAAGCGATGCTGAATCACAGCTTCTTGGTATGATTATAATTGCAGGATATATAGTTACTGCAACAGTCGTACTCAGTTTTATGATAATCAGCAACACAATCAAGGAGAATATGGCAAGCAGGAAAACTAAATATGGTGTTATGCGTGCCATGGGACTTCCATTGAGGAATTTATGGACTATAGCTTGTCATGAAAATCTTATTCTCACGCTGATAGCTGTTTCCATAAGCGTGCCTCTTTCACTGACAGTAAATACATATATGTCACTTATAATGTTTGATGAGATAAAAATATCAGTACTTGCCTATATAGCGGTAAATCTGATTTTTACAGGCTTGATAGAACTATTTGCATACTTTAATATCAAGGTCAGTGCGAATAATTCCATAGTAGAAATGATAAACGAAAGGCAGTAATAAAAAATGAGTATTATTTCATTAAGAAACGTGAACAAGCACTATAAAACAGGCAATTCATCATTTCATGCACTCAAGGAAATAAATTTGGATATCGAATCAGGAGAATTTGTCGTTATTCTGGGAAAAAGCGGTTCAGGAAAAAGCACTCTCCTCAATATAATCGGAGGTCTTGACAGCTATGATACAGGCGATGTTATCTTAGAAAGCTTCAATTACAAAAATGCAGATGACAAAACTTTGTCTGAATTAAGGTGTAAGAAGATAGGATTTGTATTCCAGTCATATAACCTGATACCAGTTCTGAACGTATATGAAAATATCATATTTCCTGTAAACATAAGCAGAAACAGTATTGATACACAATATATATCAGATATAATAAAAAAACTCGGACTTGAAGGCAAAGAAAAGTCATTTCCGAATCAGCTTTCGGGAGGACAGCAACAAAGAGTAGCTATTGCAAGGGCTCTTGCAAATAAGCCAAAAATAATACTTGCTGATGAACCTACAGGAAACCTTGATTCTGCAACGGGAAATGAAGTCTTAAATCTTCTGACCAGCGGATTAAAAGAATACAGTCATTCTTTGGTAATGATAACCCATAATCCAGATATTGCCAGATATGCTGACAGAATCGTTACCATAGAAGACGGAAGAATAATATAAGCCTGTGAACTCCCCCGTTTCTTTAAGCGGGGGATTGTTCTGTGACATCAATAAAATATTTAATAAAAAATCAGAATGTGACTCTTAAAGTCTTTGATTTCCTGTAAGCTTATCCGTTCTGATAAATCAACTGTAAGCCATGAAAAAAATCGTCTGAAAGCTGTTTATTATTAAAATAAAAAATAATTTTCTCTGTTTCTCACAAATTACAATGTAAAACTTTGTGAAAAACAGAGATTTTTTTGTAATTATTCTATGAAAAATTCAGTTGCAAGTATTCTTTTTACGGTGTTGTAATTTGCTGTACGGCTTACTTTCACATCAATTTTCAGAACTGAGGCATCACTTGGAATAGCTATCTTTTTATACATCTTATCCTGAGGACTGAGAGAATTAATTTCTAATTTTAATAAATTAGTTAATTCTCCTGTTTCATCACAGCTTGTACTTAAATTCACAGTATAAAGAAAATCTGAATCAGAATTATATGAAGTGGCTACTGATGGTATATACGGCAACAAGCTAATGTATTTTTCGCCGTCATTGATACCAACAAGACTGAAAGAAATAGTTGCTTCACCAACATACTGGGAATCAAAGTCAATATTTCCTGAACTGCTTATATGAAAAAGATTTTTAAGCGTAAGCGGTTCTGAAAGCGGGTCGGAAACAAATTCAGAAAACGATTCTTTTTCCGATTCGTTTCCAATGGCATTAATAGTTGTCATATAGGATTCAGATTCAGATTCGGCAGAGGTTGTTATGATTTCGGATATGATTTTTTCGGGCTGTGGGGAATTATTACCGCTTTCAGAATTTTCGTTTTCAAAAAAGCTGAATACTCTTTCGGTTATGCTTGCCATATGTGAAAAGAATGTTCTGCAAATATCATCATTTTTTGCAAGTAATACAGTAAAACAGCAGATAACAGCGGAAACAACAACCCTTCTTGCTATTTTGTCAACGTTTGTGTCTTTAACAGTTGTTTTTTTCATACATTTTTCCTCCTTAAATTTTTTTCCTGTTCAGTCCCTTTTGGAGAAATATTCCGAATCAGTAAACGTCTGTTCATATCTGAACCCTCCTTTCTTTGACTGTATTGTATACTGCCCTTTTTTGATTGTTAAAAGTTTTTACTTAAGTTGCACAAATCTAAGGGTTTTTGCCAAATAAGTTTCACAAAAAGTAATCTTATATTTTAGGAATTTACTTGTATTTTCGGGATTTATTTGATATAATAAAATCATGGTTTAATTATGGGAGGTAATATTTATGGTATCGGTTTCCTATGTAGAAAAGAACTTAAAAAAACTCAGTCGGGAAGAACGTTTATTTCTTGACAGGAATGTTGACAAGCTCAAATCAAAAATACAGACTTTATCCGATGACAATACAGACTTTTCCAGAATATTCAATAATGACAGTATCAAATATGATGTTTACAATAATGGATTTTTTGCAGTCAAATTCAACGGACACAGAATTTCAATAAGGGTGCTTTATAAATTCATTGAATCTTCTCAAGAAATTGAAGTTCATCTCGTACACATCAAAAAGACAAAAGGTTCTGAATACATACAAATTTTCAGGAAATACAGTGATACTCACTGAACTGAAAAGGAGGGGTTTCTTGGATAAACAGTTATTTTCTTTCAATGGAATTTATTGCTTTCTCTTAAAAAATAGTTATTCCAAATGTTCAAATGATGTTCAGGCATTTTTTATTAACATATTTTACGACAAGGAACTCATTGAGAAAAATAAGGACAACAATAAGAAAAACAATGAAAAAAATGTTAAGAAAAATGATAAGGAAGAAGAAAATTTCAGAAAAGATATTTTGCGATACTATCTCAAACTATGGACTGACCAAATGACAGGAAATGTAAATGAAAATATCAGAATACTGAACAATGTTTTAACACGTAATTACAAATCGGATTTTCCAAGGATTTTCGAGGCAATTAAAACTAATCTTGCTAATTATAAAGACGAAGATGAATACAAAGCTAAAGACAAATATTAGACCTCTTGCGAAATTAAGCAGACATATCAAAATTACAAATACCCGCAAGCAAAGAAAACCGAAGTGAAAAACGTTTTCTTCGGTTTCGGTACTGTTGTGAAAGAATCTTGAAACGTTTCACAAACCGTATGGAATGTTCTGCATAGATTCTTTTTTTGGAAATAATGTGGTTATTTCTTTTTTCTTCTTTTGTAAGCGAAGTATTCTTTCTGCGTTTTTTTGGCAGAATGGAATTGGAATGTATTGCTGTAATTCCGGTATACCCTGTGTCTGTTTCAAATTCTGTGCTGCTGTTTGCATGGACACCTGACTCTTTAAACAACCTGAAATCATGCTTTTTCCCATTGCAGAAACTCAGGCAAATGATTTCCATTGTTTTTTTATCAATTACAAACTGTGTTTTCATAGTGTGTCTTTTCTTTTTTCCTGAATAATATTTTCTTTGTTTTTTTGAGGGCGTTCTATTGGAGTTTCTGTGGCATCAATCAGAATGATTTCATATTCTGCATCACTTTTCAGCAGCTCTTTTCTACCTGGCAAAGAAAATCTCCCGTCTTTTATCAAGGTATCTTCTATCCATTTAATACTGCGGTAAATATTGCTTTCTGCTATTCCATAGCTTGCTGCAATATGGGCATATGTCCGGTATTCACGCCAGTATTCCAGAGCTGCCAGTAATTGATTTTCTATGCTCAGCTTTGATTTTCTTCCTCTCCTTCTGTGCTTTTCTGCATAGTTTTTCTTCAGTATTTCTATCATCTGATTAAATGTGGCTTTCTTTACTCCTGTGATTCTCCGGAACTGTTTTTCATCATATTCTTTTATGATTTCATATTTCATCATGCTTCTATTATATCACACTTTTTTTATTTTCGCAAGAGGTCTATTTTAATGCTTGTCTTGAACGTCTGAAAAAAGAACTTTTTCCTCCCAAAGAAACAGAAAACAAAAAACGACAGATGAAATTCAAAATTGCTCAGATTATAAATGAATTTCTGAACTTCGATACAAAAGAACTTTCCGAAAAAATAAACTCTGATGATGAAGTTAAAAAAATTTACAGATATCTTATCATGTTTCTGAAGAAAATTATATCATCGAAAAAAATACCTTCCAAAAACTTTGAAGAAGAAAGTCTGCTTCTGATTCTTTGGTGTTCGCTGTATTCAGGATATGTAGAAAAGGAACATATACAAATTACAATTGAATATCTTGAAAAAAAATATGGGAATGAAAATATATATGTTCTTCCTGATTTCCTCTTAAAACTTATTGATGAATATTTCTTTGATGAGGAAAGCATTATTGATTGCTTTGCAGTAAATGCCAATCTGTTTGAAAGATGTATTGATGCGGAAATACTCAAAGAATTTGAAATGTTTGACAAAATCACTGAATCGCTTTTAAATTTAAAAGAATTGCAGAAATGCTTTCAAGCCTTGAAAATATTTTCGCTCATGCCTGAACTTTCTCTTAAACGTGACGAAATAGAAGCTCTTGACATAAGGGATTGTATTCCGTATCTTGTAAAAGTCGGAATTATAAGACGGGATAATGATTCTTTCCGCCTTGAATATGAATATAAATTTTTTATTGATTATATCAATGCCGTCAATTTCAGGGGATATGAGGATTTCAGAATTTTCAGCCATAATTATAACAATACTACCAGAAACGTGATAATACGGCTTTTTGAGACAAAAGAAATAAGTTACTATGATAAAATTTTTATATTCAGGAATATAAACTTCGGCAAATCAGCTATAGTGGCTATGGAATTTGAAAATTATATAAAGGAGAGTGTTTACTTATGAATGATAAACTCGATTCTGCATTGTTCAGCAGAAATGACCATACTATTGACCAGCTTCAGAAAAATTATGCTTATGCAATGGCAGTAATAAACGAAAGTCTTGTATTTAACCCTGAACCGTTTACAATGTCTGCACCTCAGCTTATAGACGGATTTATAGTCTCAGATTCATCATATCGGAAATTTATTTTCGATTTAATTGGAAAAGGTTTTGTTAAAATTGCTATCTATAATGTCGGAAACAATGCCAAAGTTACGGATTTATGGCAATACATGGGAAATTTTGTGGCAAACAGAAAATATATTTTCAGTTCCCGTCCTCTTCTCACCGAAAAAATTTTACAGAATGATAAATCTTTTAACAATGAAATGCAAAAGGTCTGGAATTACATACTTGACCCCGATATTAACACTGAACATTCTCTCGGCAGTGAAGAACTTGCACTCGAAATTAAGGATATGACTGAATTTTTCCGAGAACTAAGAGACGTAGAAAAAATAAGAAAATCCGATATATATGTTCTGAATAATATTGCGGTCTATCATACTTTTTCGGAATTTATTCAGTCCTCTCTGGAAAATCTTACTGATTCCGAATTAAAAACGCTGTTCGGAATATGGAGTCTGAACCCTGATACTCATGAAAATCTCATGAAAGGATTGTTTTCCTGCAAAACAAGAACCGATATAAGAAACTTTCTGTCTTTATTCGGCAATGAAAACGATATACCCGAAAACACTATAAAAAACATCAGAAATATATTTGAAGTTCTGTATAATCAATATACGCTTTCAAATTTCTCAAGAAGCGAACTTCATATCCCGATACTTGAAAATCGGGAACAGGAAATCTTCAATAAACTTATAACAGGTCAAAACAAAACATCCGATATACGTTTCCAGTATGAGAATACAGAAATACTGAGCGAAACAAATGAAGCTGTACTTACTACGGAAACTATACTGAGTATGAGGGAAGATATAATGCGTATATCAGAAAATAATAACTGCAACTGGGAAAAGGCTCTTGAATTATATCATAAAGACCTTTATTCTGTTGCAGGAATAAAATATGATGAAAGCAATCCTAAAAACAGGAAAATAAATATATCAAGCAAAAAAAAGAAGTACAATTTTCAATCGGTGGTGGAAGCTGCTGAAAAAATTGATTTTATTAATAATAAAGAGGAGTCGTTTATATCATGGTAAACAAAGAACTTTATTTCTCATTGATGAAAACACGTCAGGAAGATTTTAAAAATATAAGCGGGGCACCGCTTGAAATCATCATGAACCAATCAGTCATTCTTGAATACGAAAGAAAAAACAATAAACAAATAGGCTGTGTATATGAAAGTCCATATCACTTTTTATTGGTCGATTTGGTTATTGATACCCGTACAGAAAAAATGTTCACATATGAAAGAATACTGAACTTTATTTCAGGAGGCAGTGTTATCATTCCGTTTTTTAAAGGAAAATTCGTTCTGCTGAAACAGTTCAGACACGCTTTGAGAGATTATCAAATATGCTTTCCGAGGGGATTTTGTGAGGTTAATAATACTCCTGAACAAAATGCTTCAAAGGAACTGACTGAGGAACTCGGAGTGGACAGTTCATCATTTAAATTAAAATATTTAGGTGATGTTGTAGCTGATTCAGGATTATGCGGAAACAAAGTTTCCATATATCTTGCAGTACTTGAAGATGAACCCAAAGTTTTACAGACTGAGGGCATAACAAATATAATTACTCTGGACGAATCCGAACTTAAAGACAACATAACAAACGGTAAAATCAATGACGGATTTTCCTTGAGTGCATTTGCATTGTATCAGCAGAACAGACAATAACAGCATTTATTTCAATACATGAAAAAAAGTCCTCACATTGACCGTGAGGACTTTTTATTTAAAAAATCAAGCTAAAGGCAATGAAGTAACAATACCTGCATCATACTGCTGAATGACAAGAGCGTCTTTACCTGTTATTCCGCTTGAACCGTCAACATCTGCATTCTGTTTAGCCTGTGAGGAAAGACTGTATTTTTCATTGTTTGCGATATACTGGAGGACTGCAACCACATCAGCTATAGTTACTTTTCCGTCCATATTCGCATCACCTTTAAGAGTAGAATTTGTCTTATATGTGCTTATATCGAAATTAATATCAGTTCTTTCGGGCGGGATACTTAATACTTCGCTTTCAATATCGCTGTATCCTGCAACGGAACATACAACAATCCAGTCACCTTCAGGGACATCGCAGGCATAACAGCCGTTCTTGTCGGTGTACATGGGGTTTTTCTGGTCATACTCCTCGGCTTCCCACATAACACGGTCACCGCTTACAGGGTCAATGTAGTATATTGTTATCTTTGCGTTCTGAACGGGCTTGTTTATATCTCCGTCATATACAGTACCGCTCGGGTCAACTACAAAACGTATGAATTTATTGCTTGTTGAATCGAACTGCTGTGTAGAACCGAAATCTTTCCAGAGCCATGAGTCTATGTATTCAACGGCAACGCCTGCACCGAATGCGATAGCCCAGCCTACAGGACCTGTTGCAGCAAGAGCAGCTCCGAGTATGGTCACGCCAACCTTGCAAGCCCAGCAGGTAACAGCGGCTTTTGTAACGTCTGAATCAGAGTTTGGAAGTGAAAGCCTGTAAGTAAGATTTACGGTATCTCCTGCGATGGCGAGAACTTCTCCTGCACCAAAACCGCTCGGAGTGTAAGAACCACGCATTAAATCAAAAATTGTATCGGAATTTGATACTATGTTATTTACGAGTATACATTCTATATTATCCGAATTTTCCCCTTCAACAACTTTAAGTATGGCAGTACCTAAAGGGTGGTCACTTGCGGCAACGTCTAAAATACCAGTTTCAATGCTGTTCATCATGCTTTCATACTGGAGAACTGCGTCTATTGACTGCTGACCTATTTCATAGTAAATGCTTCTTCTGCCCTGACTGTCAACCGTTTCATAGGGTACACGTACAGCATTGTATTTCTGCGGATTTTTTGCAATATCTTCCTTTGGTACGGAAACACCGTCAATATACATACTGTCGGATTCTCCTGTGAACATCTTGTAATCCACTGACTGTTTACCGTCAGAAAGATTTATTTCAACAAGCTGTTTGTCTTTGTCTTCGTAAAGAATATCATAGGAACTGTTATCAATATATTCCTGAGGAATATTTTCAAGTGCCAGACCGTCTGCGGATACGTCTTTTTCGTTCATTTCCGTTACATCAGCTTCAAAGATACTTATATTCATAGCCCCAGGGATATATGAAGTGTTATAAGGGTCAAAATATCCGTCAGTTTCCCATGTATCAGTATTCTTGTTGTAAAATGCTTCAAGATACTTGACATCATCGCCCTTTGTACTTGTAACGAACATACGGTATATATTTTTACTGTTTGTAGCCTTTATTGAAAAGTTTACAGGAGTTCCCGAAAGAAGTGATATGACAGGGGAAGCACCATCTGTAAATACGTTTGTAACGTCAAGGGTTTCGGTGTCGTTATAGTGCATGGTTATCTTTTTAACGGCAGGTTTTTTAGTATCGTATAAAGTGTAAACTTTTGAACTTTGTGCGTTTCTGCAAACTGCATATATTTCATACTGTGTACCTGCGGAAGCAGTCGGGAGCGTTACAGTACCGCTGTATTTTCCCGTACGGCTGTTTGACTGCAAAGTACCAGCTTTTGCACCGTTTACATAAATATATACGTTTTCACCTTTTTCAGCCAGTCCGTGAACATCAACTTTAAAATCGTTTACTGTTTTTGCGGAAGATACTGTTATTTCGGGACAGGTTATATCAACCGAACCTATTTTCTGTTTCCAGTAGCCGTTGGAAGAGAATGTCAGATATGCGGAAACTTTGTACTCTCCCAGTTCGGAAAGCCTTACCGAGAAATTAACAGAACCCTCAGAGGCGGAAACACTGAAATTTCCGTTTGTAAGATTATCACTTGTAATAGCTACGTCATCGCTTTTTACTGTATCAGCAAGCAGATTAACACCGTCAGGGAGTTCAAGCTGGAATGAATAATCATGTGCATTTTCCGCAATAGCCGGATTTACAGCGTATTTTATGGTAAAGTTTATTGTGTCATCTGCAAGGGATTCCATTGAACTTACTTGTATGTAACTGTTTTTATTGTCAAGCGGTGTACATCTGGAATCATTCAGCAAAGGAGTTGAAGTAAAAGTATTTGAATAAAAGTCAAAAGATTTTCTCGGAGAGTCAACCGTTGAAAGAAGCGGACAGTATGCAAAGGCATAATTTCCTATTTCCTTTACTGTTGACGGAATTTCAACTGTCGCAAGTTTTTCCATGCCTGCACAGGTATATGCCGGAATGGCTGTCATACCGCTTTCAAAGTATACTACTGCTATATTGCTTCCAGAAAACGGATAGGAATAAGAACTGTAACTGTTACAATTTTTTATGGTCTTAGGGATTGTTATGCTTGCAAGGGCTGGACATTCATTGAACAAGCTGTATCCAAGATATGTTACTCCGCCCAAATCAATACTTATCAGGTTTTCAAGTCCCTGAAAAGCGTAATCGTTTAAAGTTTTAGCGTTTGAACTCAGTTTTATACTGGTAATTTTGTTACAGCCGTAAAGTACGCTTGAACCGACAGTCTCAACATTAGCAAAATCCAGTGAAGAAAGACTTATACAGTTATAAAAGGCTGATGAACCCAGTGTCTTTACTTTTTTACCCATGTTCACCGTTTTAAGCCTTATACAGTCCTTAAAACAACTGTCCCCGATTGTTTCGGTCTTTGTTCCGATTGTTACGGTATCAAGGTACTTACAGCCACTGAAAGCACTGTTTCCGACTGTTGTTACTCCGTTAGGAATGGTAAATGTTTTAAGTGAAGTACAGTTACTGAAATCTCCTGACCCTATATTAGTCAAATCAGTTGAAAATTTAACCTTTGTAAGCTGTTCACAGCCACTGAATACATTGCTTCCGAGTGTAAGCACGGTATCAGGTATTGTTATTTCTTCAAGTCCGCTGTATGCGAAAGCGTAATTTCCTATATTGTAGCCTTCGAGGTTGTCCAGCTTTTCGGGAATCGTTACGTTTTTCAGTGCCTTTGCCCCTGCACACACATAAGCAGGAATATTTTCTATACCCTCCTCAAATATTACAGTTTCTATACTGCTTTCCGAAAGAGGATAATAATAAGAACTGTAACTGTTACAATTTGTTACTGTCTTAGGAATTGTTATGCTTTTTAACGATGTACAGCCACTGAATAAACTATATCCAAGATATGTTACTTTTCCGAGATTAACGGAAGTTATTGAAGTATTGTCACGGAAAGCATAATCCGCTATTGATGTTACTTTTATTCCGTTTATCGTATCGGGAACAGTAACAGTCGTTGCACTGCCTTTATATCCTGTTATGGTAATGCTTGAACCGTCATAGGAAGTCTGATAGCTTAAACCATTGGAAGTTACTGGGTCATCTGCGAGAATATCCACAGTATCAGGAAAAATAATCGGTTCAGGATTTTCAGAAAGTACCTCATCTGGTTCAGGTTCAGCAGTAACAGTTGATTCTTCCATTGTTTCCTGCGTAATCTCTTCCGTTACAGCTTCGGTTGTTACCTCTTCGGGTGAATCTTCCGAAATGTCTGATTTCTGTTCTGACACTGTTTGAGTTAAAAAATTTATTTCTCCGCTCAGACTGCTTTCAACAGGTTCAGTTACTGTTTCTTCTGCATTTGTCTGCAAAAAACATGGTAACTGTCCCGAAACCATTGAAAGACTGCATACAAGAGACGTAAGAAATGCTATAGCCTTTTTGAATCTCAATTCAATATCCCCTTTCAGTTTTGATTTTATAGTAACATTTTACCATACTTTCACAAAATTGTCAACAAATTTTCAAAATTCCGAGAGTAAACAAGGAAAAATATCAGCTATAAAAAATCTGTTATGTACTTGTAAGATAAAGCTTGACCGCCTGTATTTTCTTCATGTTCTGAAATTATCAAAGCGGATAAGCCTGAATGAAGTCAGAGCCGAAAAGCAGTAAAATTGTCCGCAGTACACGGACAAATTGCACAAGAAGATGATTATTTGATAAATATTTTTTATTTATCAACTGTGAAATACTTTTAAATGACTGTAAAATAGGAAAAAATCACAAATAATTTTTTTAAAAAATTATTACACCAAACAATTCTTTGGTGTAATAATGCGTTTTTATTTGTAAGCCCTTAAAAATTCACTTTAAACGGAAATTTTTAAAATGATGTCAAATTTAAAAATTCTCATAAAAAAACTTTCCTTATAGTATAGACCAGTCTGAAACTGTTTTCATAATCTTTAAATTGTCAGCTTAGGAACGGAATTTTTTAAAAATTTAGTCGCAACACACTGATATAGACAAATTTTACATAAAAAGCAACCATGAAATCTGCTTTTTATTTATTGTAACAAAATGGAAAAAACATAGTTGACAATCGGGAATTTCATGTGTATAATTTAGTTATGTGCAGAATAATTTATAATTGTTGTTAATGCACTATTTTTTATGATAATGAGTTAGCCTCGTATAACATTATAATGACTATTTAAAAAGGAAAAACAATGAAACGCAAAATTATAACCCGAATTTTATTGTTGCTTCTTGTATTATTAGGAGTAACAGTCCTTACATTTATTTACACAAATCTATCTCCTGTAGATGCTGCTGAAGCTCTCGCTGTAAGAAGATATACACGTCCTACAGCCGAACAGATTGAAACCGTCCGCCATGAACTCGGAATGGATAAACCTCTTTTTCAGCAATATTTTTCCTGGCTTTTAAAAGCCTGCAAGGGAGATTTCGGCAATTCATACAATACTGGCAGACCCATTATCGAAGAACTGACTGCTTCAATAAAACCTACACTTAAAATGTCAGTGCTTGCCCTTTTATTTTCCATAATACTGAGTATACCTTTGGGAGTAATATCATCGGCAAGAAAAAGCGGTCTTTTCGACAAAACAGTGTATCTTTTCGGAATTATATGTATGTCAGTTCCGAATTACTGGATAGGATATCTTCTTCTTATTGCATTTGCGGTAAATATTCCGATATTCAAGGTAATGGGAGCAGATACACTTAAGGATTACATTCTTCCTGCACTGTCTCTTGCACTTCCTGTTTCTGCCGGAAATATAAGAGTTTTCCGTTCTTCAATGCTTGAAGGATATAACAGCGACTTTGTTCTTTATGCAAGAGCAAGGGGTGTTTCTGAACTTAAAATAGCAGGAATGGTAAGCAGATATGCACTTCCGCCCCTTGTAACAATGCTCGGACAGAGTTTCGGATTCATGATAGCAGGAAGTTCCATGGTAGAAATAGTATTTTCCATACAGGGCTTGGGCACAATGCTTGTTACTGCCCTTTCAGCAAGAGATACTGTTACTATAAATGCGTGTGTTCTTGTCATAGCAGTAATATTTGTAATAGTCAATTTCATAGCTGAACTGATAAACGCTTCTATGAATCCTAAAGAATTTGCAAGGGGGCTGTGATGATGATACGCAAACTGTTCCGCAAGCCACAGGCGGTTATCGGGCTTGCAATGATGATATGTATATTTATTATAATGATATTCGCTCCGAAGATTGCTCCCAATGACCCCACTAAAATGGATATTATCCATGCTCTTGCCCCTCCTGACGAAAAATATCCTCTGGGAACTGATTACCTCGGAAGATGTCTGCTTTCACAGATGATTTACGGTACTCGTGTATCAATGAGCATTGCACTTCCTACAATTGTAATTCTTGCGGTTGTAAGTACAGTTATTGCTACAGTATGTGCCTACATAGGCGGTAAAGTGGATAAGGTCTTTGACGTTGTATCAAATATATTCATGGCATTTCCGCCGTTTCTGGTAGCCATAACCCTTGCAGGACTCTTTGAGTCAAAGGTTTTCAGCATTATACTTTCAATCGTTATTGCAATGTGGGTGTGGAATGCAAGAGTGGTAAGAACCCATGTTCTCCGTGAAAAGACAAAGCCGTATGTCATAACCTGCCGTATGTCAGGCTGTTCGGAGATGAGAATTATTTTTAAACATATTCTCCCGAACGTTATACCACATCTTCTGGTGCTTTTCAGTACGGGACTTTCAGGAGTAATAATAATGATATCAAGTTATGCGTTTCTGGGGCTTGGTCTTGAAACAGGAACACCTGAGTGGGGACAAATGTTAGTTTCCGCTAATAAACTGATAATGAGCCACCCTGTACTCCTCGTTTACCCCGGATTGTGTATACTTTTTGCTGCTGCTGGTTTCAATCTTTTTGGTGAAGCTCTCAGAGACGTGGCAGACCCGAAGGAGAGTTGAAAATGCTTGATGTTCAGAAACTTAAAATAACAGTCCGTTCTTCAAAAAAAGAACTCGTCCACGGCATAAGCTTTTCAGTCGGTCAAGGCGAAATTCTTGGTCTTATAGGAGAAAGCGGAAGCGGAAAAAGTATGACAAGCAAATGTATAATGGGTCTTCTTGACAAGAGAGCGTTTATCTTTGACGGAAGTATCCGCTGGAAAAATCAGGAAATAATCAATTCAAAGAAAAGTCTGCCTGATAATTACCGTGGTCAGCAGATAACCATGATACCTCAGAATCCTATGACTTCATTCGCTCCTATGATAAAAATAGGAAAACAGCTGAAAATGGGGTTTTCTGACGTAAAAGGAAAAAATGCTGAAAAATTTTACGCTGAACTTTCGGATATACTTAAAAGTATGAATCTTAATGACAGCAAAAAAATATTCAACAGCTATCCTTCCGAACTTTCAGGCGGAATGCTGCAAAGAATAATGATTGCCGTTACAAAAATGAAAAAACCTGAACTCATTATTGCTGATGAAGTTACAACGGCAGTCGATGCAGCCAGTGAATACCAGATACTCAATGAACTCGAAAAATTAAAGAAAAACGGAATTTCTATGATAGTTGTTACTCATGATTTCGGTGTTGCCGCTAAACTGTGCGATAAGATAGCTGTAATGAAATCAGGCGAAATTATAGAACAGGGCAATACCAGAGAGGTGTTTTCTGCTCCGCAGCAGGAATATACACGCCAGCTGTTTGAGGCGAGTATGCTTTTTTAGGAGGTATTATGCTAAAAGCACAGGGAATTGTAAAATCTTATCCGTCAGCGGAAGATAAAAGAAAATATGTCCGTGTCGTTTCAGATATTTCTGTTACGCTTGAAAATAACTGTACTACAGTCATTGTCGGGGAAAGCGGAAGCGGTAAAAGTACGCTTCTGAACGTCATCGGCGCGAACGACAGTTATGAAGAGGGCGAACTGTATTTCAACGGGCTGGAAACCTCGCACTACTCCGAGGCGGAGTGGGAAAAGTACAGAGACAAGAATATCGCCACGATCTTTCAGGACTTCAATATCATTGAGAACCTGACCGTTCTTGAAAACGTAGAACTGGCGCTCCTTCGCTATGACGACGGCAAGGAAAGAAAACGTATCGCAAAGGAACTCATCGAAAAGGTCGGACTTACCAAGCAAGCAAATCAAAAGGGCAGTCGTCTTTCGGGGGGTGAAAAGCAGAGAACGGTCATT
>ERZ842401.3023-NODE-3023-length-21494-cov-5.264844_pt1 | contig 21494 bp, 22 predicted proteins | sample MGYA00521270_ERZ842401 | MGnify/ENA primary metagenome ERZ842401 (study PRJEB31892, sample SAMEA3878208) | bioreactor metagenome | biome: Moose rumen | place: Sweden | collected 2011-10 | study: EMG produced TPA metagenomics assembly of the PRJEB12797 data set...
GATGCACAGCCTGCCGCCGAATTTAAGGCTTTTTTTAGCCGCCGAGCATACGTCATCAACGGTGCAGAGCATTTCATGCCTTGCTATGGAGACCGCCTCGCTGTCGTTTTTTGCGCCTGTGTTGTTTATCTTATACGGGGGGTTGCAGGTTATAAGGTCGAGCTCACGGCTGCTGCGCCACTCTTTAAGGTCGCCCAGCACAGGCTCGATGGTGTCGATGTGTGAGCGTTCAAGGCTTATTTTCAGCTGGTCGTGAGCCTTCTGCTGTATCTCCAGCGCATATATCTTCTTAGGCTTGAATTTTTTATGCAGAAGCATTGCGATTATACCGCTGCCTGTGCAGAAGTCTGCGCAGATATCCTTATGCCTTGCCCCTGCAAAATCAGCCAGCAGAAAGGCGTCTGTGCCAAAGCGGTGCTCGCTCGATATGCAGATCTCAATGCCCTCGCCCAGGGACTCGAAAGTAAGATCGGTGTAAGTCATTATTCTACCTCACAAATGAGTTATATCATTTATCGTCAAATTCTATTTTGCTGCTGACCCTTATCACCTTGCCCGAGGTAGGTGAGGTGAAGCTCAGCTCCTTGCATATAAGCGCCTGACCCTTTCGCTTGGTGCAGTCGCCGCCGTACATATCATCGCCTATCAGGGGCAGACCAATGTGCGCCATGTGTACTCTTATCTGGTGGGTCCTGCCTGTTTCCAGTATAAACTCGCACAAGGCGCAGCTGTCATATCTTTTTATCACCTGCCACACCGTTGCCGCATACTGCCCGTCTGCCCTTACACAGCGCAGTATTATCGACTCACGCTCTCTTGCAATGGGGGCGCAGACCCTGCCGCCGCTGAGTTTTGTGGGGGGTATTAGTCCGCAGTACAGCTTGCTTATGCTGCCCTGCAGCGCATTTGCGGCATAGCGGCTTTTGGCTGCTGCCACACAGCCGCAGGTATCTCTGTCAAGGCGGTTCACGGGGCGGAAGGTCATATCAGGGCAGACATAGGCAAAGTAGTTTGCCAGCGTGTCGCTGCGGTGCTTTATCGACTGGTGAACAGGCATACCCGAGGGCTTGTCGAACACTATAACGTCATCGTCCTCATAAAGTATATCAGCGCTGAGCTCGCCGTTGGGGGCGGGGGCTTCACCCTGCACCTCGTTCACGGTTATAACGCTGCCGACGGGAACACGCTCATTGACCCTTGCAGCCCTGCCGTTTAAAAGTATGCCGCCCTCGGTGCGTTTGAGCTTTGTTATCAGCCTGCGTGAAAAGCCCCTGCCCCTGAGTATGTCAACAAGAGCCCTGCCCTGCTCCTCATAAGCTATGGTAAAGCTTCTCACCTGTACTTGCGCCACCTTTTTATCATGCCGGGCATTTTATCGTTGCTGAAGTCCCCCAGCAGCTCGTCTATCAGCAGGGTATAGCTTATCTTATAGTAGGGATAAATGCCCATGATAGGGTATATCAGCAGCACCAGCGGCAGATACAGAAGAAAATACGCCACGAATTTTATATATCTGATATGCTGCCCGTCCATGAGCCTTACCGAAAGGTCGCAGGCGTCGAACACGTTTGTCCTGGGGTTCAGCGCCATTATGTAGGGGGTCAGCGCCAGCGAGATGTAATATCTCACCAGCAAGCCTATCCACACCACCGTAAAGCCCACGCATACAGTCAGCACAAAAAGCCCCCTGAGGGTCAGGTCGTTTATCCTGGTGACATAGCTCCAGTAATAGATACCGTAAAGTGATATCATGCCCGGCACCGCCGCAAAGAACTTTATAAGGTTGTGTATGAATGAGCTGTAGAAAGCCCTTGAATAATACTTGAAGGCATGGGCGGTTATATACTGCCGTGTGTCGTTCATGCGCCTGCCCCTGGCAACGTCTATAAACTGCCTGCGCACCAGGTTTGAAAGGGGGGTCATCAGCGCCAGCTCCATAAGGGTCTTTATCACCCAGAAGGCAAGCACCGACCTTGACTGTGTCAGCCTGCCCAGGTCATACAGACCGCCGTAGGCTGTGTCTCTTATGGAAAGATAGATAGTAGCCTCGCACAGTGCAAGAAAGGTCAGCACCGCAAACAAAAACACTATCAGCGAAACACAGCTGCCGCTGCTGGCAGCCAGCCTTGAAGCCGCCTTTTGCCGTATCTCTTTATCAGTCATTGCAAGTCCTCGTTATCCTCATCATCGTTATATCCGCTGCCGTAATACTCCTCATCGGGGTAGAGGTCGGGGTATCTGCCCAGCACCTCAAAGGCTTCCGAGCGCTGCCACATTGAGGCTGTTACCATTACCTCAAAGCCCTCGCCGAAGTCGCAGGCGTAGTCCATAGGCTTTCTCTTGGGCACGCCGAAGCAACTGAGCATATTCATGATGATCCCGCCGTGAGTCACCACTGCCACATTGGTCAGCCCCTCATACATCATATCGGATATGATGATCTTTATGGCTTCATAGCAGCGTGTTACCACCTCTCTGGTAGACTCGCCCTTGGGGGGAGGGTTATCAAGACCGCCCTTTATAAACTGCTTATAGTCCTCACGCTCCATAAGCTCCTCAGCGCTTTTGTTCTCAAACTCGCCGAAATCCATTTCTCTGAGCTCCTGCATCTCAACGGTGTAGCTGTTTGGGTAGAGTATCGAGCAGGTCTGTTTGCATCTTTTCAGCGGCGAGGTATACACCTTCTGCACATTGGGGTAATCAAGCTTTTCCAGCTTGTCAAAAAGCTCCTTTGAGCCTGTGCTGCTCAACGGCAGGTCGGTGGTGCCAATATACCTGCCCTTCTCGTTTGCTTCGGTTATACCGTGTCTTATAAATGCTATCCTGTAGCCTTTCATGCTTATCTTTCCTTCCTTTTATTCTTCGGGCGATACTTATCTGCCGCAGGGTTGCTTTGGTGTTGCCTCTGAGGAGATCAAAAATTGATTTCCTCGGGCTTTTTTTGATTTTTCTATTTACAAATCATAAAAGATGTAGTATAATGTATTATATACGTGATTTTTTATGACTAATAACTATATCATGCACTATATCTGACAACTAAACACATACCAAACTATCACGAGGTGACAATTATAATGAATTACGAAAACACACAAGAGTTTCTTGTGATTATGGGTGAGCGCCTTAAAAGCGTAAGGATCTTAAAGGGCATAACCCAGAAGCAGGCGGCTGCCGACACGGGTATGTCCCAGTCATTTCTGTCCTCTGTTGAGAGGGGGAAAAAATCTGCCTGCACAGCCCAGATAATATCACTCATAAAATACTACAATGTACCATATGAGATGATCTTCGGCAGCATGGACGGTGATTATTCGCTCACAGGCTTCCCCACCGATAAGGTATCGGGCAGCCTTGAAAACGACAGCTGGTTCAGACTGCTTGAGATACTGGTGGGCAAGGCAAACTCCAACGAGCTGATACAGGGTGCAGATGACTGCCTTAAATTATACGCATATGTGATCTTCCGCACCATATACCGTGAAAACCCAAGGAACAGCGAAAGGTTATTTTCATTGGATTATGAGACCTCGCTCAAAGCTGCCAAGTATATACTTGAATGCGCCCCCGTTAACATCGGCAGGCTGATACACCGCAGCAGGGGCATAAACCCCGGCAAGTTCGAGCTGCCCCCCGAGCTCAACGGTGAGATGAGGGCATTTATCAGGTCCTGCGAAAAGCTGCTTGAAAACGCTATCGAGCGCCGTGACAGCCAAACTCTGTCTGAGAAGTGACCTGTTTATCAGCTCACCCCCGGGCAGCTGATAAAGATCATGCTGTTCATTATATTATAGCATAAGCGGCTTATAAAGTAAAGAGCGGTTTGTAAAATTTTAAGGAAACAATTTATCAGATGACATATCCACAGCTATTGAGAAGATCGGTGTCGGCACTTACGGCGCTGGCGCTGACTGTGACCCTGGGCGGCTGTAAAAAAAACAGCGGCGGCAAGGGCGATGATAACGAAAAACACATCTATCAGGGCTTTGCTATGGACGCACCCCTGAGTGTGACCCAGTACGGCAGCGATGATTTTTCTGCGGTAAAAAACAAGGCGGCAGAGCTTGATGATATGCTGAGCGCCTACAGCGAAAACGGCGAGATAGCCAAACTTAACACCCTTGGCAGCGCAGAGCTTACAGACACTGCGGCACAGCTTGTGAAAAGCTCGGTGCAACTTTATGACGAATACGGCTGCGTAAACCCTCTCATGGGCAATATCATCGACCTCTGGAACGTGATGGGCGATGAGCCGAGAGTTCCCGATGATGAAGAGATAGCCGAGGCGCTGCACACGGCGGATATATCAAATCTTGAGCTTAAGGGCAGCAGCTGCACTCTCAGCGGCGGCGCCAGGCTTAATTTTGGCGCAACAGGCAAGGGGTTTGCCCTTGATGAGATAAAAAAGGTGCTTGATGATGAAGATATGGACTGCGCTGTGGTGAGCTTCGGCTCATCGACCCTGCTTTACGGCAGCAAGCCCGACGGCAAGCCCTTTAAGGTGAGCATATCCTCCCCAGACGGCTCGGGCGAGAGCTTTGCAGACTTCACCTGCGGCGAGGGCTTTGTTTCTACCTCGGGGGGATATGAGAGATTTTTTGAAGCCGACGGAGAGATATACATACACATATTTGATGAAAAAACAGGCAGACCCGTTGACACCGACCTTGTATCGGTAACGGTGGTGTGCCAGAGCGGTATACTTTCGGATTTTCTTTCCACAAGGATATTCATCGGCGGCAGCAGCGATATAGACCGCTGGCTGGATAACAAAGATATATGGGTGTGCGCTGTCAGAGAGGACGGCGGCATATACTGCACCGATGAAATGAAGGATAGCCTGGAGCTGTACTACGGCAGCAGCTTTTTAAACTGAGCAGGCAGAAGTCAAACCGCATTATGTGCGGTCACAAATAAAGAGGGTGAAGGCTGTTATGAAGATAAAAGGGATAAAGATACCCAGAGAAAAGGCGTCTGAAAAAAGCGAGACCATCGCTGTGCCGCTGCCCGAAAGTGTGAACATACCCATGCTGCACGGGCTGGGTGATGAATGCACACCCACCGTAAAGGTGGGCGACAGGGTGCTGGTGGGGCAGAAGATAGGCGACGGCGATAATGCTGTGCCTGTACATTCATCAGTATCGGGCAGGGTGAGCCTTATAAGCGATATCACACTTGCCGACGGCAGGGTATGCAAGGCGGTGGAGATAAAGACCGACGGCAGGCAGGAGGTCTCGCCTTGGGTCAAGCCCCCGATCGTCAGGGACAGGGAGAGCTTTATCAGCGCTGTAAGAGAGTCAGGCTGCGTGGGGCTGGGGGGCTCGGGCGATGTGACCTACAAAAAGCTTTCTGCGGCGGCAGACCTGCTTATTGTCAACGCCGTTGAGTGTGAGCCCTACATAACCTCCGACTACCGCTGTATAATAGAGGACGGCGACAATGCTGCCGAGGGTATAAGGCTGGTAATGAGATACCTTTCTATCGACAAGGCATATGTGGCAGTCAGCTCCGATAAGGAAGAGGCTGTGCGCATTCTCAGAGAAAAGACAGCAAATGATGAAAATATCACGGTAAAGCCCCAAAGACCCAGATACCCCCTGGGTGCTGAAAAGGTGCTGGCTGTGAACCTTTCGGACAAAAAGATAAAGCTCGGCGAGGAGCCGCTGGAAAAAGGGGTGCTGGTGCTTAATATATCCACCCTGGCATTTATTGGGGCATATATCAAAACAGGTATGCCGCTGGTGACAAGGCGTGTTACCGTTGACGGCAGTATAGTCAAGACCCCCTGCAGCGTCAGCGCTCCCGTGGGCACATCATACAGAGACCTGTTGGAGTTTGCAGAGACGAATATCGACGCTGCCGAAAAGATACTTTCGGGGGGTCCCATGATGGGCGTTTGCGTGGGCGATGTTTCCTATCCCCTCTGCAAGCAGTGCAATGCGGTCACTGCCTTTATAAAGCCCCTTAAAGATAAAAAGCCCACCGGGCTGATAGTTCCTGCAAAGGAAACAGGGTGCTTTAGGTGCGGCAAGTGCGTTGAGGTCTGCCCCATGAAGCTTATGCCATTAAAGCTTGAGCGAGCTTTTGACAAAAAGGATATAAACGCTCTTAAAAGGCTGAATGCGCAGCTTTGCCTTAACTGCGGCAGCTGCAGCTATGTCTGTCCTGCCAAAAGGCGAATACCCGAGAAAAATATGCAGGCGCAGAAGCTGCTTGCAGATGAAGCTTAAAAGGAGGCGGCTGTATGGAATTTATAAAAACAAGCTCGCCCCACATAAGCGGTGAGGCTTCCACCTCGAAGATAATGACCCATGTGCTGGTGGCGCTGCTGCCTGCGCTGGTCATGTCAGGCATGATATTCGGCGGCAGAGCACTTATGCTGGTGGCATTCTGCGTGCTGACCTCAATGCTGTGGGAGCTTATCAGCGGACTGATACTAAAAAGAGGCAACACCACCGCCGACCTTTCGGCAGCGGTCAGCGGCATGATATTCGCCATGACCCTGCCCCCTACCGTACCCTTCTGGATGGCAGGGCTGGGCACATTTATGACCATAGTGATATTCAAGCAGATATTCGGCGGTCTGGGCAGAAATATCCTTAACCCTGCCCTGGCTTCAAGGCTGGTGCTGAGACTTGTATTCTCGGCACGAATGACCCTGTGGGCTGTGCCCTTTACCGACTCCACCGACGTGACCACGGGACCCACCCCCATAGTAACAGGGGCTGAGGGCTATTATGATATCTTCATGGGCAGCACTATGGGCTGCATAGGCGAGGTCTCAAAGCTGGCGCTCATAACAGGGCTTGTATATCTGGCTGCTATGAGAGTGACAGACCTTTACGCAAGCCTTTCCTTTGTGGGAACGGTATGTATGCTATCCTACCTGATAGGCGAGAACGGGCTTTATCAGATACTTATAGGCGGTGTGATGTTCGCGGCGGTATTCTGTGTCAGCGACTACACCACCACACCTGTCACAGGGCTGGGCAAGCTGATATTCGGCATGGGCTGCGGACTTATCACCTGCGTAATAAGATTTTTCACCCCCTTTACCGAGGGCGTGACGGTGGCAGTGCTGGCAATGAACCTGCTGACGCCGCTTATCGACAGGCTGACTGAGAGAAGAAATTTAGGTTAAGAAAAACAAAGGAAAGAGGATAAACAGATGTTTAAAAAACAGCCTGCGCTGCAGGGGGCAGGAGAGAAGAAAAAGGAGCTATACCTCTGGCTGTTCATAGCAGCCTTTGTGGGCATGATGATATGCTTTCTGCCCTCGATAATAAGCAATAAAGGCATTTTTCTCTACTACGGCGACTTCAACTCGCAGCAGATGATGTTCTACAAGCACGCACAGCAAATGGTCAAGGAGGGCAGCCTCGGCTGGGACTGGGGAACTGATCTGGGAACGGATTTTGTAAGCTCATATTCCTTCTATCTGCTGGGCTCGCCGTTTTTCTGGATAACCACACTGTTCCCCGTGGGCTTCACGGTATATCTGATGCCCTGGCTGCTTTCGCTTAAAACAGCGGTGGCTGCGGTGTGCGCCTATGCCTATATACGCAGGTTCGTAAAAAGTCCCCAGTCGGCGTTTATCGGCGCTATGCTCTATGCATTTTCGGGCTTTCAGACCTACAATGTGTTTTTTAACCATTTCCACGATGCTACTGCATTTTTCCCCCTTATGCTGCTGGGCTTTGAGCTGCTGGTGCAGGAGAACAAAAAGGGACCCTTTGCCGTGGCTGTTTCCATAAGCGCCTGCATAAGCTATTTCTTCTTTGTCTGCGAAGCTATCTTCATGGTGATATACTTCTTTTTAAGATGCACCGACGACAGCTTTGATATAGACCTTAAAAAGTTTGTACTGCTGATAATTGAAGCCATTATAGGCACCGCCTGCGCAGGCATAATACTGCTGCCATCGGTGCTGGAGGTGCTTTTAAACTACCGTGTGGCTGAGAGAGTATACGGTCTTGACATGGTGGTATATAACGACAAGACCAGGATAGCCAGGATAATACAGGCATTCTTCATGCTTTCGGATATGCCTGCAAGGGTGAATATCTTCGGCGCAGACACTGCAAGGTGGGCGTCTCTGGCAGGCTATCTGCCCATGTTCTCAATGTGCGGAGTTATCGCTTATGTAAAGGGCAAAAAGAAAAGCTGGCTCACAAGGTCGCTGGTGATATTTGTGATAATGGCTTTTGTACCCATACTGAATGCCACCTTTGTGCTGTTTAACGCTTCATATTATGCAAGGTGGTTCTATATGCCCATACTGCTGTTCTGCCTTATGACCTCGACCGTCATTGACGAGCAGCCGAATGACCTTAAAAAAGGCTTTGGTCTTACGGCGGTAACGGGGCTTGCCTTTGTGGGCATAGGTCTTCTGCCCACCGTTAAGGATGACAAGCTGGAATACTTCAAGCTGCCAAAGTATATCGAGCTTTACTGGATACAGGCAGCGGTGACTGTGCTGATGATACTTATGCTGGTCATACTGGTGTTTGTTATAACCAAGCTTAAAATAGACTTCAAGCCCATAGCCTGCGCCATGACGGTGGTCGCCTGCGTTATATGCAACACATCATCGGTGCTTTACGGCGTGGCACAGGGAGCTGATAACCAGGACTATATAGACAGGGTGATAAACGGCAAGCAGAATATTGATATGGACAGGCTGGAAGCCGCTTCGCCAAGCTACAGCGAGACTAACAATTTCTACAGGATAGACTCCTCGGAGAGCACCGACAACTGGTGTATGTTCTGGGATCTGTCCTCTATGAGGACCTTCCACAGCGTGGTTTCTACCTCTATCATGGACTTTTATACCGAGATAGACCAGACCAGAGATGTGGCTTCACGTATGGAGAAAAAGCTGTTTCCCCTGAGAAGCCTGTTCTCGGTGAAGTATTACTTTAACGAGCTGCCCGAAAAGCAGCGCAGCGGCGAGGAACCGCTGACCACCCCCCAGCACTGCGGTGAACTGCTGGGCTTTGAATATGTATCTACCCAGAACAAGTTCAACATTTACGAAAACAAAAACTACCTGCCAATGGGCTTTGCCTTTGATCACTACACCACCGACAAGGATATAAAGGCAGCCAGCGAGGTCGACAAGACCAGAATGCTGCTTAAATCCCTGGTGCTTGAACCCGAGCAGGTGAGAAAATATAAGGACGTGATCGAATACTACAGCTTTTCGGGCATGGATTTCTCGGACGACGAGTTCTACAAAAACTGCGCCGACAGAAGGTCTATGAGCTGTTCGAGCTTCAAGTATGACTCATACGGCTTTGAAGCCGAGATAGAGCTTGACAGCCCGAGACTGGTATTTTTCAGCGTGCCCTACAACAGGGGCTGGTCGGCTAAGGTAAACGGCAAAAAGGCTGATATCGAAAAGGTGGATTACGGCTTTATGGCGGTGCTCTGCCCTGCAGGAAAAAGTCAGATAAGCTTTAGCTATGAAGCCTACGGTTCGCAGTACGGCAAGCTTATGACCGCAGGGGGAGTTATAGTGCTGGTGGTTTATATAGGCGCTGCCGCAGCTATCGGCAAACGCAGGAAAGAAACGGCTGAGGGCGATGATGATAACGGCGGCGACGGCGAGGATAACGAAGCTTCGGAAAACGAAAACGCCGAAAGCTCAGCCGAAGCAGAAGAAAAAGCCGATGACAAGGCGGTCGGTGAGGATACCTCTCAGGACAATGAAACGACCGATGATAATGCAGAAAAGGAGCAGGACGAAGATGTATCAGAATGAAAAACAGCTTTCATCAGAGCAGATATTTGACGGCATAGTTGTCAAGCTTTTTAAAGACGAGGTGGAGCTTGACAACGGCTACAAGGCTACAAGAGAATATATAAAGCACCCCGGCGGCGTGTGCGTTGCGGCGCTTGACGATGAAGAAAATCTTTACATGGTGGAGCAGTTCCGCTACCCCTTCGGCAAGGTGCTCACCGAGGTGCCTGCAGGCAAGCTGGAGATCGGCGAGGACCACCGTGAGTGCGGCATAAGGGAGCTGAAAGAAGAGGTGGGAGCCACTGCCGAGAGCTTTGAATATCTGGGCTGCCTTTACCCCACGGTGGCTTACGATACCGAGATAATACATATGTATCTTGCAACAAAGCTGAGCTTCGGCGAGCAGCACCTGGACGAGGGGGAATTTCTGGGAGTGAAGAAGATACCCCTGAAAAAAGCCTTTGAACTGGTGATGAACAACGAGATACCCGACTCAAAAACGCAGATGATAATAATGAAAACTTATTTTAAGCTCCACGGCGGTGAGATCTGACTGCGTCGGGCTGCTGTCGGGACAAACAGCAAAAGGAGGTGTAACAAGCATGAATACAGAGCTTCTCGGAAAGCTGGGCGACCTGGCGCTGAGCTGTGTTATAGTTATGGCATTTATCGTGCTGGCGTGCCTTGTTACGCCTAAGATAGCCAGGTGGATAGAAAAGAAAAACCCCCAGCTCGCCCAAAGGATAGAAAAAAGGGGGCTTGGTCCCGAAAGGGTAGACGATACTGCCACGGGACGTGATCCCCAGGACTATGAGGCGCACAGCGCCTTTGAAGCGTCAAAGCTTGATGACTTTGACCCTAACTACAAGATATATAACACCGATATCTACGGTGTTGATTTTAAAAAGAAGAAAAAGAAGTAAGAGACCCGAGGTACGTGCTGCACACAAAAGCTGCAAAAACGCACGTCTTACCTCTTACATCTTACATCTTACATCTAAAAGGGAGTGTATTTTTTAAAATGGCTAAAAACAAGAAAATGGTGGACGCTATAACATCAATGGACGAGGATTTTGCAAAGTGGTATACCGATATCTGCACCAAGGCAGAGCTTATATCATATACCAGCGTCAAGGGCTGCATGGTCATCAGACCCTACGGCTATTCTATCTGGGAGAACATACAGAAGGACCTTGACGAGCGCTTCAAGGCGCTGGGTCATGAGAATGTGTGTATGCCCATGTTTATCCCCGAGAGCCTGCTGCAAAAGGAGAAGGACCACGTTGAGGGCTTTGCCCCCGAGGTGGCTTGGGTAACTCACGGCGGCAGCGAGAAGCTGGAGGACAGGCTTTGCGTAAGACCTACCTCAGAGACACTTTTCTGCGAGCACTATGCAAACATCGTGCAGTCTTACAGAGACCTGCCTAAGCTTTACAACCAGTGGGTAAGCGTTGTAAGGTGGGAAAAGACCACAAGACCCTTCCTGCGTTCAAGAGAATTTCTCTGGCAGGAGGGACACACTATACACGAAACAGCCGAGGAAGCTATCGCCGAGACAGAGCAGATGCTCAACGTATATGCAGATTTCTGCGAGAAGGACCTGGCTATGCCTGTGGTAAAGGGCAGAAAGACCGACAGCGACAAGTTTGCAGGAGCTGAGGCTACCTACGCTATCGAGGCGCTGATGCACGACGGCAAGGCTTTGCAGGCAGGCACATCACACTATTTCGGCGACGGCTTTGCGAAGGCATTCAACATACAGTTCACAGGCAGAGACAACAAGCTCACCTATCCCCACCAGACCTCATGGGGAGTTACCACAAGGCTGATAGGCGCTATCATAATGACCCACGGCGACGATAACGGACTTGTGCTGCCCCCTGTGGTAGCACCTGTTCAGGCAGTTATCGTGCCCATACAGCAGTTCAAGGAGGGCGTGCTGGAAAAGGCGAAGGAGCTGTTTGAGACTCTCAAAGCGGCAGGCATAAGGGTCAAGCTTGACGACAGCGAGCAGTCCCCCGGCTGGAAGTTTGCAGAGTATGAGATGAAGGGCGTGCCTGTAAGGATAGAGCTTGGTCCCAAGGATATCGAGAACGGTCAGTGCGTAATAGTTACAAGGCACAACAGAGAAAAGACCTTTACTCCCCTGTCTGAGCTCACCGAGACTGTAAAGGCTAAGCTTGACGAGGTAAGAGACGGCATTTATGCAAAGGCTCTTGAAAACAGAGAGAACCGCACCTACAAGTGCACCACCACCGACGAGATAATAAAGGCTCTTGAAGAAAAGGGCGACGGCTTTGTAAAGGCTATGTGGTGCGGCGAAGAAGAGTGCGAGGACAAGGTCAAGGAGCTCACAGGCGTAGGATCAAGGTGCATACCCTTTGAGCAGGAGCAGATAAGCGATGTATGCGTATGCTGCGGCAAGCCTGCAAAGAGCATGGTGCTTTGGGGCAAAGCGTATTGATAATTCATAATTTATAATGCATAATTCATAATTATTTTTGCGGCATAGCAAAAGATAAACTATAAAAACAGCGAGGAGCATGGCTGTTTCCCGCTGTTGTTTTTTATTAGTCAGTACAGCTCTTGTTGAAGAGTTCTGAAAGTTTCGGTGTCAAAAAAATCGGTTATGGTCATATCAAGACCGTCGCAGAGCTTTTTAATGGTGACTATGCCTATGTTCTTCACCTTGTGGTTCACTATATCGTTCACCGTTGACTGTGTAACGCCCGAAACGGTGGCAAGCTTATTCACTGTTATGTTGTGCTCAATGCAAAGCTCAATGATACGGGCGGATACCGCTTCGGAGATGTTCATATATATGCTGTCCTTTCATGTGATCTCACATATATATGATACCATTTTTTATTTGCATTTATTAACGGCAAACCGTTGACTCTTGTTATCAAATATGTTATCATATATTAGCAGAGCGCAATGAAAGGAGGATAACAGGTATGGCAGAGGTATTGCTGTTTATAGTTTGCCTGGCGATAGTTGCTGCGGTACGCTTCGGGCTTGAAAAGGTTTTCCCGGGGCATGGCAGTATGTGGTACAGATATGTTACAAGAGTCGTAACAGGAATTATGCTGATAATTTATATAATAGCCACAAGGGGATTAAGATAACAAATAAAAAGGCTGTTTTTTAGTAATATTTTCTCAGATACGGGGAACAATCATCTCAGGGATAGCGAAAGCTGAGGTGATAGCATGACCGCATTTATTGCAGGAACGATGTTCGGCGGCATTGTGGGAGTAGTTACCCTGTGCCTTTGCCAGGCAGCAGGCGAGGCTGACAGGCACCTTGATGCTCCCATAAAAAAATAAGCACAAAAAAGCCCGAAGGTTTGACCGCCTTCGGGCTTCGCTGCTAGTTACTAGGGTGCTAGGGACTAGAAAACCGATTTACAAAATTTTGTGGTAAAACGCACAAATGCAAAATTTCAAAAATTCTCCACACCGTTTTAGTGGGATCAGACTTTTAACCATGCGCAGGCGATGTCCAGCGCTTCGTAAAGGCTGTTTTTCTTGGCTGTCTTTACGATAGCCTCGTTGGGGGGCAGGGTGATGTCTGTAGCCATTTTTCTTATCATCACCTTGTTGGCAACGTCAAGGGCGCCTACCTTTTCTGTGCCCTGTATCTCGATCATTACTACAAATTCATCATACATATTGCCAAAGTATATCTGGTTGCCCTTTCTTACCAGAGGCAGCCCCTTGTATGTGAAAAATCCTGTTTTCTTATCTGCCATAATAATTTCCGCCTTTCTGTGTGTTATCAGCGCCACGGGAGGGCGCATTTTCAATTTTAATCCATTCAAGCCGTATTTTCTGTCGTAATCTGTATGCGCATCAATAATTTTCGTCTATCTTTACGCCGTTTTTAACATTATCCATGTTTTTGAGCAGTGTGTCCACCCAGGTGCTCTGTATCCTGAATGACGTCCTGCCGTTGAGCTTTACTATATATCTTCTTGAGGTATCCTTGAAAAGCTCGATGGTGTCACCGCCGCCGTCTGTTCGGGTCTCGGTTATGGTCAGCTCGCTGTCGCCCTCGGGGTCGGTGAAGCATATCTCATCGGTGGGGCAGGTCATTATATACTGATACAGGCTCTTGAAGTTCTCAACATCAAGCTCCTCACCGCCGCATTTTACCGATGTGACATCAGCCACCGAGCCGTCCTCATTAGTGTCCTTGCTGCTGCCGTTTGAGGTTATGTCGTATACGGTCTTTTCGCCGCCCACCTCAATGGTTATCTGTGAAAGGTCCACCAGATAGTTGGCTGTCATTATGCTGGTGATAACGTTCTCTATCTTAAAGGTGGTCCAGGGCAGGCTGCTCTCGGATATGAGATAAATGCAGTCCGCACCGCTGACGCCCTCGAGATAGCAGTAGTAGCCCAGCTTCACGGGGGTCTCGTCCTCGGGTATATCGGGGTCAAAGGCTTCATTGCCTATCCTGAGATAGTAGTCATATTCATCGCCCTTTAACGATACGGTGCAGAAGGGGTCGTCAAGACCGTATTCGCTCAGCTGCTCCTCGGTGGGCTTCACCACAACGCAGTCAGCCGCTGTGAGCCCCCACATACCGTGGGTAACATTGCTTGAACCTGTTATGTTAAGGTAAGCAAATATAGGTGAGCTTATCACCTGGCTGGAAAGCATACCCTCGATATCGTTGGGGTCGTTCTCAAAGGTGACCTCATAATCCCAGTCGCTTCTGGTGACAGTCTCAACGCCGTAATCGGGCCAGCTCTCGTTTGATGGAGTAGCTATCAGCGCCAGCTCTGCATAGGCAGTGACGGGGTCGGTAAAGTATGTGAGCTTGGTGCCCAGCACCATATACACATTATTGCTGCCCTCTACCCTCACGTAATTATATCTCGACTCGGGCGCCTCGTCACCTATATAGACAACAGCCTCGGTGTGGTCCCTGTAGGTCACGGTAAAGGTGCTCAAAGGCTCGTCAAGACCGTATTTTGAAAGGTCTCCGGCATTTTCCTCCACCAGCTTTTTAGCCTCCATAAGACCGCTGATAGTCACCATGCTCTCCTTGCGGGTGGTGTTCTGGTTTATGCCGCCCAGCTCCTCCACCGTCCAGCTCGCCTTGCCTGACGTGGGCTTTGATACGGTGAACTCGCCGTGCTCGTTTGAAACGTGTATAGAGTTTATCTCGCTTGAGTCCTTTTCAAGTATTATAACGCTCTCGTCCTCCTCGACAGTGCCTGCGGCAGATGCCTTTGAGGAAGAGTCGTCCTTGCCCTTTTTGTCCGTATCTCCCGTTTTTGTGAGAAATACCATGACCCCTGCAAGGCTTGCGGCGATAACTGTGCACACGATTATTCCCTGTAATTTTCCGTTCATGCTAAAACCTCGGTCACTTGTTCTTTCTTCTTATCCACACTACAAGACCTGTCACCAGCACCACTGCGGGAATGATAAGGCTGAATATCCATTTGAGCCTGTCCTTCTGCTCCTCGTTGATATCAAAGGCGTTGCCTGTGATAGTCTTGGGCTGGATAAATATGCCGTCTGTCTTGTGGGTAATGCCGTTAAGAACGCTGAAAATATACTCGCTGTTGTCATACTGCTCGGCAGCTAAGAAGTTGCTGCCCAGCATATATTCCGAGCCGAAGCAGAGAATGCTGCTGTAGAAGGTATCACCCGTGCCGTCCTGTGCAAACTTAGCCTTTGAGCCCATTGCAAAGTAGCACTGCTGACCCCTTTCCAGCTTATCCCCCAGCTCATAAACGCCTGATGAATTGAGCACTATATCAGCCGTATAAGCATTCTCGGTGGACTTTACATATTCCTCGGTAGTCACCATGCCCTGCTGGTCATAAAGCACCTTTACAGGTCTTGTATATACCGAGCTGAACACAGGCTGGCTGCTCTGAATATCCTGGTCAAAGCTGTCTGAGAGCTCGGTGGTTATGGTGTAATAGGGCTGGTTGTAGTAGTAGTCCTTATAGGTCTCGCAGATAACACCGTCGCCAATAGCCAGTCCGTACTCCTCCAGAAATTCGTCCAGCAGCGGCGTATCCGACTGACCGTAGGAAGCTATATATATCATCTGCTTGCCTAAATTGCCGTCGTTATTGAGAAAATCGCTGAGCTTTGCCACCTCTTCCTCCAGATAATCCGTCTGGGGGGCAGGCACAACTATGATATCGGTGTTCTCGGGTATATCGTCGGTGGTTATATCAATGGTGTTAACATTATAGCCGTTTGCCACCAGCAGAGTTGTAAAGTAGCTGAGCTCTGCCAGCTCGTCTCTGCCCATGAGCATTGTAACATAAACGGGGTTAGGGTCTGTTACGGTCATAAGGGCTGAGGTGAACGCCTGCTCGGCATTTGATGATGTTACAAAATCGCCGAAGTAAGCTAAAAACTGCAGGTCGCCCCCTGCCTGGTCTCTGAGCATCTCAATGCTCATACCGTAGGTGGTTGAGTAGTTCTCGACAAACTCTTCATCAAAGGTCAGAAGGTCTATCATGGTGAGCTTTCTTGTGCGCTGTATCTCCTCGCCGTCAACGGTGTTTTTTGTCTCAAACACTATATCAAACATTGATATCGAGTCGCTGTAGCTCTTCACCACCTCGGGGTTTGAGTCGATATCGGTAAACCTGTATGAGATGTGGTGGTTGAGCTTGCAGTAGTTTTTAAGCAGCTCAACAGCCTGCTTGTTGTAAAGCGAATAGTTGGTGTAGGTATCTTCATCGGCAAAGATAGTTACCAGCACGTCAACGTCCACCGCCTTTACATACTTTTCCGACTCCTCGGTCATCGAGTATATCTTATCGCTTGTAAGGTCTATGGTTATGGGGTAGCGCTCAAACAGCATGGTGGTCACAATATTCACCAGCACCAGCAGCGCTATGAACACGCAGGTGAACACCGTCGCCATAGTGCCGTGCTTGAGCTTTTTGCCGTTGAAGGCTTTTTTATCCTTTTTCTTCTTTTCCTTCTTTTTATCCTTATTATCCTCTGTCTTGCTTTCAGAGCTTTTTTTCTCGTCATTTAAAACATCGGCAAGCAGGTCCTTGCTGTTTTTTGATACCTGCTCTTCGTTTTTGTTTTCCATAGGTCATATCCCTCCTTATCAGCCCCAGCGGCGTTTTTCCAGCACCCTGACTGTTAAAAACAGGAATGCCGCTATCGCACTTATAAAGAACACTACGTTTGAAAAATCAAACACGCCGTAGGTAAAGGAATAATACCTCTCGCCGAAGGACACCTTTTCAAAGGCGGTTATCAGCCAGTCAAAGTGATGTCCCTGGGGTATAAGGTCGCCTATGGTGGTCATGAATGACGCTGCTATCAGCGCAATAAAGCTGGTGACCGCAGCCACCACCTGGTTCTCGGTGAATGATGAGCAGAATATGCCTATGGCGATATAAGCTCCCCCAACCAGCAGCAGTGCGGCTATGTTGCCCACTATAACGTTCCAGTCGGGCTTGCCGTAGTATGATACCACCACAGCCATAACTGCGGTTATCGAAACTGCAATGGCATAGATAAGAAATGCGGCTAAAAACTTGCCCACAACTATGCTGCCAAGGCTCACAGGCGCTGTCAGCAGGCACTGGTCTGTCCGTGAGCGCTTTTCCTCGGCGATAGTTCTCATGGTGAGAATGGGTATCAGCACTATGATTATCGTCAGCAGCGAACCAAAGAGGGAGTCCAGCTTGGTATAGCCGCTGTTAAGGCTGTAGTATGAAAACATTATGCCGCTGTAGGCAAAAAATGCCGCAATGATAATGTAGCCTATGGGTGATGTGAAGTAAGCCCTTACCTCACGCCTGAAAATAGCTCCCATCAGTCCTCAGCCTCCTTTTCTTCATCATCTGTAAGCCCCGGCAGGCTCTCGCCCATGGTGAGCTTTAGGAATATATCCTCAAGGGACATCTCAGAGGACTTGAGCTCCAGTATAACGAAGCCCTCCTTTGCTATCCTGCCAAAGAGCTCATAGCGAATGTCGGTGCCCTCTTGCGCCTCTATCCTGTAGTCATTCACATTGTTTTTATGCTCAGCATCGCAGTAGACCCTGTCCACGCCTTTTATGCTTTGCAGCACTCTCATAACTCTGTCCTTATCGCCGTCTATCTTGCATATCAGCTTGTTGTCGCCTGTGAGCCTGTGGGAGAGGTTCTCCTCGGTGTCGTTAGCCACCACCTTGCCCTCGTTGATGACAACTATCTTATCGCACACCGCCTGCACCTCTGACAGTATGTGTGATGATAGTATAACGGTATGGTTTTTGCCCAGCTTTTTTATGAGAGTTCTTATCTCGATTATCTGCTTGGGGTCAAGTCCCACAGTAGGCTCGTCCAGAATGAGCACCTTGGGGTTGCCCACCAGCGCCTGTGCCAGACCCACTCTCTGCTTATATCCCTTTGAGAGATTTTTTATCAGCCTGTTGTAAACGTGGTCTATCTTCACCAGGTCGCAGATATCTTTCAGGTGAGATATCTTAGGCAGCTTGCACTTTTTAAGGTCGTATATAAAATACAGGTACTCCTTAACGGTCATATCCTCATAAAGAGGGGGTATCTCGGGCAGATAGCCTATCTTCTGCTTTGCCTTTATGGGATTTTCCAGAATGTCGATACCGTCCACCAGAGCCTTGCCGCCGGTGCTTGATATGTACCCTGTAATTATTTTCATGGTTGTTGATTTTCCTGCACCGTTAGGTCCAAGAAACCCAAGCACCTCGCCGTCCTCGGCTTTGAAGGACACATTGTCCACAGCCCTTTTATCGCCGTAATGCTTGGAAAGGTTTATGACCTCGATCATTTCTTCTGATCCTCCTTACGGAAAAATTGTCTCATTTTTAATCTACAACATTTATGTGTATACGTGGTGACAGCATAATGAAAGCTGGTCAAACCCCGTAATATTCCCTCACCCTTTGGGTATCTCTGCCTATCTGGGCTTTCAGCTCATCAATGCTGTCAAAGCCGTGCTCGGGGCGCACAAAGCTGTCAAGGAGTATCTCTATCTCCTGTCCGTAGAGGTCGCCGCTGTAGCCCAGTATATAGGTCTCAGCCAGCGGTGCGTCGTGGGCTTTAAGGGTGGGCTTTACACCCACGTTGGTAACGCCGTAATAAAGCTTTTCGCCTATCATCACCCTTGTGCAGTATACCCCGAATTTCGGCAGTATCTGTCCCTCGGGTATTATCTGGTTTATGGTGGGAAAGCTCCATGTTCTGCCTATCTGCCGCCCGTGCTCAACAGGCAGCGTCAGCGAAAAGGTGTAGCCTAAAAGCTCGTTCGCCCTGTCTATCCTGCCTGAGCGTATATACTCCCTTATGGCGGTGGAGCTTACCTCCTCGCCCTTATAGGTGAGCTTGTCGCAGACATAAAGCTCTATGCCGTATTTTTTGCCGAAGAGATAAAGGCTGTCGCAGTCCTCAGCCGCACCCTTGCCGAAGCGGAAGTCCCGTCCGCAGACCATAGCCGTGCAGCCCAGCCGTTTTTTCAGCACATCTCTCACAAAATCCTCGCCCGACATATCCCGAAGCTTTGAAAACTCGGGCGAATAGATATAATCGACCCCAAGCTTTGCAAAATGCTTCTGCTTTTCCTTGTCGTTAAGTATCATCTCTATCCTGCCGTCGTGCCCCTTTGAGGTGACGGTGTCTGTCTTAAAGGTAAAAACTGCCGAGCGCCTGTTCTGGTTTTTAAGGCTCAGCGCCTTTTCAATCACCAGCCTGTGCCCTCTGTGTACGCCGTCAAAAAGTCCCAGCGCACACACGGTCTCGCACCCGGGCAGAGAGTTATCAAATATTTCCTGCAATAAAATCATTCCCTCACAGCAGCTTTGTCAGTAAAAATTTTTTCGGCTCCTCAGCTGGCTGTTATCAAAATATCCCAGCCCCAGAAATTCTCCCTGAGAGCCGTATACCCTGTAGTTTTTATCATCACCTGCACGTCCCACCTGCCGAGCTTCCAGCTTGACTCCGTTTTTATAGAGCCTTGTGAGCCTTTCATCCAGCCTTATCTCGTAATAAAGCTCAAACACCTTATCAACAGGCGAAAGCACGCTTTCAGCGCCATTTTGCAGCACTGCTTTTTCTATCTCCCCAAGGGTCATGCAGTCATCTAGACCTATGCCCCCCGAATATGTTCTTATAAGTGAGGTCATAACTCCGCCGACCCCCAGCTTCTGTCCGATATCGCTTATGACAGTTCTCACATAGGTGCCCTTTTCGCACTTTATGAGCATTACCCCCTCACGGGTGCTTTCGTCATACTGCGCTATCTCTATACTGTCGATATGTATGGGTCTTGGGGAACGCTCCACGGTCTTGCCCTCTCTTGCCAGCTCGTAAAGCTTTTTGCCGCCCACCTTGACCGCAGAATACATAGGCGGCAGCTGCATTATATCTCCCACAAAGCTGCCCTTTGCCGCAGCCAGTTCCTCATGGGTGACTTTTTCGGTGCTTTCATTGAGCACCCTGCCTGTTATATCCTCGGTATCGGTGCTAAGCCCCAGCTTAAAGCCTGCGGTATAGGCTTTTTTTCTGTCGGGCAGCATATCGCAAGCCTTGGCAGCCTTGCCCACGAACACAGGCAGAACTCCCTCCGCCATAGGGTCAAGGGTGCCGCCGTGGCCTATTCTTTTAGTATGCAGAATGCCCCTGAGCTTTGCCACCACATCGAATGATGTCCAGCCTGTGGGCTTATAGACCCCCACAATGCCGCACAGCTCCTTATCCGTTTTCAAGCGCCTTTTCCACCTCTTCAAGCAGCTTCTGCTTTACCTCTTCAAGAGTTCCGTGTATCTCACAGCCTGCGGCTCTTATATGTCCGCCGCCGTCAAAGCGCCTGCAGAAAGCCGAAGCGTCCATTTCGTCGGTAGTTCTCACAGATATTTTATAGACGTTCTCATGGCGCTGCTTTACAGTAATGCCTATCTTCACGCCCTCCACCGACAGCGGCACGGAAGCCAGTCCGTCAAACTCCGCAGGGTCAACGCCGCTGTCCTCCACCAGCTTTTTGGTGAGGACTATCATCGAGCACTGCCCCCCGAAGAAATACTCCATTCTGCCTGTTACTATCTGCTCTATCTCTATCCTGCCCCTGCTCTTCACATCGAACATTTTTCTGTTAACATTGGCATAGTCGATGTTATAAGCCATAAGCTCTGCCGCAGCGATATGCGCCTGCGGGGTAGTGTTTTCATACTTAAAGCAGCCCGTATCGGTGGCAATGCCCGTATAAAGGCACTTTGCTGTCAGGTCAGATATCCTTCTGCCCGACTCCTTCATGATGTTATAAAGTATCAGCGCAGCTGCCGATGCATCGCCCTCAACGTGGTTTTTCGCAGCAAACAGCTTGTTTGATATGTGGTGGTCTATGCTAAGGTCCACCATTCCCTCCTGCTGATACTGCGCCAGTCCTCCCCCAAGCAGCTGGGGGTCGGCTATATCCACAGCGATAACATACTCGCTCTCAAACTCCTGCGGCTCGTAATCCGCATACATAAAGCCGTACCTCTCGGGAAAACCGTCAGAGTTGAGCACGTTAGCCTGCTTTCCCATATCTCTCAGAAAATAGCACAGCCCGAAGCCGCAGCCCAAAGTGTCTCCGTCAGGGCTCTTGTGAGTAAGTATGGTGTATTTATCATGCTCCTCAAATATCCTGTTTATCTCGCTGTATTCCATATGACTGCTCCTTTTCTATTTTGCCGTTTGTGCCTTGAGCTGGGTGGCTCCGCCCCCGCCCTGACTGCGTCGAGGGCAACC
>ERZ842401.3024-NODE-3024-length-21493-cov-4.836225_pt1 | contig 21493 bp, 17 predicted proteins | sample MGYA00521270_ERZ842401 | MGnify/ENA primary metagenome ERZ842401 (study PRJEB31892, sample SAMEA3878208) | bioreactor metagenome | biome: Moose rumen | place: Sweden | collected 2011-10 | study: EMG produced TPA metagenomics assembly of the PRJEB12797 data set...
CAAATTCTCCCTTGCGCTATTTTTATAAATTCAGCCTCTAAAATTGATTTCCATGCCTTTGCGCTATTTTTTCTTGACGCTCTCTGCCCTGCGTTTTTATATTTAAATGGACGGACAATGTGTTCGGCTCAGAATGCTTGTCCGTTTAAAAATAAAACGTGAGGTTTTTATGTCTTTGGTAATCAAAAAAACTCTTATAACGGTTGGAATCATTCTTGCAGTGTTCCTGTGCTGCTATTCGTGCGTCAGCGGAACATATAATGGGCTTGTGAGCAAGGAAGAAAAGGTTAAGGCTCAGTGGGCGCAGGTTGAGAATCAGTACCAACGGAGATACGACCTTGTGCCGAATCTTGTTGCCACGGTAAAAGGCTATGCAAAGCACGAAAGCGACGTGTTCACGCAGATTGCGGACGCGCGCTCAAAGGCGGGCGGTGTGGTCAACATCGACGCTTCGGTAACGGACGACCCGGAACGGCTTGCGGAATTCCAGCGCATTCAGGATTCTCTTGGTGGCGCGCTCCAGCGTTTGCTCAGCGTGGTTGAGAATTATCCCGACCTTAAGGCTGACCAGAATTTTCTTGCCCTTCAGGATCAGCTGGAGGGAACGGAAAACCGCATTGCCGTAGAGCGCAAGCGCTATAATGATTTTGCGCAGGATTACAACGTGTCCATCCGCAGGTTTCCGGCGGTCATCCTTGCGAACAACATGGGCTTTAAGGAAAAATCATATTTTTCTGCGGCAACGGAAGCAAAAACGGCTCCAGTCGTTCAATTTTAGCGGATTTTTTGTGGAGGCGGCATGAATACAGCGTATATGCTTAGAAAAACCGGGCTTTCGCAGCAGGATTTTGACCATATCCAGCAGGCGGTGAAGCGTGCGGAAGCGCATACAACCGGCGAGATTGCCCTTGCGCTTACCTGCGAAAGCGAGCATTATTCGTTCTGGGAGCTGCTTACGGCAACCTATGTTGCGGCGGCGGTATTCATTGCGCTGCTTCCGCTTGCAGACAATCTGCTTTCTTTGTATCAGACGCATCTTTGGTATGTTGCGGACTGGCTGCTTCCTGCGTTTTATGGAATTGCGACGCTTGTAACGATTGCCGCCGGATTTTTTATCGTAAACATTCCATTTTTGGACAGGCTGATAATTCCAAGGTCGGTGCAGACAAAGGCGGTTACCGCCAAGGCGTTTGAGCATTTTACGCGGAGCGGTGTGTACGACACAAAGGAGCATTCAGGAATCCTTATCTTTGTTTCGTATCTTGAGCGGCAGGTCAGAATCATTGCGGATTCCGGCATTGCGCAGAAAATTCCGCAGGATTTATGGAATATCATTGCCGACGACCTTGCCGAAGGCATACGGCGCGGGCAGACAAAGGAAGGCTTTGTTTCTGCGGTTGAAAAGTGCGGCGAACTGCTTGCGGAGCATTTTCCGGCGGGCGAGGAAAATCCCAACGAGCTTCCTGACGGACTGGTGATTTTGGAGGATTAGTATGAGGCTGCTTTTAAAAAAGACCGTTTGCGCTTTGCTTGTGGGCGTGGCGCTCATGCTGTCGCTCCATGCGGCATCTGCCAAAGAAGCTATTCCTCTGAACGGTGGATACGTTACGGATAGCGCAAAAATCCTTTCGGCTTCGGAAACCAGGGACATTCAGAATTATCTTGAGAGCCTTGAGTATTCCACCGGAATTCAGGTGGCGGTGCTTACCTTGCCATCGCTTGGTGGCAAGGATCTGGAGATGTATGCGCTTAACGTTGCCGAGTCCTGGGGCATCGGCCGCAAGGACAAGGATGACGGCGTTCTTCTGCTCGTTTCCCTTGCGGAACGCAAGGTTCGCATTGAAGTTGGCTATGGGCTTGAGGATAGACTGACCGACGCAAAATGCGGGCTTATCATACGGAACATCATTACGCCGGAATTCAGAGCTGGTCGGTACGGTCAGGGCATTTATAAGGCTGTGCAGAACATAGGCGGCATCGCAAGCGGAAACGCAGAACAGGTCTCGCCGTCCGTGAGGGGTGACTCAGAGCTTAACGACGACTGGATGGGGCTTATTTATGGAATTCTCTTTGTCATCGCATGGTTCGTGCTGTTCTCTTCAATTGCCGGGCGGCGTAATCGTGGCTTCTTTGCGTGGATGCTTTTTGACGCGCTTCTTTCTGGCTCGCGGCGTTCCTCGTATCGCGGCTCTTATTCAGGACATGGCGGTTCCGGTTTTTCCGGTTCCGCATTCCACGGCGGTGGCGGGCATTTTGGCGGCGGTGGTGCTTCCGGCGGCTGGTAATCGGAAGGCGCGGTATTGCAATATGCGATAGGCGCGCATCTTCCCCGCTTCTTAATTGAGCATGATGTTTTTATCTGTTATACTGTAATCGTAGTTTCTGATTGGTGGTAAAGAATGGCATACGAAGTAACAGCAACACGTCGCCGTCCGCAGCAGTTTGAGGATCTTGCGGGGCAGGAATTTGTTGCAGAGACCCTTAAGAATTCCATTAAGACAAAGCAGATTGCGCACGCATATCTGTTTGCAGGACCGCGTGGCTGCGGAAAAACCTCTACGGCGCGCATTCTTGCAAAGGCGCTTAACTGTCAGGCTTCCTCTGAGCCGACGTGCACGCCATGCTGTCAGTGTGAATCCTGCAGGGCAATTACGAACAGTTCAAGCATGGATGTCATAGAGATAGACGGTGCCTCAAATACCAGCGTAAACGACGTCCGCCAGATAAAGGACGAGGTCATGTTTCCGCCTACGTCATGCCGCTACAAAATATACATCATTGATGAAGTCCACATGCTTTCCACCAGTGCGTTCAACGCGCTTCTTAAGACCATTGAGGAACCCCCGGCTCATGTAATATTCATTTTTGCGACTACGGAGCTTCAGAAAGTTCCTGCAACGATAAAATCCCGTTGTCAGCAGTATAATTTCAGACTTGTCTCTACGGAACGGCTCAAGGAGCTTTTGAGTGACGCTTGCCGCGAGCTGAACATCACTGCCGACGACGAGGCGTTGTATTGGGTTGCCAAGGAGTCCGGCGGCTCTGTGCGCGATGCGTACACGCTCTTTGATCAGGTGGTTGCCTTCAGTGATGGAAGTATCACCTATGATAAAATTCGCGACAAGCTGGGGCTTTTGGGCGTTGACCGTCTGAACGCGATTTTTGGAGCTTGTGCCGCAGGAGAATGCGAGAACGTTCTCAGTCAGCTTGACTCATTCCTTCAGTCAGGAATTTCAATTGAGCAGCTCATCTCCAATTCTTCGGAATATCTGAGAAGCCTGCTTCTTATAAAAAACGGAATAAAAAAGGAATCGCTTTTAGGGCAGTCCCCGGAGCGCTATAGCGCCGCTGTCCTTGAGGCGTGGAATACGGTTCAGACGGAGCGCGCGCTTTCGGTGTTCCTGCAATTGTACCGCGACATACGCTATTCAATTTCGCCGCGTTACGAGCTGGAGCTTGCGTTCAGTCGCTTGTGCTGGTTGCGTCAGTACGTCTCTCCGTCCGAGGTAAAGGTTGCAATCGATCAGGCACGCGCTCTGCTATTGCAAGGCTCCGGTGCGCCGCAGGCTCAGGCAGGAGCGGGAGCGGCTCCTTTTGGAGCGTCCGGCAGTTATGGTTCTGCGGTGTCTCCTCTGTCCGCGCAAAACGCTAGCAGCGCATCTTCCTTTGCGACCTCTAAGGCGCAGGCAACGTCGGTTGGTCAGGGTGCGACCGCACAGATGCCGCAGAATTCGGTGGCTTCCGGTTCTTATGCGCAGGCTGCGGCTCCAGTTCCGGCTCCAAATCCTGCGTCTTTTTCCGCTTCTCCATCGCCCGAAGGCGCCTCATACGGCAGTTTTGGCTCCGCATCGGACGCTGGAAGCAACAGTCAGAGCGCACCGCAAATGTCGCCTGCTGATTCTGAGCTTGCGGCGCAAAATGCCATGCCGCAGGGAATGCATACGTTCAGCGCGCTCATGCAGGGCGCAGCTTCCGGGGAGAACGCTACCCCTTTTTATAATGGCGGAGCTGTACCGCCTGTAAATACAGCAGCGGCACCTGATTCCGGCGACTATCCTTACGATGACGCTGGAAATCCAGAGGACGGCTCGTATCCCGATGATGAGTGGTCATCGTTCAATGGCGCTCAGTCCGACGAGGAGCTTGCGGAATCCTTCGAGAATTCCTTCTCGCAGCAGAAGAAGGTTCAGACTCCGGAAGATGTGCATGATTCCTCGCAGTCCTTTACTGCGCCGGACGGAAGCCCGATGACGATGAAATTCCTGTTTGATTCGGTGGTGACGAAGCTTTCGCCCGAAAATCCCATGGCTGGCTCCGCGTTGCTTCAGACCGGGGAATGGAAGTTGAATGGTAACAGAATCTCAACGGAAATTGATTCTGATTTTCAGCTGAATTCGATTCAGAATGCGATTTCTTCAATAAACCGCCTTCTGACGGATTTATGCCGCACGCCAATGGAATTTGAGATTACCAAAAAAGAAATTCATGTTGCAGAAACGCACGTTGAGCTTCCGGCTCAGGTTCAGTTGCTGTGCTCTGTTTTCAAAGGAACTGTTGTTGGAGGAAAAAAATAATGAATCCTTTTGACTTGCTTAAAAATCCTTCTGCCATAAAGGAACAGGCAGAAAAATTGCAGAACGAGATGGCTTCCCTTACTGCGGAAGGCTCCAGCGGCGGAAGAATGGTAACGCTCACGCTGAACGGAAAGTTTGAGGTGCTGGACATTCATCTTGACCCGCTGTGCGTGGATAACCGCGATGTAAAAATGCTTGAGGATTTGATTGTTGCCGCCCATCGCGACGCAATCACAAAGGTTCAGGAAAAAATCAAGGAAAAGTCCGGCGCGCTTTTGGGCGGGCTGAACATTCCGGGGCTTTGAGCGAATGAATATCATCGATGAACTGACAGGTTCTTTCTCCCGCTTGCCGGGAATCGGCAAAAAAAGCGCCGCGCGCATCGTCAATCATCTTTTAAAGGCCGACCAGAACTATGTGAACGCTTTTTCGCGCCAGATTTCGGAACTTCAGCAGCGCATAAAGCCGTGTTCTGTCTGTGGCTCTTGGACTGAAAACGACCCATGCCCTATCTGTTCCAGCCCTGTGCGTGATGCTTCGGTCATTTGCGTGGTTGAGCAGCCGCAAGACGTGCAGACCATCGAGGGGGCAGGCGGATACAGCGGGCTGTACCATGTGCTTGGTGGTGTTATTGCGCCGCTTGAGGGGGTCGGTCCTGACCAGTTGAACATCGCTTCTCTTGTTGCCCGCGTCCAAAAGGGCGGCGTGTCAGAGATTATCATCGCGACGAATCCGACTTTTGAGGGAGATTCCACGGCGCTCTATGTGCAACGTCTGCTTAACGAGCATACGTCCGTGCGCGTAACCCGGCTTGCTACGGGAATTCCGGTTGGCGGCGATTTGGAATATGCCGACAAGCTGACCCTTGCCCGCTCCTTCCGTGGTCGTACTGAATTTTAGGGCGTGGAAAGGCTGTGAAAATCTTTCATTTTTCTTTATAATGTGTTTGCCTCGTATAACATTCAGGGACTCCGCATTATAAGGCGATGCATTAAAAAATACTGCAAAGGAGAAGGGTCAGACTTCAAAAACACTCATTTTTGCTGCCGCGTAAGCGGCAAAGTATATGAGTTCCAAGACAAAAATGCGTGTAGCATGCTAGCATGCGATTTTGAAGGATGAACTTCGACTGGAAAGTATTTTTTTAGTTCATTTTTTTATAATGCGGAGCCCCTGGTATAACATTTGATTTGACCTGTCAAATAAATTATAGTACAATAAAATCGGTCTAAGTTACAGAATACGGAGTCCTATATGACTAATAATAACAGTATTGTTCCCGGCTTTGATGACGAGCGCGATGACAGTTTGAAGGTTTCTCTTGAAAAAATTGATTCTATTCAGAATGGTCTTGCCGTCTATCTTAACGGTTATATTGATACTTATAACTCAAATTTCTTTCAGAAAAAGATTACGAAGGTAGTGGAAGCAGGCTATATCAACCTGATTTTTAACTGCTCAGCTTTGAACTACGTATCTTCAACAGGTATCGGTTCGTTCACTTCGTTCCTTAAAATGCTCAAACCAAAAGGTGGAGATATTGTTCTGCTTGAAATTCAGCCAAAAGTGTACGAAGTGTTCCAGTTGCTCGGCTTCTCTCAGTTCTTCAACATCAAGGATACGATGGAGGATGCCGTTGCGTTCTTCAAGCAGGGCGCTCCTGTTGCAGAAAACATCTTCCCGAAGGTATTTGCCTGCCCGATGTGCAACAAGCATCTTCGCGCAACCCGTTCCGGTCGTTTCCGTTGCTCGGAATGCAAGTCCATTCTTGCAATCAATGATCAGGGCGTTGTTTCGCTTGGCTAATTAAAAATGATTTTTATGGCTGCCTCCTCGTGAGGCAGTTTTTTTTTGCACCATATTTTCATACCTATTGACTTTTTTTCATAAACCGAATTTATCTGCGGAAATCACAGTTTTTACACGACTTATCCACACTTTTTAACCAATTATCCACCGGGAGCATACAGCGCTTGTGGATAACTTTTGAGAAAAAAATTAAGGAATTCCTTTTTTGTATAGTAGAGATTTTATAATTCTTTGTATTATATAAAAATCTTTGTATGCAAATTTTCTTGAAATTTTTCAATTTTTTTGCAATTTTGTTCTTACAGGCATCTAAAAACTTATCCACAATTTATGAACAATTCACTTCAATCGCATTTTTCTATAGAATAGTCACGAGGTTTTTATGTCAGATAATGCTTTTAACTTCTGCCCGGAATGCGGTAGGCAGAACATCCGCTATGTGGACAACAAAAAATGGCTCTGTCCGGACTGCGGCTTTGATTTGTACAATAATGTTGCGAGCGCGGTTGGCGTTGTGCTTTCGGACGCACAGGACAACGTTCTGTTTGAGGTGCGGGCAAAAAATCCTCGCAAGGGCTTTTTGGCGCTGCCCGGCGGCTTTACAGACCGCGACGAAACTGCCGAGGCTGCCGTCGTGCGGGAATGCAGGGAAGAGACCGGCTTTGTGCCGCGGGACGTAACGTACCTATGCAGTTTTCCGAATGATTATGAGTATAAAGGCATTGCGTATAAGACATGCGACCTTTTTTTTATGGCAAGGCTTTCGGCAGAGGAAGGCACAGTTCCCGAACTGATTCAGCGGCTCTGCGGGCAGGAATCCGAGGTAACGGGCTTTGCATATTATAAGGTCGCCACGCCGGAGGACATTCAAAAAATTCCGCTTGCATTCAGTTCCGCAAAAAAGGCTTTGACGGTTTGGCTTGAAGCGCATAGAATAGAAGCATAGAAAAATCGTGTTTGGGTTTTGGAGTTTTCCTAAAAAGGTGCCACATGGAAAGAATTCGGCTTCTGCTTATTTGTGTCTCTTTTGTTATGTATGTGCTTATGCTTGTCTCCGTTCCGCTTAGAAAAAAAATCATTCTGAAACGGGCAGGACGTTGCATTCTTAAAATCAGAAAGAACAGGTTGTTCATGCAGGTTGTGGCAATTACGTTTGCAGGACTTTTGCTTGCGCTGCTTTTTATACGGAATTTGGGAAGCGCGGGAAACGTCATTATCTGTCTTGTTTCCATTCTTGCGACGGCGATGAGTTCTGAGGAAATCGCGCTCAATGACGTTTCCGGGCTGTATGAGAACGGTATCATTGCCGACGGACATTTTTTGATGCTGTCTGAGATTTTTGCGATTCCGGCTCTTTCGTATTCAAAGGAAGAGCAGGAGCGGCAGAATGCGAATGCCCTTGTGATCCAGACTGATAAGCGCGGGTTGGTAACCTTTGCGTTTCCAACGCCACGGGAGCGTGATGCCGTTCTGGATGGTCTTTTAAAATTGAATCCAAATCTTGCCCGCTAGACGGACGTTTTTTTTTACGAGGTATGTATGAGCAGTGTTGTGGTTTTTTTGGCAGACGGTTTTGAGGAAATAGAGGCGCTTTCGCCGGTTGACTATCTGCGCCGCGCGAACGTAGAGGTATATACGGTTGCCGTTCCCTCTGAAACCATGAACGACAAATATATTGTCATGGGCGCGCATAAAATTCCGGTCATTGCTGACCTTTCAATTGAAGAATTTGAGCAGAATTTTAAGTCGGAGCTTCCTGACATGGTGTTCTGTCCCGGCGGAATGCCCGGAGCCACGAACCTTGCTGCGAGTGCCATTGTTACGGACTTTATTGCGCGGTGCTACGAGAATGGAAAATACGTTACGGCAATCTGCGCGTCTCCTGCGGTGGTGCTTGCAAAAACCGGCGTTTTGAAGGGAAAGTGCTGGACATGCTATCCCGGAATGGAAACCGGTGTTGCGGAATACTGCGGCTCAATGGACGTTGCCAATGCCGCGCTTGGAGGAAGCACGCATAAGCGCGATGTTCCATTTGTTACCGACGGTACTGTGATTACTGGTCGTGGTCCCGGGGCTGCGGAGCAGTTTGCGATGGAGCTGGTTCGCCTTTTGTGCGGCGACGCGGTAAGCGCAAAGATAAAGGCCGCCTCCGTTCAGCGCTGAGACAATCGTCCGTTCATAACTTGCATAATTTTATAGTCATTCCTCAAAAAAATCAGTATATTTAAGTCTGATAGATTTTGTATTTTATTTTTTCGAGGATATAAAAATGGCAAAAGCAAAGACACCGATTACCCTGCTCTGCGGTTATTTGGGAGCAGGAAAAACAACGCTGATGAACATGATTCTTTCAAATCAGAAGGGATACAAGGTTGCGGTCATCGTAAACGACATCGGCGAAATCAACGTTGACGAAAGCCTTATCGCAAAGGGCGCTAACATCACCGACACGTCAAGCATCATCGGACTCCAGAACGGCTGTATCTGCTGCACGCTTAAGAGTGACCTTGTTCAGCAGATTGAGGATTTGATAAAGACAAAGAAATTCGATTACATCCTTATTGAAGCAAGCGGCGTGTGCGAGCCTATGCCGATTGCGCAGGCCATCATGCAGATTGAGAACGGAAAACTTGACAACGTGGTTTCTGTTGTTGACGCAAAGCGCCTTGTTGACGAATTTGCCGGCGGCGACAATCTGCTTAAGAAGGATATGGACGAGGAGGACATTGAGTCGCTTCTTGTTCAGCAGATAGAATTCTGTTCCACACTCATCATCAATAAGAAGGATTTGGTTACCGACGATGAGCTGAACAAGGTTCGTGCAGTAGTAAAGGCGCTTCAGCCGCACGTAAAGGTGATTGAGACCACGCGCGGGCAGGTTGAGGTGGAGGACGTGCTTTCCACAGACCGATTTGACTTTGACGCAGTGTTCGAGAGCGCTGCATGGGTTCAGCATTTGGAGAACGGCGGTGACGACGATGATGATGACGAGCATGAGCACCATCATCACGACCACGATGACGACCATGATGAGCACGAGCATCATCACGACCATGATGACGATGATGATGACCATAATCCCGCTCACGGTGAGGAAGGGCACCACTGCGATGAGCATTGTCACCATCATCACCACCACGAGCATAACCATGAGGGCGCGGACGAGGATGAATACGGAATTGGTAATTTCGTCTACTACCGCCGCCGTCCGTTCAACCGCGAAAAACTTGAGGCGTATGCCGGACGCTGGCCCCGCAACATCATCCGCTGCAAGGGCGTCGTATACTTCAGTGATGAGGATGACATGGCGTACGTGTTCGAGACTTCCGGCCGGCAGATTAGTGCGGGTGCCTCTGGACGCTGGCTTGCTTCTTGTCCAAAGGCGGAGCAGGAGGAGGTTCTTGCCCAGGAGCCAAAGGTTCGCGCCGAATGGGATGAGAAGGTTGGCGACCGCATGATTAAGCTTTGCATTATCGGTCAAAAGCTTGACAAAAAGCAGATTTCCGCTGAGCTGGATGCCTTGCTTGACTAAACATCTGTAATCTATTTTAATAGTACTGACCTTGCGGGTTGAACGCTTCGCGTTGTTCGCTCTGCAAGGTTTTTTTTTCATTTTTGAGGTTTTTATGTCAGAAACTGCACGTTCTGCTCCGGCAGAAAACAAGATGGGCACCATGCCTGTCGTTAAGTTGATTTTCAATATGTCGCTTCCGATTATGTTTTCCATGCTTGTTATGGCAATGTACAACATAGTCGACAGCATTTTTGTTGCAAAAATAGGTGAGGAAGCGCTTACCGCCGTTTCGCTCGCATTCCCAATTCAGAACCTGATGATAAGTTTTGGAGTCGGTACTGCAATTGGCGTGAACGCGCTGCTCTCATTCTGCCTTGGTCAGAAGAATCAGAAAGACGTTGACCGTACCGCCATGAACGGCGTTTTTCTTGCGTTCTGCAACTTCCTCCTGTTCCTGATTGTAGGGCTTACCGGCATAGTGCCGTATTTACGCTCGCAGACTTCCGATGCGCTTATTTTTGAGTATGGAAAGCAGTATCTGTTCATCGTAACTTGTACCGGCTTGTTCGTGTTCGGTGAGGTTACGTTTGAGCGCCTTTTGCAGGCAACGGGGCGGACTTTTCATTCAATGATAAGCCAATGCTGCGGCGCGGTGTTCAACATAGTGTTCGACCCGCTGCTGATTTTTGGAATCGGACCGTTCCCGGAACTGGGAATACGCGGTGCCGCCATTGCCACGGTGCTTGGTCAGGTGCTCGGAATGGTCGTTTCCATCATTCTGAATCTAAAATACAATCACGACGTTCATTTTAAGCTGTCAAACATTGTGCCGGAGCCGCGTATCATAAAGCGCATCTATAAGGTGGGCGTGCCGTCAATTGCGATGAGCTCCATAACCAGCGTGATTGCCTACTTTGTGAACTTGATTCTTGGACAGTTCTCTATGACGGCGGTAGCGGTGTACGGCGTGTTTATAAAGATGAACAGCTTTATATTCATGCCGGTCTTTGGCTTGAACAGCGGCATTATTCCGATTATTGCGTACAACTATGGGGCAGAAAAGCACCGTCGCCTTACAAGAACAATCCGTTCCGCCGTGATGATTGCGTTTGTCATCATGTTCTGCGGCTTCCTGATTTTTGAGCTGTTCCCGGCGGAGCTGTTCCGCCTGTTCAGCGCAAGCGACGAGATGCTTGCAATCGGCGTTCCCGCGTTCAGAAGAATCGCACCGTCGTTTTTGGGCGCGGCGTTCGCAATCACGCTTTCTTCTGTGTTTCAGGCATTCGGAAACGCGGTGTACAGCATGATTGTCTCGTTCAGCCGTCAGCTTCTGGTGTTCCTGCCGTCGGCGTACCTTCTTTCGCTCACCGGCAATGTGAACAACGTGTGGTACTGCTTCATCATCGCGGAATTCATGTCCGTGGGGATGTCCTTGTTCTTTATGCGCCGTATTTACGTCCGCAAAATAAAGGGCATTCCGTACGAGGAATAAATATTCAAATTTGTTTATAAATATGCAATCCGTTGAATAAATATTCAGCGGATTTTTTGTTTTAAAAAACAGACACTTTATCTAGTGTTTTTTGCCTCTAAAATGTGCGAAAAAACACTAATTCGTACTCAATTTTTTTTCTTATGGTTGTTTTTTGAACTTAATTGGAGTAATATTAAGGTGTTTGAACAAAACTCATAGAGAGGTAAAAGGATTATGATTCAGAAAGACGAATGGAACGGTTTTGCCGGTCGTTTGTGGAAAGAAGAAGTAAATGTTCGTGACTTCATTCAGAACAACTATACACCGTATGATGGTGATGAAAAATTCCTTGCAGGTCCTACAGAAGGAACCAAAAAGCTTTTTGACAAGCTTCAGGAGCTTCAGAAGGCCGAGCATAACAAGAAGAGCGTTGGCTTGGACGGAAAGGAGCGCACAGGCGTTCTTGACCTGGACACAGACATCGTAACAGGAATCACTGCCCATAAGCCGGGTTATATTGACGAAAGCCTCAAGGATTTGGAGCAGGTCGTAGGACTTCAGACAGACAAGCCGTTGAAGCGCGCGTTCATGCCGTTCGGCGGAATCCGTATGGCAGAGCAGTCATGCGAAATGTACGGCTACAAGCCAAATCCTGAACTTCATAAAATCTTTACCGAATACCATAAAACTCACTCAGACGCTGTTTTCCAGGTATACACGCCTGAAATCCGCAAGGCTCGCTCAAGCCATATTCTTACCGGTTTGCCGGATACATACGGACGCGGACGCATCGTAGGTGACTACCGTCGCGTTGCTCTGTACGGTATCGACTTCCTTATTGAGCAGAAGCAGAAGGACTTTGCAAACATTGGCGACGGAACTATGACAGACAACGTTATCCGCCTTCGCGAGGAAGTTGCAGAGCAGATTAAGGCTCTTGGTCAGATGAAGGAAATGGCAAAGTCTTACGGTTTTGACATTTCCAAGCCGGCTAAGACAGCAAAGGAAGCCGTTCAGTGGTTGTACTTTGGCTATCTTGCCGCAATCAAAACTCAGAACGGTGCCGCAATGTCTGTAGGACGCGTGTCAACCTTCCTTGACATCTACATTGAGCGCGACCTTAAGGCTGGAATCATCAATGAATCTCAGGCTCAGGAACTTATCGACCACCTCGTAATGAAGTGCCGCATGGTTCGCTTTGCCCGCATCGAAAGCTACAACCAGCTGTTCTCCGGCGACCCAATTTGGGCTACGCTTGAGGTTGGTGGTCTTGGACAGGACGGACGTTCAATGGTAACAAAGAACTGCTTCCGCTTCCTCCATACACTTGAGAACATGGGACCAAGCCCGGAGCCGAACATGACAATCCTTTACTCAAAGAGATTGCCAGAAAGCTTCCGTAAGTACTGTGCGCACATCTCTATCGAGACATCTTCTGTTCAGTACGAGAATGATGACGTAATGCGCCCGGTTTGGGGTGATGACTATTCAATCTGCTGCTGTGTTTCTGCTACTCAGACAGGTAAGGAAATGCAGTTCTTTGGCGCACGCGCTAACCTTGCAAAGGCTTTGCTGTACGCTATCAACGGCGGACGCGACGAGGCTGATGGACTTACTCCTGGTGTACAGGTTGCTCCTGCATATCAGCCAATCACCTCTGAATACCTTGACTACAAGGAAGTCGTTCAGAAATATGACGTTATGCTTGAATGGCTTGCAGATTTGTATGTAAACACATTGAACGCAATCCACTACATGCACGACAAATACTACTATGAGGCTGCCGAGCTTGCGCTCATCGATACAGATGTTCGCCGCACGTTCGCAACTGGTATCGCCGGATTCAGCCACGTCGTAGATTCTCTTTCTGCTATCAAATATGCCAAGGTTAAGGTTATCCGCGGCGACGTTGAGGTTAAGAACAAGAAGACTGGCGAGGTTGTTGAGGTTGTTAAGGGACTTGCAAAGGACTTCGTTGTTGAAGGCGACTTCCCGCGCTACGGTCAGGACGATGACCGCGCAGACGACATCGCAGTATGGCTTCTTAAGACCTTCATGGCAAAAATCAAGAAGCACCACACATACCGCGATGCAGAGCCGACAACCTCTATCCTCACAATCACTTCAAACGTTGTGTACGGAAAGGCTACCGGCGCGCTTCCTAACGGACGCAAGGCTCACGAGCCGTTCAGCCCGGGAGCAAACCCGTCTTACGGTGCAGAAACAAAGGGCTTGATCAAGTCTTTGAACTCTGTTGCTAAGATTCCGTACCACTACGCTTTGGACGGTATCTCAAACACTCAGACAATCAACCCGAGCGCTCTTGGTCACAACAAGGCAGAGCAGGTTGAGAATCTTGTGAACGTGCTTGACGGCTACTTTGACATGGGTCCTGAAAGCGGACACACTGGCGCTCACCACTTGAACGTAAACGTATTCGGTGTTGAGAAGCTCAAGGACTGTCAGGCTCACCCAGAAAAGCCGGAATACGCAAACTTCACAGTTCGCGTTTCTGGTTATGCAGTGCGCTTCATCAACCTTACAAAGGAGCAGCAGGACGACGTAATCGCAAGAACATGTCATGCTAGTCTCTAAATAGCGACATGGATGTTGCGTCAGAATATTGCGCGACACCCTGCGAGTTTCCGAAAGGAAACTCGTTAGAAAGATTTTGCAGGACGTAAAATCTTTCTTGCCATGCAAGCTTGCAGCTTAATGAGTTGCTGATTGAATGCCCTTCGTGCAAAGCGGAGGGCATTTTTTTTATTCGTGCGGAGGGGGTAAGGCTTTTATTTTATTGCGAATTTTGAGTTTAGCGCTATAATTCTATCCATAAGATATATTAAAAAAACAATAGTCGCATTTCTTGTAATTGAGCATGGAGGTTTGTATGTTCTCTTTCTTAAAGAAAAGTATAAGTCGGCAGCTTTCCATCAGTATTGGTGTGTCTCTCTTTGTTCTGCTTGTTTTGTGTGGCCTTCTTATTGCCTTTAATGTAAATAAAGGTTTTTCGTCTGTTTCGGAATCGTACCTTGATTCTACCGCATCGCATTATGCGGAAAGCACCGGAAAAATCCTTTCCGTTGAATACAGCATTTGCTCGACGCTTCAGACGGCGCTTGAGCAATACGAGGCTCTGCCGGTGCGTTCCCGCCGTTCTTTTATAAACGACCTTTTGCGGGAAACCTTGGTGGACAACGAAAGTCTTGTGGACGCATGGACCGTGTGGGAGCCAGATGCGCTTGACGGCTTGGACGATGAGTTTGCCAATACGGAAAATCATGACGAGACGGGGCGCTTCATTCCGTATTGGACGCGCGTGGGCAGTTTGATTGAATGCACTGCTCTTACTGATTACGTGGGCGGCTCCTGGTATGAGGATCCGCTCCGCAGTCCGGTTGGCATTTTGATTGATCCGAATCCGTATGAGGTTGGCGGTCAGACAATTTGGGTGTGCGGCGTTGCTTTTCCTGTTCGTAACAAGGCTGGTAAGGCGGTCGGCGTGGTTGGAATTGACATGTCGCTTTCAACCTTGTCAGACATGCTTAAGAGCGCGGTGCTGTATGATACGGGCTATCTAAGCCTTATTTCGGCAACAGGACTGAAAGCAGTGGATTATGATGAAAGCGAGGAAGGACAGATTGACTCGGAATTTTCCGGAGGAAGTACTTCTGCGCTGTTTGCGGAGGGCGCTCGCACACTCAAATCCTTCCAATATGAGTCTGAACGGAACGGCGTTCGTCTTATAAAGCGTGTCGTTCCGCTTAAGGTTCAGATTGCGCGTGAAATTTGGTATCTTGGCGTGAACGTGCCGGTTGCAGAGGTGCAAAAAAGTTCCATGATAATCATGCGCTTTATTGTAAGCAGCTTTGTCATAACGCTCATCGTTACGATTGTGCTTGCCTATTTTATAATCCGCTCAATGATTCGCGAGATGAACAAAGGCGTACTTGCAATGCGGAATATCGCGCAGGGAGACGGAGACCTTACGGTGCGTATGGAAGTGCTTTCTGAGAATGAGCTTGGAAAAATGTACACGTATTTCAATCAGACGATGGAAAAAATTCAGAATTCGCTTAGAACGGTAAAGGATTCTTCTGAAAACCTTCAGCAGCAGAGCGGAAATCTTGAGAATAACATAAGTGATACTGCGGCGGCTGCGAATCAGATTACTTCCAATGTGGAAAGCGTGAACCGTCAGATTCGACAGCAGGAAAACGGCGTGCGCGAGACGACGGATTCCTTGTCAAAAATTTCTACGGTCGTGGACTCTCTTACAGACAGCATCAATAAGCAAAGCTCCAGCGTAAATCAGTCTTCTTCTGCCATTGAGGAAATGGTCGCAAATATCCGTTCCGTGACGGAAATATTGAATAAGAATACGGATTCCATAAAGCAGCTTGAAAAATCGTCAGAAACAGGTCGCGTCAATGTTGAGGGAACCGTTGCCGCAACGATGAAAATAAAGGAACAGTCAGAGCTTTTGCTTGATGCCAGCGACGTCATCCAGAATATTGCGGAGCAAACGAACCTGCTTGCCATGAACGCGGCTATTGAAGCGGCGCATGCAGGAGAAGCAGGAAAAGGCTTCAGCGTTGTTGCTGACGAAATCCGCAAGCTTGCGGAGGATTCCAACGCGCAGGGAAAGAGCATTACAGAAAACCTTAAGGAGGTTATTTCTTCCATTGAGGAGGTAAGCACTTCGACTGTGGCGGTACAGAACGTGTTCAACGAGATTTATAATCTGTCGCAGCGCGTTGCACAGCAAGAGCTTACGATTTTAAGCGCAATGCAGGAGCAATCTGAAGGCGGAAATCAGGTTCTTGAGGCAATAAAGGAGATAAAGGACATTTCTGTAAATGTAAATCGCGGCAGCTCAGACATGCAGAAGGAGACGGATGCCGTCAACGCTCAGATGGATTCACTTATGCGTCTGACGGAGGAAATTACTGCCAGCATGGAAGAAATGTCTCTTGGCCTTGAGTCGATAAACAAAGCGATAAATCAGGTTAATGATTTGACGCATAAAAACCGCGAAAATATTGTTGAATTGGGTTCCGCAGTCGGAAAATTCCGTGTATAGTGAGTTTGGGAGAACACTATGCCAGAATTACAGGGATATATTCATCAGTTAGAATCGTTTGGCTGTGCGGACGGACCGGGAAGTCGTTTCATTATTTTTTTTGCGGGCTGCGGAATGCGCTGCCTGTTCTGCCACAATCCCGACACGTGGAACATGCAGAAAGGCAAGCTGTATACCGCGGACGAACTTTTACGTGAAGCGCTCAGCTGCAAGGCATACTGGGGAAAAAAGGGCGGCATAACCGTAAGCGGTGGCGAGCCGTTGCTTCAGATTGACTTTTTAACGGAGCTTTTTGAGAAGGCAAAGGAAAAAGGCATAAATACGTGCATAGACACTGCCGGAGGACCGTTTACCAAAGAGGGCGAATGGTTTGAAAAATTCAAGCGCCTTATGACCGTAACAGATCTGCTCCTTATGGATATAAAGCACGTTGACGAGGAGGAGCATAAAAAGCTCACCGGTCAGAGCGGAAAGAATGTGATGGAAATGTTCCGCTACCTTGACGAGATTCAGAAGCCAATTTGGATACGCCATGTGCTGACGCCGGGAATTACCGACAACGACGAATACCTTACACGCACACGCGATTTCATACGCACGCTGCATAATGTTCAGCGTGTGGAGGTTTTGCCCTATCATGGGCTTGGAGCCATGAAGTACAAGGATTTGGGCATAGACTATGCGCTCAAGGACACCGAATCTCCGACCGAAGAGCGTGTTGCAAACGCAAAGCAAATCCTTGAATGCGACAAATACGACGGCTGGACGCGTTAAGCGTTTGCTCCGGGGATTCTATGCAGGGCTTCAGCATGAAAATAATGATGCGAAAAAGTATAGTTTTATGAAGCACAAAATTGGCTGCTCGAAGCAAAAAGTGGCTTTTGTGAGCATTTATAAAGTGAGGGTGCGGTAAGCACCCTGTAAATAAAATTCCTTACGCTTTATTCATGCGCAACAAAAACGCATTTTTGCGTAGGGCAGACAATTTTAATGCCAGAATTCTGCTTTGTTTCTCAAGATGTTATTTTCATGCTGAAGCCCTGATATGTTCGGAATTAATGCGTTTGCCTTGGAGCTATTTTTTTGCTTACTTGCCGTACCGCCCTTGATTCACTAAAATGAGCGCATGAAGCTTTATACTAAATCTCAGCTCGCGTTTTTTACGGTAATCGGCATGGCTGTTGCAATCGCGCTTTCTTCCTCGCTCACCCTTGTTATTTCAGGTAAATCGGGTGAATCTGCCAGCAGGAACGGCACACAGAAGGAAGCGCAGGTCGTTTCTTCAACAGAAGGTATCGCACAAAACGAGCAGTTTTCGTTCAATGCAATTCCCGTTTCAACCAGCTCTGAATATACGCTCGATGAAAAGCAGAACATAAGCGTATACGAAAAATGCAGTCCCGCGGTAGTGAACATAAACACACAAGTTACAGGCGTGAACTGGTTCCTTGAACCAATCGTGCAGGACGGAGGAAGCGGAAGCGGCTCCATCATAGACAAGCGAGGCTACGTGCTTACGAACGTGCACGTCATAAAGGGCGCGTCAAAAATTTACGTCTCACTTTCGGACGGAACGCAGTACGAGGCGCAGATTATCGGGCAGGATGCAGACAGCGACCTTGCCGTAATCAAGTTTGAGCCGCCAAGAGACACGGAGCTTCAGACAATCGCGTTCGGAGATTCCACAAAGCTGAAGGTTGGACAAAAAGTAATCGCCATCGGAAACCCATACGGTTTTGACCGCACCATGACGACCGGCATAATCTCTGCACTGGGCCGACCGCTCAAGGATTCAAGCACGAACCGAATCATCCGCAACATGATTCAGACGGACACTGCCATAAATCCGGGTAACTCCGGCGGTCCGCTTTTGGACACAAACGGCAGCATGATTGGAATAAACACGATGATTTATTCAAACAGCGGCTCAAGCGCGGGAATCGGATTTTCCGTTCCGGCAGAAACCGCAGTGCGCGTGGCAAGCGACCTTCTTAAATACGGCAAGGTGCGCCGCGGAACGCTGGAGCTTTCTGTCGTTCAACTGAACAACACCATCGCAGAATACGCGCGGCTCGACATAAACCGCGGTCTTCTTGTTTCAAGAACCACAAAGGGCGGCAACGCAGAAAAAGCGGGTGTCGTACAGGGAACGCAAGCTGTGCGCTACGGCTACTCAAATTCAATAATTTACCTTGGCGGCGACATAATCACAAAAATCGACAGCATAGAAATTGCCACCATCGCCGACTATTATTCCGCACTGGAAAGCAAGCGCCCCGGCGATACCGTAACCATAACCCTTCACCGCAACGGCAAGGACCGCGAAATACGCATAGTCCTTGCTTACCCGGCAGAAAAGACCACCACGATATAAGACAGGCTCAACTCCAACGGCATGCCAAGACTGATACATTTGCCATGCCGTTGTCGATGTCTCACATTTTTATTGAAAATACAGCCACTTGGTTTATAATATTTTAAAAAAGTGGTGCTTCATTGAAAAAGTTTTTTAAATTCGTTCTGGCTACGGCTGGAATAGCATGCGTTCTGGCATCTTGTCAGAATGTACTTGAGGAACGGAATTTCGTTATGGCTCATAATAAGAACACGCAGTATGCCGCGTTAAAGGTTTTGACAAATTCTTCCTCAAAGTCCAGGAGTCTGGATGTCTCAGAGATTGCCTATGCTTCAATTACGGTAAGTGGGCACGACATCAAGGAACCTGACGAGCCGCATCTTGATTTTGTTCCTGTAAAGAACGGCAGGAATGATTCTGAATCAGAAATCATAATTGAGAATGTTCCTGTCGGAAAAGACCGCATCGTTACCGTAAAAGCTTTTGACAAGGACAGGAACGAGCTTCCGCTCCATCAGATCCGAGCAGTCACTGACATTTCTGCAACGGAAGAAAACGACCTATTTGTGTCTAAGTCCACCACGGCATTCGCAAACGTGCTTTACGGCGTAAAAGGAATTTTCAATTTTGAAGAGCTTGAAAGCGACGGTCGCATGGACACAATCCGTGCTGTCGTAGACGACTCCGTTCCGCCGTGCCTGTTCAATAGCGAAAAGCTTATCGGCGAGCTTCAGGGCTTTTCGTTTCCATACAGCGCAACAAAGGCAGACTACACGCTTGAGCCGGGCGCGGTAAAATTCGACTATCTTCTTTCACAAACCTTTAACGTGAGCATAAACGACCCGCTTTCTTCTGTGCTTGAGAACCAGAATGCGGCGAACGGAATCACAATTGAAAACATCGTTCCGGGAAACTGGATTCTTACCATAACGGACACAAGCGGCGCCATTCTTGACAGGAACGAGATTCAGATTGAGAGCGGAAAAACGCTTGAACTTGGGCATCTTTTGCATGACGGCATTGCAGTCCTTGTTCGTACGGGGCTTAAAAAAAATAGCAAGGAATGCTCAACTTTGTACTATTGGGCTCTTTCTTACCCAGAGTCCGCAGATTCTGAGATCCGCCTTGAGAAAAAATCCTATCCCGGCACTGCATTAACTCAAAAGATTACCGTTCAAAATCCTATTGATGAGCAAAATGGAACCCCGGATGAAAACCATGCGTCTTTTTATCTGTTTGATTTTAAGCAGGCTGAGAGTGTAAAACTCATTCTGAATAACGGAACAGATGGAGATGCAAACAAATATACTTCTGATTTAACCGCGCCGCAAAAAGGCGTATACTGCGTTCATTCATCAGGGCTGAATCCTCTGTCCAAGCTTTCTGAAGAGCCTACTCCTATTGAAGGTCTTGAGATTACCGCCGAGCATTTTAAGAAATGCTTCATTGACGACCCTGAAAACAAGCGCTTCGTCGTGCTTTTCAGCGAAAAATTGTATGGCTCAAGCCCAAATTCAGTTAAGGCTGAATTCAACAAGGGCATAAATGACCATGACGGAGCTTACCGTGGCACTCATTATGCGATGACAAAGCATTCAGAGGGCTTCTGGTACTGTTCGGTTCCATATGCGGACGTTCAGCAGACGAACCAGTGCGGTCAACCGTCGTATAATTTCAAGGTGAACGACACTGTGGTAAATCCGCCGGACTTTGTTCCTGACGGCTACGTCTACCAGAAATTCAACGGCTCAAGCGGAGCAAAGAAATTCCTGTGCCTAATATATTCTTCCCAGGACGAGGGGGAAATCTGCCGCAGACTTTCGCAGGCAAAGAAGTGCAGGAGCCTTTCTGACTTTGACCTTACGACAAAACAGGGAAAAATGCAGATTGCGAATTTTCGTCTTGTTCCGGGAACCAACAAATTATACCGCTCATTTCATCCGTACAGCGACGACAAAAAGGACATAAGCGACACGAGCAAGAAGCGCATGAAATACGTGGCGGAGCTTTCTGAGGCAGCAGGAATCAAGGCGGACATAAATCTTTCTGATGAGAAGCAAAGCACGATCACATACACCATGCCTCAATATTATCAGTCAATAATCGACAGTGCTTCTGTGCTTTACATGACGGACTGCTCCTACGGACAGTGCTACGAAACTTCAGACAGCGACCAGTTTGCGAACGGAATCAAAAAAATCGTTCAGTTCGTAAACAAAACGGAAGGTCCATATCAGATTCACTGCCGGATTGGAACTGACCGCACGGGCGTTGTGTGTGCCGTCCTTGCGCTTTTGTGCGGAGCCACCTGGCAGGATGTAGAGGATGACTACTGCAAGTCAATAGAAATGGGAATTTATGAATACCGCGGTCCCGGAGCCGTAAAATACGCCGTTCAGAATCTGCTGGGCGTAACGTTCCTTGAGGATGTTCCGGACTTACAGGGCGCAATAAAGACAAAACTGGCTCAAAAAGGGCTTTCCTCTGCCGAAATAGACATGATGGTTCAGCGATTGCAATGAAATATTTGCATAGGACGCATACAGGGCAAACGCATTATAAGCTGATATCTAAAAAAAATAGCGCTAAGGAGAAGTTGCAGCCTTCAAAAACACTCATTTTTGCTGCCGCGTAAGCGGCAACGTTAATAAGTTCCAAGGCAAAAATGCGTGTAGCATGCTAG
>ERZ842401.3025-NODE-3025-length-21483-cov-7.179625_pt1 | contig 21483 bp, 26 predicted proteins | sample MGYA00521270_ERZ842401 | MGnify/ENA primary metagenome ERZ842401 (study PRJEB31892, sample SAMEA3878208) | bioreactor metagenome | biome: Moose rumen | place: Sweden | collected 2011-10 | study: EMG produced TPA metagenomics assembly of the PRJEB12797 data set...
ATCGACAGACTCAATCGACAGACTCAATCGACAGACTCAATCGACAGACTCAATCAGAGCAACAACTACTGCTAGTTACTGACTGAGATCGGGCACTCTAATCGGAAATTGAGGACAGACAATACAGCCTATAACATCAGGCTACAAAGTTCCATTATTATGAATGGCGTGAACTTTATTCCTCAATATCCAGATTTGCGAAACAGATGCTTTATCGTCAATCTCAAGAAGCTTGATACGAATACGAGGAAGAATGAACATGAGCTAGAAGAGAGGTTCACAGAAGTTTGGCCTAAAATACTAGAAGCCTTGTTTAAGACTGTCAGCGCAGGACTTGCTAATACAAGCTGTTCTATGAACGTAAAAGTCGGCATGAAGGATGCCTGTGATTTCGTTATATGGGCGGCAAGCAACATCTATCTATGTTTCACAGCTGAAGAGTTTGTCTCAATAGTGTAGAGGAAACAGCGTGAGGCTGAATTAGCCCAGATATTAGATAACCTGTTAATGAATATTCTGTACCTAATGGCTCAGACGGTTAGTAAATATAAGCCTCAAGAGAATACGGTAACTTCCTGGGACAGGAAAACCAGCGATTTGCTGAATAAAATCAACGAAGCAACGAAAGTCTTGGACAAAGACCGAGTAGAGGCAGTGTTAGCAGAACTTTCAAAGCATGCAGTATCACTTTGAAGGAAGCTGTCAAAGGCGGCCTTCAAAACGATGATGGAAGCCAACGGATTTACAATCGACAGAGTCCACAAAAACGATGGCTGCAACATTATAATTACGTATACTCATCATGAGACTGCAGCGAAATCAGCGGAGTCCACACCCGAAGCCCCCAAAGTAGATACAGAGGAAACGCCCAACAATGCGGATGTTGACGAACGCAACGAGGGAGAGACTGATAATAGTAATTATCATGCATTAACGTTGATGAATATGTTGCTCCAAATTGAGAACGTGCACTTGACGGATCTGCTGAATAATGAGGAGTATGGGCAACTCAAAAAGCAATTCTGAAGAAGCTGGACGAAGCAACGGTCTTGGAAATCGAGATACCATTCTAGACTAAATCAACAGCATCAATTCAGGGCAATACTTAACACTAGGGGGATATATGCCCTCTAGTTTTTCTCATAAGTGAAGTCAACGTATCGGACTATTTTTTGTGGTCTTTGAGTATAACGCGCAGTTCGAGCTGTTTGTTCCAGAAGTACGAATAGATAACAGCGTTTGTTACGTTTAACGGCAAAATTTGTAGGAGATGTGTTTTATGAACAACGCGGACATTATTAAGGTATTCAAGCAAGTGGGCATATTGAATGAGGTGCAGAAGGATGGAGCACGAAGCTCTAAGCTAAGTCGGCGGCGACCTCAACGCAACAGTGAACGGCACATCGATTTGGGGCAGTGCAATCAAAGTACAAGGAGGATACGCTCAACTCTTGCGATTATTCTTCAATGCGGGAGCTGCTCATAATGCGACCGACAGTGAAGGCAATACCTTCCTTCACAAAATCATTCTGAACAACCTGTACCTTTTTCATGAAGCTATGAATGCTATGTTGAAAGCCAGAGCAAATATAGACATTAAGAACAGGAGTGGAGAAACGGCCTCGAACTTGGCTGAAAAAGGGAACAAGTCGCATCGTAAGCGAATTATGCCGTGCATTGTAGAGGTAGACGCAAATGAGTTGAAGGGCACAATATTTGGGATGATGACGCACAAACATTTATGAGAGCAATAGACAAACTCTGTTGATGTAGTATCGAATATTGCAACAGTGAATAAAGTCTTTCCTGAGAAAAAATCGGGAGAGCATTTTCCTTTGGGAGGTTTAGATGCATATTGATTTCACTGCAACAAAAAATAAATACACGCAACCGTATATTGCTCGAGGACAGACAACACATCAATACTCATGTCTTCGAGGAAGACGACACGCTCAATCTTAGCTTCAGCATTATATGTGAAACCGCATATGGCAGCTTGTATTGGTAGTGCAAGGTGAAAGATGACGAGGGTATGATCTACATACCATTCAGGATACATCCCGACGGCATTGTATCCTTTTTGCTGAAACAAGTATGCCGGAGCGATGAAGAACTCCTAACGCTAAGAGAATACTTCACGAATGAGATTATCAGTGAGCAGACTACCTTCACAACGTATAAATCGTAGATATACATCAAAGGTCGATAAGTCTACAGTATGGGTAGTCTAGGAGGATAACAGCATGTATATAGTTTTCTGCATCGACACTTCAGGAGTTAGCTTGATCAGCAAATATCTACGTTATCTTGGCTCTGCGGTGAACTGTGCAGAGAGTTTCATCACTGGACACGAATAACTCGATACAAACAACAATAGGCAGTAGTCGAAAACTGTCTACTGTTGTACCTTCTCACCCGTTGTAGGGAGGCTTGAGATGTTCGAGCAATTCCTGTTAGCTTCGTTTGTGATCCCCACACGGCCTGAAGTAGAGCTGTATAGGATTGCCAGCCTCGAACTGCTGAAGGACGAGTTGAAGTGCTGGTTGAGATTGCGTGTCTCTCCGATGTAAAGGACATTGCCGTAGCAGACGAGCATGTAAACGCCAGAGATGTTATCGGCAGTAATGGAGAAGCGACAGAAAGCATCGCTGTCGAACTTGTGAAATTTGTGACCTTTTTTCGCTTCTGAGGATAGAGCTTCAGTGCAAGGCCCAGCACATTAGTTGCAGGAATGAGCGATTGAATGAGTGAAAATGATAACCGCTCAAGAATGGAGTATTATGAAAGTTGTGCGCCTTTGTGCAACTGTTCGTGAGCTTCAGGGTTGCGAAGTATATTGAAGTACGTCCACGACTTCCAGCCCTCGCCGATCACATGCGAGGAGTTGAAGGAGACTTCTAGGATGCTGAAGTAGACCATGTGGCGTATGATCTGCAATGCGTTCAACCTATGCAACTGAGCCTCAGCGAGCAACTAGTTGAAGTCGATATTGCCTTTATCCTTGCTGTCAAGCAGCTTAACAATGGAGTGAAAGAGTCTCTAGTGTGTGAAGCTGGGGGAAGTATCCTGCAGAGTAAGCACGTGCTACGATGCTGGAGGATTAATAATCTTTGGGGCTGTTGTGCGCTGACTTGCTTTTTCTGACATCCTGCTGTACGCTCGCGCTTGTCGCTTCTGGAGTAGTTGTTGCGCTTATTGAGGCTGTAGGTTTCTTAGTTGACATGGTGTTACCTTCTGAGATGATATACGGGCAGATGGTATAGCCCTTACTTGCCCGATGTAATTGTTACCTGCTGTTGTTTATGATCATGATGATGCTGAGCTCACGCTGATTGTGAAGCATGTGTTTGCGGAAGAAGTTGCGGTATGAGGCTATACGGTTGGTCTCATAACTCCCTATATCCGAGATAGTGCCCTGCGGTCACCACTGCCAATTGAGTTTGATGGAGTAGACGAACTGACTGCTTCCGTTGATGCTGAGGAGACCGAGAATGAGCTTCTTAGTCTTGCAGTATGCTTTTGCTATAGTTTCAGCATCACCGACAGAGTATTTGCCATTCTTTCAGATAAGCGAGTAGTGATGTTCGAGCCTCATAGTCAGCTTCCTTACATGGCCTGAGGGAGTTCATCAGGAGTCTTGCGAGCGTCTAAGTCAGCCTGAAGAGCATTGAGGTCATCAATGGTTCACTTCTTAGAGCCTCTGCCGTGAGTAACAGCGAGAATAGCACTCTGTGCCTCCTGAGCGTTACCGTTGAAGAGAGCGAGATATTCCCGATAGATAGCTTGCTTTCGTTCATTGAGTTCTTTTATGTCGGGAATATCCTTGCCGGAGTTGAGCCACTGAAGGAGGTTAGAGCCGCTCTCAGGAGAGAGTGAGAAGCTCTGACTGTCGAACATAGAAGTTCTATCCTTGCTGACAGTAACGGTATGCTCATTGTTGAGGTCGAAGACGAGAGAGAACTCATAGTCCATGCCATCCCGCTGAATGGGAGCGAGGCCGACCTTGCGGATCTAGGTGCGTGCCTTGTTATTGACGACTTGCACGTAGTCAGTGCTGCTCCGCATAGTTGCTATGATGTGGCACTTGGATGTGAGTATAGCTTTTATGAGCTTGTTCTGTAGCGTGGTAACCTTCGACCATGCGCTGAAGGAGTTATACTTGTCCGACGAAGCCAACTGCTCCTTGATGTTGAGCAAACCGCCTTCGGAAAATCAGTAGAGCGATAGATTGTCGATGATAAGCACCTTGTAGTCCTAATTTTCTGCATCATAGATGGTCTGAATGTACTTGCGAGGGTTAAAAGTGGCGTTTATGTTCAAGATGTCATAGTTGCAGAGGTGAGAGTAACCGCAGTAATCGCAGCACCAGTTCTGAAATGTGTTGCCCAGTTTAGGAGCCTAATCACAAGCGAAAATCCTCTCAGTACGTACCTTGAGAGCGACGATAGCGAGAGAGTTAATCTGATGTCAGCATTTTCTGAGAGCGAGAGCGTAGATAGAGAGCTGGTCAGCGTACTGATGGTGAGACTTAGGCGTGCCATCACGTTTGATGCTTCTGAAGGAGCGGTTGTTAAAGGTCTTGAAGTCGGCGAGGATGAGTCCAGAATCCTCACGATAGATGAAGCAAACAGTATGAGCCTCGATAGTGCTGCAGTTGAGAGAAATGCTGAGACTTATACCCTAGTTAGAGTTGTAGAACAGATTGCGCTGAACGATTCAGCCGTCATTGCGTAACCAGTAAACAATGACAGGTTCGAGAACACTGCCGACTTCGAAAATCTTCTGCGACTTCTCTGAAATAATTTCTTCGCTCCCATTGACGGAGTAGAAGAGAGCACGCTTACACAGAGAGCCGATCCTAGAAGCGTGTAACACTTTAGAGTTGTCCATAAATAGACCTCCTGTATAATAGAAAAGCCGATTGCTGAGAACACTCTGCAAGTTGCGGAGACTGCCAACTTCACAGTCTATATAAAGAGCGCGATATTTAGATGGGCTAGCCTCCTTTCAGATGAACCTGTGAAACGATGTCCTTGTAGAGCAGGAAGTTAGCAAGAGAGATGAGATACTATCTGTACTTGATGACATGGATGCGGAAGCACAGTCTGCGGTTGTAACTAGAGGGACTGAGCCAGAGATAAGAGCGATGATGAATAGGCATTAAGTGGTCTTTTTTATATCAACTGTAGGAAATATGATGACTTTCCTCTTGAATAATCCACTCTCAAAGAAGTTAGGGTAGACTACGAATCTTCACTCCTAAGTGGTTATGGTGAAGTCAATAGGACAGAGAGAGTGTGTGAGCAAGTCTGAGTTTTGACGATGTAGTTATCATTGTCGCCGACATACATAGAGTATTCATGAGAACCCTCAAGCACAGTGTCTACTCCGCCCGTTCAGCTTGTTCCAATCGTCAATAGCTTCTGAGACGGAAGGATAGCTTATGCTCTCATAGCACAGAAAGAGCATATAACGTGATACTCTGTAAGATGATGGCAACACATATGATAGCTTCTTACCTGAACGATAGGAGCAGAGGCGCAGAGCCTACAAGGTTTGATTGTCATAGCGCAGCTCTCACATTCTTGTCATTGCGTCCGATGAGGTAGAAGTCAGTATCGCTAGTGTCAGGATCATAAAGTTCAATAGTGTTGTTGTCCCAAGCGTCCGAAATCTTCTTGATTGCCTCAGAGTAGTGGACTGCCTTAACGATGAAGACTTGCGTCTCAGAGCGAAGAATAGCAACGCTGAACTTTTGCATGATTAGAAGGGAATCTGAGCCGAGTTATGCTGTTCGAGGTTTTGAACATCGTAGGAGAAATCATCTCTCTAGTTGTTCCAGCTGCTTCTATGTTTAGTTATTCTTGTGCTCGAAGACAGAGACGAAGATGTAGCTTCTACCTTATTCACGGGTAAAGCCAGCAAAGCTGCCCCACGGCTTAATGAGGATGTACGATCCGTTGCCGTTGCGGTCAGTGTAAGAGCCGCTCTTGACGCATAAAACGTACTTCTTCTGTTCAGTGAATAAGCCCATTGAATGGCAGGCTAAGAGTGCGTAATGTCGGCGATCTCAAAGCCAGCTTCGAGGAAGTCGTAATAGTCTAAAATGTACAGGCTTATTATCCACGCATTTCGTACCTTGCTGATGGTCTAGTCGTAATCATGAGCCTAGACAGCGATAGTTCTGCGCAGAGTCTCTGTTATATCTACCTAGTAAGATTTCATATAACCTCTAGATAAAATACAAGCCTTCTGATAGCTCGTAGGTCAGTGTCAATACTACGCGCCCAACCTAAGCTTTTCGTGTGATAACTGCCGATCACGGATAGCTATATGTGTAGTCTAGTATCTAATCTGTTCGTCGTTGAGAACCTCTGTAACCTCATTATAGGTCTCCCACCAGTTCATGCTGTCAATCTTCACGTAACGAGGAACTCTATTCGTGAAAAGACGGTATAATCCGAGCTGCCATGCTTCGAATGCCTGATTCAGATTGAAGCGCATATTCTTATCAATGCTTACCATATGTTCCACTACTTCAATATGAAATATGAGACTTTACGAAGTCGCAAATCTCATTGAGCATCTCTTATAGCTGAAGGATGAACACAGTATCATAGTATGTGTTGTAGATCTTCTCTGCGGAGTTACACACTTCTAATTCCAGATGTAATGCGTTGCGAGAGTATTGGCTACTTCATCCATGAGAGTATACAGCTTCACCGCATACTCTCTCCACTGGTGTAGCTTATCGCTCCAATTCATCATTTCACCCCCTATTCCTTCTCTTACACGTGCAGAATAATGGTTGAATACATCTACAGTAACAGTTGTTTCGTCTGGATGGACAGTGTAGGATCTGACGCGGTTCGTTGCCTCTATCTGCTGAGTTGGTATTGAGGTAACTGTTTAGTGCGTGGGCAAGTTTCGCTAACGCATACTGGCGCAGGTGCGGTTGGGTATTATCTCTTTGTATTGATGTATAGAGAGCTAGAAGGTTTATGTGGATAGCAAGTACTCCGATGGATTGAATTTATTGACGTAATATCTGGATATCCGAGGCAGGAGAAAGGAATTTTATCTGCTCTGTTAGAACGGAACTTAATTTATGAGGTGGGCAAACATTGCGCCAGAAAAAATGATTTGATTTTTTGTCGGCACTCCAAGTTACACCTGAAGCTAAGGTTGGGTGTAGAGAAAATTATTTCAGTGGAATATTATTTGCGAGAAATTCTGTAGAATCTGGTTAAAACGTGATAAATCTGCGAGCACAAAAACACGAAGAAATATCTCTGGTAGAATGACAACAGAGTAGATGATACGTGTGAAGGAGTTACCGATAGGAGTGCAGGACTTTGAACAGATCCGTCGTGATGACATGTTTTATGTGGACAAGACTGGTAGGCTAATGAAACTGATAAGCAAAGGTCACAGATATTTCCTGTCGCGACCTAGCAGGTTCGGTAAGTCGTTGACACTGTCAACGCTGGAAGCAATGTTCAAGGGATAAGCTGAACTCTTCAGAGGAAAGGAAGAAACAATGGATAAATTGATTGATATACTTACAAGGTTTTTAGCAGTTGCAATTGTCAGCTATTTTGTTTATGTGTTTTTGAGCGACAAGACAGATTACAAAAACTCAGAAAAAGTAACAGAGATAAATTTTATTAATATCTAGGTTAGAACTTAGCAGTCCTGTGTCTTATAATACATTTAGTGACTTTAATTATCCGGCTCACATGTTGATAATACTTGTATATAGGCATATTATAGACACATTAAATATTAGAATATTGACATAGAATATTGACATATTTTTGTACTTGTGCTACAGGTTAAAAACATGTACTGTGATATTTATGAATTTTTAAGGGGGTCTGAACTATAAATGGAAAATAGGCTACCTCAGTTAAGGGTGTTGGTTACTGATTATTGTGAAAGCAAGTGTATTTACTGTCGACCATCCGGAGAAGGTAATCTTGATTTCGAACACAGGAACATGAAGTACAGTACAGCTCTTAATGTTGCAAAATTTTATAAGTCTTTGGGAGGTTCAAATATAAAGATAACAGGTGGAGATCCGGTTTTATGGCCTCAAGTCATAGATTATGTATACGTATTAAAGAATACCTTAAATTTTGAGCACATTGAACTCATAACAAGAAATCCTGCAGTCTTAGAGATTATTGAGCAGCTAAATAATTCACACCTTGATGTATTGAACTTTAGTCTTGATACGCTTTCTCCTTTACGTTATTGTAACATTACCGGGAAAAGAGACTTTAATGTATATATAAACGCTATAACTCGAAGTGCTTCTGCTATGTTCTGTAAGATTAATATGGTGATTTTGCCTGATACTTCGGAAAGTGAAATAAATGATATGATATACTTCTGCAAAAATAGTGGAATACGCGAACTTAAATTGCTTGATTATATTGATGATATGTCGACAAGAAGTGGTTTTCAGAAGGTGAATCAAGCCTCTAGTTTTCAGAGAATATATAGCAAGCTTGATTCTTTATCTATGAGTAAGACAAGAATTTTTCAAGGAGGCTTCGGACATCCAATGAATGATTTTCAGGTTGCCGAGAATTTTCATGTTATCTGCAAGGATTCTTCACTTGGAGCCTGGTATGTTCCGCAATGCCTGCAATGTGATCATTATCCGTGCCATGATGCTGTTATGGCTTTGCGCGTAACACCTCAAGACAGCTTTCAATTTTGTCTTGTCAATAAAAAAATGCAGTGGTACTTTAATGCTTCTAACATGGAAGAGCAGCTTTATTCGGTTTTGGCTCTGTACGAAAATGCTTTCTTTATTGGGGGAGAATGAATGATGAGAACTATTGCACTTATTCACCCTAGGATTAACTTTGAAGAGAATTACCCTTGTAACTGGCTCCCATTTTCTGTTTTATCTATTGGCAGTGGCTTAGATTTAAATAGATTTAAGGTTCGAATATTTGATGAGCATTTAATTTCTGCTGAAGAAATCTGCAGAAGACTTGAGAATGATGATCTTCTAATTGCCGGAATAAGTATTATGACAGGAGGCGGACAGATACGCAATGGCTTGAATATAGCGCGTCTCTTGCGTGTATCCCATCCGTCAGCAGCTATAGTATTCGGCGGCCCTCATGCTAATGTAATGCCAGAACAAACTGCCTCGTGTAGTCTTGCTGATTATGTTATAAGCGGTCCTTCACAGTATTCATTTGCTATGTTGTCAGAAGCATTAGATGAAAATATTAAGCCTTTCGGTATTCCAGGAGTGTATTGCCGGAGAAATGGTGAAATGATACTTCCAGAGAAGAAGAAAGCCTTTATCAGCTCTCTTACACGCTACAAATTTGAACTTATTGACGCGGAGGCTTACATAAAGTATGATTCTACTATTTCTGATAGAGTATTGAATTATACGGCTTCGCAAGGATGTCCATACGGATGTAGGTTCTGTTACGAAAACACATATGATAAAAAGTATCATAGAATGAGTATGGATTATATAGCAGAAGACATAAGGACTTATGCAGAAAAATTTAAAGTTAGTGGAATAAAGTTTTATGATGCTGATTTTTTTGCTGATATTGCAGGCTCAAGACGTATTATGAAGCAGCTGAGTAATTATAATCTTGCGTGGGCGGCATCTGTTCATCCTAATTGTATTCTAAAATTTCAGGATGGCTTAAAAAATACTCTTCTCAGTGAAATATCAGAATGTGGATGTACTCGCTTGCTTATAGGAATGGAATCTGGCAGCAACAAGGTGCTAAACAAGATTATCCAGAAACATACAAAAGCAGAAGATTACCTTACTATAGCTAAAGCTGTAGCTGAACATGGTATAATAGGCTCATATACTTTTATGGTGGGTTTTACTGAAGAAACAAAAGAAGATTATAGAGAGACTTTTTTACTTGTCCGCAAGCTGTGGGATATGGGTGTTCCTCTTGAGACAAAGATACACATTTATCTGCCGTATCCAGGTACGCCGCTTTTTGATGATGCACTCAGTAAGGGATTTATTCCGCCTAAGAGCCTAGAAGAATGGTCTGATTATAATTATTATAAGGCGATGACTCCTTGGGTAAATCCTGAACTTGAAGACGAACTTTCTTTTTATACACGTATGATAGACAAGAAGGAGGTCAAATAAGAATTGAATCTCTACAATAAGAAAATCAAGCTAGTGTATGGTCTGAAAGAATTTTTAGACGGCAAAGGCTTTCAAGAAGTACTAACCCCTGTTCTCCGCAAGGATACAGGCAGTAAAGTTACTCAACGTATCAGTACGGATATTAGTTATGCGCTTAGGGATTCGCATGAACTACAGTTACGTTATCTTCTCTCAGAGTATCCCTGTGTCTATGAAATAGGTTCATGTTTTCGTAGGGAGGACAGAACAAAATCAGCCACGAAAGCAAATGAGTTTCTGTTAATGGAGCTTTTTTCATGTCGTCATAACCTTGAAGACCTTAAGAAAATTATGAAGGAGCTGATACTAAGTTATAAGCCTGACACCGAATTTGAGGAGATAAGTATAGCCGGTTATATTCGTGAAAATCTTGGAATTGATTTGTTTAAATCAGATCAAAGCGAGCTTTATAGCGTACTAAGAAAACTTTATCCGGAAGAAAAGTTTGAATATGACTATAAATATGTCATGCATTACATCGAGGCTGAAATTGAGCCTCTAGGAAAGAATAAGATAGTTTTTTTCATGGAATATCCAGAGTGTACATGTTCTTATGCAGATATAATTTCCGGCAGTGTAGTATCAAGGTTTGAACTGTTTGCGGACGGCTTGGAACTTGCCAATGCATTTGATGATGAGTGTTTGCCTGAACGTTTTGCAGACAGGAACAAGCTGCTTCCTATATTCCCTAAAGAAGAAGCGGCAATTGTACGCGGCCTTGATGAAGGGATTCTGCCTGAAAAATCTGCTGGGCTAGGCATAGGCATAGAGCGTTTATGCATGTTCATTTACGGTAGTAATGATATTAATGATTTTGCGTTTCCGTCAGAAGATTTTTGACCATATAAGTCAGGAGGATGTATTTATGAAGCATATTTTGTTAACCTCAACAGGTTTCACTAACAAGAAGCTCGAAAGGCTGTTCCTTGAGAACATTGGGAAACCAGCAGAGAAAATACGCGTAATCTTCATTCCGACAGCAGCAGTTGACGAGGAATCAAGGAGTATGCTTCCTGAATGTCGGAAAGATTTGACTGATGCTGGCATTCCAGAGAGCAATATTGTTGATTATAATTTAGATAGCCCCATGACATCAGAACAGCTCAATAACTTTGACACAATATATTTCTGTGGCGGCTCAGAAACTTACCTGATGGAAGCCCTGAATAAGGCAGGTTTTTCTGCAGTGCTTAAAGAAGCTGTAAATAATGGTTTGTTTTATATAGGGGTAAGTGCTGGCAGTATGATTGCTTCAAGTTCAGTGAATGATGGTCTTGATTTTATCCCAAATGCACTTGAGCCTCATTGTGAGGAAAATATTACACCTGACGGAGAGCTGCCAATGAAAGATATTCCTGTGAATATATCTGACGATCAGGCAGTATGGATCACTGATGATGAAGTTTTGATTATAAGCTGATGTCGCATCTTCTTTCCGAACTTCATATACATACAATAGCCAGCGGACATGCTTTTAACACTGTTGACGAAATTGTAAAGTATGCAGAAGCCAAGAAGTATAAACTCATAGGTATCTCAGATCATGGTCCAGACATGGAAGGTGCTCCTAATGTAGGCTATTTTGAGATGTTTAGCCGTCTTCCGCGTAAGTATGCCGGAATGAATATATTGTACGGATGTGAAGCTAATATAATTGACGTTTCTGGTACGCTTGATGTTCCGGATTCTTTTGTAAGATCTGCAGATTACGTTATTGCAGGATTACATAAGCGTACATCATATAGACACTGCAGTGAAGCTGATAACACAAAAGCTGTTGTTTCTGTAATACATTCCAATAAAGTTGACATAATTTCTCATCCTGTGTCTCAGCGGTTCAATGTAAGAGTCAGAGAAATAGTGCAGGCTGCTTCTATTTGCAATATCATGCTTGAGGCTAATAAAACCGTGCTTCTTTCTGCTATCCGCAATCAAAGTAGCGATGTAATTTCTGCGTACATTGAGTTATTTTCTGAGGCTGAAGCAGCTGGAGTACATATTATTTTCGGAAGTGATGCTCATCATGTATCAGAGATGTGTTTTACAAACGAAGAATGTACATTGATGCAGGAACAATACGGCCTGAATCTTTATAATCTAATCAATCAAAAGCCGAAGGAGCTTATGAAATTTTTAGATGAGCGCAGGAAGCAAAGAAGTGAAATCTAAAGTTTGTTTAATTACTGGTGCTGACAGCGAGATTGCCTGTGATACGGCTGAAGTGCTTTCACAGGAATATTTGCTTATTTTGTGCTGTCACAGAGGACATGAACGTTCTGACAGGCTGATGAAGACGTTCGATACTGTGCCGTATCAAGCTGACCTGACAGATGAAGTACAGGCCGGAACTTTAATGCATGAAGTGTTTCGGAAATATTCACATATAGATTTGCTAGTGAACTTTACCGGTAAAAATATTCATGTGCCTGACGATGACATTAATGGAGCTGTGTGGGATGATGTTATATCTGCAAACCTTAAGCCAGCGTTTTTCCTTTGCAAATATTACCGTAAGTACTGCAAGAAAGATCTTGACGGCTGCATAATTAATTTCTCTTCGACAGCAGGAATACGTCCTATCCTCTCCTCACCTCATTATATTGCCGCAAAAGCAGGTCTTATAGCTCTTTCTAAATATTATGCTGCAATAATGGCTCCGAATGTCCGTGTGAATATAATTGCTCCAAGCTTCGTGAAAACAGAACGGCATAATTTTCCTGAATATGATAGTGTGAGAGAAAAGATACCGCTCAAAAGAATGGCTGACCCATCAGAAATAGCTAAAACGGTTATGTATCTTGCAAACTGTCGGTATATTACGGGGCAGACTGTAATTTTGGACGGAGGTATGACTATTTGAGTTATGACTTATCATAAATACCATAGTACTGATGATTTTATGTTTCGTTCTTTTGATTTACATAGTAGGATATTTCGCAGTTCTAAACTTAAAGATTACTTCATGATTTCTTCAGGGACAAATCAGCTGCCTATGCCTGCCATATGGAAAGAAAGTATATGCATGGAAATAGACACAGATTATTTGTACCGGTGGTATACCAGCAGCAGAGGTTTCCAATGCGTAACTTCAGCTGTCAAAGTTTATGAAGATTATATTTCCGGATTAAGCATGGAAAGTTTTGCGCGAAGCAGCAGAGATGTATGTATGACTCTAGGCGGGTGTGGAGCAGCAAATGCGGTGTTCGAATACCTGAAGAGCGAATACGGAGATTGTTGTGTGATTCTGGTAGGAATGAATTACTCTTTATATGATCGTCTTGCAGAAAAGCACGATTTCAGAGTTATAGAATTAAGACGTTCTGAGGATAATGATTCTATTCCGTTCTTATCTGATTTCAAAAATATGGAGAAATGCCGGGTAAAGGAAGTTTACGTTTTTTCCATCCCGAACAATCCGACAGGCGAGATTTATTCATATAACGAGTTTTCTGATATTATCATGGAAATAAAAGAACGCAGTGGTTTCATTATTCTTGATACCGTTTGCAGTTTAGCAATTACAAAACAGCTGAAGCCTTTTTATGAGTCTTTGATTACTATAAATGACTACTGGGATTCTTGCGCTGTCGTTAATTCCTTCTCAAAAACTGATTCAGCTGCCGGATTAAGATTAGGTTATGTTTACAGCTCAGACTACATTGCAAAATTCTGTTCTTGTCTCAACGCGTCAAGCATAATGAACCCTCCGACATTTCCCGCATTTCCCGTAGTACTTGCATGTATGTTTCGTTGCATGTACATAAGCAAAGTATCAGGACATCTATTGATGCGTAACAGATTCTCAGAACTCTTTAGAAGACTTTTCTTTATAACATCTGCAGGTATTCCCACTAAAATGAAGCATTACGCAGAGCATATATTTTCATGCTCAGAAGAGTACTGTAGCAATTATACAGAAGAAAATCTAAGCAATGAGAGAATAATATTGTCAAATTATAATAACTCAATAGAAATGTTGAAGCCGTATATCAAAAAAGTATCTAAATTTGATGGAGGATTTAACTTCTGTGTCTGGTTCAGCAAATCATTTAATGTAGGAGAGCTTGAATTGGTAAAACGACTTATAGATACTACAGGTATTGCAATATTGACAGAATCATCATTTTCTCGCAGAAATGTTAATGATAATTCCTATTTTATTAGGTTTTCATCTGCATGTGATAGAAGTCTTTACGTATCAGCATTAAACAGGCTTATAAAATTTCTGGAAAGTGAAGGTTTTGAACGTTGAGGAATACGAATATTAGTGATGGAACTCTGAAGAAAGCAGCAGAATTATACAGTACTCCTTGTCTATGCTACGAACAGAGCGAGATCATTCACTGGAGTAATACATTGCGAACAGCTCTGCCGGAACGAGCTGAACTGATTTATTCTGTAAAGGCATCACCAAACTCTGTTTTATTGCGTTATTATAGAGACAGGGGATTTTATTTCGAGACAGCTTCTGAAGGTGAACTTGTGTTTGTCCTGAATGCAGCGGTCAAACCGGTTAAAATATGGGTATCCGGACAGGGGAAGACAGAATCATACATAAATAAGGCAATATCTGAAGGTGTTACCAGTTTTATTTTCGAATCAATGCATGAATTAGAAATATTTGGAGAAGCATTAAAGCCTAATCATGCTTACAATTGTAGCATTAGGATTAATCCTATTTGGGTTGCCGGAACTTCATTGCTGCAAACAGGAGGGAAGTCTTCAGCTTTTGGAATTGATGAGGAAAATATACATTCTGTTTTGAACTCAAAATATGGGTATCTGATAAATGGAATATTTGTATATGCAGGGTCTCAGTATTTTAGTGCTGAGGACATAATATCTAACACAGAATATATATTTAGGCTTGCTGAAAGAATTTACAGAGATACAGGTAGGAAATTGGTTAATTTGGATTTCGGAGGCGGTTTCGGAGTTCCTGAACACGATAGTAATTCCGAACTTGATATGATTAGCTTGAAAAAGGGGCTTGACGAGCTCTTTGCAAAATTTTCTGATACCCCATGTTTTTATGATCATACCTGCTTTTATTTTGAGAGTGGGCGTTATCTTTCAGCAAGGACTGCATGTCTTATAACATCCATAATGGATATCAAGACTTCCAGAGGAAACAATTATGTTATTACGAACGGAGGGATCAATTGTCTTGGCGTAAAACAGAAGGAATATAGAATGTTCCCGCCTTTTGTACGTCATATCAGACACAACAAAGCAAAAGCTCCTTTACATGAAAAAGAATATATTATTACAGGAACTACATGTACACCAATTGACATAACTCATCCAGGCATCAAATTATGCAGTCCATCAATAGGAGATTACATATGTATCCCTGACTGTGGAGCGTATTCTTTAACATTTTCTCCACAGAATTTTAATGGTTTCTACAGCGTTCCTGAAATTTTGCATTCTGCAGGAAATTTTATACTAATTACATGACACATGACGTAAATCAAGCTGTACGTATTTTCTTCGTTTTCATGGCAAAGTACACATATGAACGCATTACATGTTTCTATAGCATTCTGCCTGACATAAATTTATATTGTTGTACAAGCAAAAAGGAGACAGTGAACCCTCATACAACTAAAGTTGCGTGCTTCCGAACTTATTAATCGTCTTAACCGCCTTTCCACTACAGTATAAACTTAGAACTTTACTGCCTAAGCCGCAAGCTCTGCATTGAGACTAAATAACGTTAATAATGTGCAGGTGGTTATCTTGGAACACGAAGGAACTTTTGCCTCCATGTCCAACCTTATCAATAATCATCCTCAAGAAATTACCTAATAATTTATATTAAATTCGCTGATAAATTACCTATAGTATAAAAAGAGGCATATTCTAGATAGCAGAATAGTGAAACATGATGATACAAAGTGTTACTAAATTCAGCCTTGACAAAATAAAAAAGGAGGATAATCTGCTATGTAATGTCAGGTGCTGGACAGGTAACACCAAACCGGAGAAGTCCGGCTACTTCCGGCTAGGGGGAAAGTTAAAGCCTCAGGACTGCCGTACAAACTTGAGTAGGTTAGCCGAAAGAGGGCAGGTAATGCCTGAAAACATCAGGAAAGAATGAGGAAACTTCGAAAGAGTGTACTCAGCACAATATTACACTTTTTACGTAGCAGTAGAGAAAATGTCATCAGTTGTAAGTGCTATCAAGAATACTGTACCTTTATCACGCTTTAATCAAGGCATGGCGGGAAAGATATTCTCAGAGGTCAAAGCTCACGGCTCAAAAGTAGTCATGATGAATACATTGCCGTAGTTGTCTTAGTATCGTCAGATGAATATTAGAGATAACAGATCAACGATGAAGGACGGAGAGCCGCTATCGTAGCAATAGTGTTGATTTCATGCATTGAAGGATTGAAAACGGATTGTACAGCCTCATCCTATTGTCAAAGCTGAAGCCATCGTAGTAATCTCTCAGACGCGTAAGAAGCTCATCGTGAGTTATTCCCACATCAGCCGAGTTTAGAGTTCAGCTAGTTGTCAAAGCAGCCTTCCAGGTTGCTCTGAGTATATCCCGCGATGTAGCCGAACTGCCGATCCATAGAAATATCCTCGAGGTTATTCATAACGTAGAACACACCTATCTTGCTGAACGTCGATATACCAGTGATGAAGATAAAGCGCAGGAACTAATCACAGCTCTTCAGTACCGTGTAGAACGAGCGTAGAACTTCGCGAATATCGTTAGCTCTCTTGAGGTTAGAAATGTTGTCGAATATTGGCTTGTCGTATTCGTCTAACAAGGCCACTACTTGACCTTTTGATGATATTTCTTCGATTAAATCTATTAACTTGTCCGTCATGCTTTTGACTGTGTAATACAACTTTGTACTTACTAGCTGTTCTATCTAGCATTTCTGTGAATGCCTGCTCGATAGTAGTCATTCCTGTAAGTTTCAACGAGGATATATCGAACCTCAGAACAGGAGAAGGATTATATTCCTGTTCACAGATCCATTCTTCAGCCGCAAGTCTCTTGAACAGTTCAACTTTTCCCGAGAACATCGCGTCGAGTGTTGAGAGCATCAAGGACTTACCGAACCTGCGATGTCGCGAGAGAAAATACCGCTCCCCCTGTTCAAGAAGCTCAAGCAGTTTCGTTGTCTTGTCAACATACAAGTAATTCTGCTACCTGATTTTCCCAAAGTCCTGAACGCTTATAAGTAACTTCTTCATACTCATCAGCTTCTTCTATCGGATGATATTATCAGCGGCATTGTCCTAACGCATAAAGTATTCTCGAAGCACTTGAGTAGACTTGTGCTCCGTCTAGTTCATTATAGACCGTTCACTCTTGTCCTGATGGATGGCTGTAGTTACGAAGCCCGAGCTCAGACTGTTCGCTGTGAGTTCTAAGGATAATCCCGTTCTTGCTGCAGTATTCTTAACTATCAACCGAATGCTCTGCGGGTGTGAGTATGTCGTCCGTTAAATGCTAGCCCTTAAGTATCCGAGTGAATAGTGCGCCTTCAGCTCCGCGAACAGCATACGATGGTAGCCACGTCTGGCTTTGTAACGATTATTGTGTGCGCTAAACGATACATTGAGGATTACGTCTACAGTGTGCTACAATTAACTAACCTGTCATCATGGCTTTGGTGATTGGTTCGCACCCTTAATCAAAGAAAGCTGTCGGATCTCTTCCTGTCTCGCAGTTCCCCCCCTCATCCTTCGATAGTTTCTACTTTTCCAGTGTTTTCTGTGATTAAAGAACAGTTTATGTTTTAGGTGACACCAAGCGGAAGGATTTTATCATGGCTATTGTATATCACGAGGACAGTAAAACTTTTTCACTGCATACGTCGAACACGACCTATCAGCTGAAGATTGGCAACCTTAATTACGTAAAACACTTGTATTACGGCCCTACTATGCATGATGAAGACCTTGTTTACCTCATCAGGCAGTATGACCGCGGCTTCTCTGGCAATCCTTATGACTCCTTAAAAGAACGTACATTCTCACTAGACGCGCAGCCTCAGGAGTTTACGACGCAGCAGCAGGGGGATTTCCGGATCAACTCAATCGAGGTCAAAAACTCCGACGGCAGTTTTTCCTTTAACGGAAGATATCGTTCTCACAAAGTATACACAGGGCCTTTCACCCTCAAAGGACTGCCGACCGCCTTTGCTACCCCTAACGACACCGTTGATACTCTCGAGCTTCTCATTGAGGACTCAGTAACGCACGTTCAGGTATGCCTTCTCTACTCAGTATTCGAGGAAGCAGATATTATCATGCGGGCAGCGAGGGTTATCAACTGCGGAACTTCTACTATAGAGCTGAAAAGGATCATGTCCATTAATATCGACTACATGAACGGGAGCAATCTCGACCTAATATCACTGCCAGGACGTTACGGGCAAGAGCGTCAGGTAGAACGGCAGCCCCTAACGCACCACGTTCACAAAATACGAAGTGGTCGGGGAATATCATCACACCAGCAGAATCCCTTCGTAGCACTAGCTGACCGGACTACAAACGAGGATTCCGGCTCTTGCTACGGCTTTGCACTAATGTATTCCGGCAGTTTCCTAGCAGAAGTGGAACTCGATCAGTATGATCAGGCCAGATTAGTTATGGGCATCAACGACAGACTTTTTAGCTATGCTGTCGGAGCCGGAGATTCATTTGACACGCCTGCCGTACTAATGACCTATACCAGCAAGGGCTTGACACATATGAGCCACAACTATCACAACTTCTTCAGGGATAACCTCAACAACAGCAAATTCATTAAGGAAGTCAGACGACCAATCCTGATAAACACATGGGAAGCAGCGTTCTTCAAATTTGATGACGTAAAGCTGATCGAGATAGCGAAGGCAGCCAAGGATATGGGAGTAGAGATGATAGTCATGGATGACGGATGGTATGGCAAACGCGATGACGACAATTCCGGTCTAGGCGATTGGTTTGTCAACGAGAAAAAAATAAAGTGCGGCCTTCAGTCCCTAGTCAGCCAGATAAATGACTTGGGAATGAAGTTTGGCATCTGGTTTGAGCCTGAAATGGTCTCTGAGGATTCTGACCTTTTCCGAGCACATCCTGACTGGGCAATGGAGATTCCCGGCCGTCGCGCGGTGAGAAGCAGAAACCAGTTAGCTCTAGATGTAGGCCGAAAAGAGGTACAGGACTATCTTATTGAGAGCATTAATAAGATCCTAGACAGCGCAAATATTTACTATGTAAAATGGGACATCAACCGAGCTATAACTGATTTGTGGTCAAACGCTCTGCCAGCCTCGCAACAAGGCGAGGTATCTCACCGTTACGTACTTGGCCTATACAGAGTCATGGATGGTATAATCAAAACTCATCCAGATATAATGTTCGAAGGCTGTGCAGGAGGTGGAGGCCGCTTTGATCCTGCGATGCTATCCTACTTCGCACAGTACTGGAGTTCTGACAACACCAAGCCGCTCGACAACCTTAAGCTACATTACGGCTCGTCGTTCCTTTACCCAATTTGCAGCATGGGAGCCCACGTATCTGAAGCCAGTCCTATGGTACCTCTGGAGACTAAGGCGGCTATAGCATTGTGCGGAACGTTCGGCTATGAGCTGGATGCCACTAAGATGAAGCAGGAAGAACTACAGGCTTGCAAGAAGATGAGCAGCCTCTACCACAAGTACTATGATCTGAACTTCTTCGGTGACTACTACAGGCTAACAAACCCCTTCGATAACGTGAACCTAGTAGCATGGGAAAGTGTTGCGCGCGACCAAAAGGAAGCATTGGTAACGGTAGTAACTGTGAACCTAACGGTAAACGGGCCGCAAGAATACATAAAGTGCAAGGGTCTGAACCCTGATACACGTTACCGCTTGGATGGGGATGGCAATGGCATAATCGCCTCCGGAATGGCCCTAATGCACGCAGGAATTCCTATACCAAGAGAGATACCTGAATACACATCGTTCATCTACTACCTAGTAGCTGTAGATTGACAGATTAGTCAGCCTGTAACAAACATCGAGGCAGCACACGCATACTTCTAGCTTCTCTAGCTTAGAGCAGAGTATAATCTGAATATGCGCACGGATGATACTCTGCTTACCTACACGCCTAGCACTCGAGTCAATTGCTCTCGTAGGTGCTAAACATTTATGAACACTCATTCCGCCCGCCGAAAACGCATTTATGATTAACGCCTTTATGATTCCGAGTAATATAGCCGTTCTAATCTACGACCATTGTATGGTATGCACGAAGGGTGTTATAGTGCGGCATATAGAGTCGTGTACGCTCTGCAGTAGCGAGGAAGCTAGTCGTAGCTGAATACATGTATGGTAGTGTCCTAAGCTCATACCGTAGATGCCGCCAGACCATAATAATGTGTCGGACAGAAGAAGCTAGAGTCCTCAGCTTTTGGGCATGTGGAGTATGTCAAGTTTTTGGGGGGTAATACGCATGAAGTCGAATGCTGTTAAAGACAGAGGGGAATTGTCGTTTTTCTCAAAGATGAGTACGAAGATAGCATTGTTAATCAGTGCAGTAGTATTTGTGATTGTGATAGTTGAAGTCTTAGTAGCTTCAAAGCGAGCATCCAATACGATGGAGGCGACATATATGAATTATGCTCAGAACTTGGCAGAAGAGGCAGCAAGCGGAGTGGACTTTGCGACGTCCTCAGGTGAAGAGACATACGGAGGTTATACGAAGAACTTAGCGCAGGAGGCAGCAGTAGCAATAAAGTTCTCGAGGAGTTTCGGAGAGTCAGTGTACAAATCTTATGCGCAGGATCTAGCAGAGGAGGCAGCCAAAAGAGTTAATCTAGCTGCGAAGTCAGGTTACCTTTCAGCGCAGAGCCTAGATGAAATTCTGAGAGATATAAGGATAAAGGACGTGCGTGGTTCATATGCGTACATGGTGTCACCGAAGGGAACGATGCTCTGGCATCCTTCTTCTGAGAAGATAGGTCAGCCCGTAGAGAACGCCGCCGTCAAAAAGGTTCTAGCTGATATTAGTTTGGGCTACGCTGTAGAGAATGGCTCAGTCCTCTATGAATACAAAAGCGTTAAGAAACTAGCAGGATATGCGTTCACATCAGACGGAAATATCCTTATAGTAACGGCAGATTACGATGAGTTCATGAAGATAGACTACGACACACTTCTCGGCAACATACACATTGACGGAGTAGAAGGTTCATATGCGTACATGGTGTCACCGAAGGGAACAATGCTCTGGCATCCTTCTTCTGAGAAGATAGGTCAGCCCGTAGAGAACGCCGCCGTCAA
>ERZ842401.3026-NODE-3026-length-21480-cov-6.898950_pt1 | contig 21480 bp, 23 predicted proteins | sample MGYA00521270_ERZ842401 | MGnify/ENA primary metagenome ERZ842401 (study PRJEB31892, sample SAMEA3878208) | bioreactor metagenome | biome: Moose rumen | place: Sweden | collected 2011-10 | study: EMG produced TPA metagenomics assembly of the PRJEB12797 data set...
AGATTCAGAAGGTACGGCTTCCACTCACAAATATTAATTTTTAGAACTTACCTAATAATAATGATATGAAGATAGTTGCACTTCTTACAGGAAGAGGGAATAACACATTAAAAGATAAAAACATTCTTCCTGTTTTAGGACACCCCCTTCTTTATTATCCTGCAATGGCAGCTAGACATTGCACCTTAATTACTGATTTCTATGTGAGTAGCGATGATGCTAAGATATTAGATGCGGCAGCTCTATGTGGTTATAAGCCTATCGTTAGGCCCCCAGAACTCGCTTTGCCTACTTCACAACATGTTGATGCAATAACACACGCCCTTAGTGTAATGCATAACGATGATGTAAACCCTGACATCCTTGTTGTATTGTTAGCTAATTCGGCTATTATTAAGACCGAATGGATAGAAGAGTCTATTAACAATTTAATACGCGAACCTCATATTTCTGCATCATGTCCAGTAACTTTAGAAATGGATAATCATCCTTATAGAAGTAAATGCCTTCGTGAGGATGGTTGTTTAGGAACATGGTTTGATTTTAAAGAAAAAAACATTTCAACTAATAGACAAGACTTGCCGCCAAATTTCGTTCTTTGTCATAATTTCTGGACATTAAATCTTAAAAATTCGATATATAGCCATGAACAAGGACAACAACCTTGGACCTTTATGGGAAATAATATAAAACCAATTATAGTAGAAGAAAGTTTTGATGTTCATAGTGAAGATGACATCCACCGTACAGCGGCTTGGTTAAAAGAGAATGGCATCGTTTCTTGATTCCCACTGATGCGCAATAATTCATAATAGGTTATCTAATGATGGACATAAAAAAAATAATACGCTTAATACTACCACCATTTATATATTTATTGAAAGATAAAATTCTGAGAAAGCCAAAGCCAGAGCAGCCAAAGTCCATCTCAGACAAAGAAAAATTGTATGCATACACATTAGCTCTTGCACGGCGACATACAACCGAAGTTCAAGACTTGAATAAAATGGCTGAAGACATTCCCATTGATTGGATTAATGCTATTTCTATGGAATATGCTGAAACTAATTTCTATGGTGATTTTTCAACTTTATTGTCATATTGTGGACTAGATTTCTTGAAAATCCCCCCCATAAATTTTTCTATTCAGCATGGATATGTGTTTGATATATCAACTTGGGATAAAAACAAATTAAATAGCATAAATTTTGTTTGGTCGGATGCCGTTAAGAAACTCTATTTAGAAAATGGTGCTTCTTCAAATAATATTTTTGCAATTGGTGCTCCATTCTTTTATTCTCGCCCTATCCTTAATGAACAATCTATAGAGAATGAGAAAAGGCGGCTTGGCAAAAATTTGTTGGCCTTTCCCTTGCATTCTACCCATTTCATGGACACAAACTATAATCCAAACCGCTTTATAAGTGTATTAAAAGACCTAAAGAAACAATTTGATTCAATTCGCATCTGTCTTTATTGGAAGGATGTAATTAGAGGAATGGATAAAATTTATAAAGAGAATGGTTTTGAGTGTGTGTGCTGTGGCCACATCTTTGATATGAATTTCTTAAGAAGACAAAAAACTTTATTCGCTATAGCCGATGCAACTATATCAAATGGAGTTGGCTCTCATATTGGCTATAGTGTGTTTATGGGCAAAGGACATTGGTTAATACCAGATGAACATGAATATGTTGATTTAAAATACAGAGATGGTGAAGAACACACCAAAAATCAAACAAAAAAGAATTATATGAAAGTTCAAGATTCTTTTCTTGACAATGACAAATTCGTTATTTCTACAGAACAACGATCTATAGTCGATAAATTCTGGGGGATATCAGAAATAAAGTCTCCTAGGGAGATTGAGAATCTCATACTGGAAGCATATATGCGTTAATGAAATGGAAATGAGATTCCTTTACCTTAATATAGTAGAAAATGTTAGTTGTTCATATCTGTACATCTCTTGAAGGCGGTGCAGGATTATGTGCGAGACGCATAATTGAGGCAGAGAGAAAGGCGGGAATCGACGCTCGTGCTTTGGTAAAATATGGAGTACTCCCAGATTATGCAGAATCTGTGCCAAATGACATCCAAAGGGAAAAGAACCCGCTTTTAAGAAGAGCCAAGGGCTTTTTATATAGGCGGGGGCTGTGGCCAAAATGCTCTCGTTATTCAAAAATTATTCAGCGAGAGTTGACCTTGATAAATGAAACTATCTGTTTTACATCTCCTCGGACTCTATATAAAGGCTTGGTCATTCACCCTTGGTTAGCAGAGGCAGATGTCATTCATTTGCACTGGTTGGGTGATTTTTTGGATTATGAATCTTTTTTTAGGAAAGTACGGAAACCGATAGTGTGGACGATTCACGATGAATATCCAGGATTGGGAGGCTTCCATTATGCTATGTGGAAGGTTCATGCGACTATGAACTTATTAAAAATAGATGAAGAATTCACTGCAATTAAAGAGAAGGCTTACAAAGAAGTGAAATCTCTAAATCTTGTGGCAATTTCAACGTCTATGCAGAAGTTCTTCCAAGAAAATGAACTATTATGCCACTTTCCAACTACTAAAATCCATAATGGAATCGACCCTCAAGCCTTTTATCCGATTCCCAAATCCATCGCAAGACATGCTCTTGGTATAGAGGATGATACGACCGTATTCTTATTTGCCGCCTTCAGTATTAGCGAGGACAGGAAGGGCTTAAAAGAACTTATAGAGGCATTGGAACAAGTAGAAATAGACAAGAAACTGCTGATATGTTTGGGTAATTATAGAAAAAAGCCCAATGCTTCTTTTGAGATTCGATGTGAGGGATTCGTGTCTAATTCCCGCCTTCAGTCCATATTCTATTCTGCCGCAGATTTTTTTATGATGCCATCTTTCCAGGAGGCTTTTGCGCAGACCCCTATGGAGGCTATGGCTTGTGGAACACCCGTTGTTGCATTCCCATGTAGTGGAAGCCATGATTTAATAAATGAGAACAATGGTGTTGTTTGTGATGATTTTACAGTAGATTCACTTGTTAAGGGCATAGAGGTTGCCATGCGAAAAACCTATGATGGGGCAAGGATACGCGAAAGTCTTCTTTCCCGTTTCTCTTATGATATAATTGCACAGCAATATATCAAATTATATAGGTCAATATTATCTGAAACTCTCTTAAAAGAACTTCATACTAAAACTAAAGAAATGAGGACAAAGGAAAAGATAACATTACAAAGAATCTTTTTGTCTAAAAATACAAATTCAATATGAAAAGATTAATAATACGTGACCTCGGTCCCATAATGGAGGCAGATATCTTGCTTAAGGATGTTAACGTCATCATAGGTGAACAAAGTATTGGCAAGAGTTGTGTTCTGAAAGTTGCCTGCTTTTGCACATGGGTGGAGAAGCGCATAGAAATAGAACAGAACGCGCGGCGTTTTGAGAAGAATGGAAGTTTCATAGAGGAACTTGCAAATTTCCATCGGCTGAATGGTTATGTACATGATAACACTTACATTGGGTATGAGTCAGATTTCATAGAGTTCTCTTTCGACCGCAAGAAGGGCTTTTCTTATGGATGGAAGGAAAGGAGATGGGATTACAAACGCCCAAAAGTAAGTTATATTCCCGCTGAGAGAAACATGGTGGCTGTTATTCCGAACTGGTTTGAGGTGAAATCTGTAGCTGAAAATATACAAGATTTCATGGCAGACTGGTCTGATGCAAGGAAGTCTGTTGAGAATGATAAGGAAATCCTTAACCTTAATGTGGCTTACCACTATGAGGAAAGCAACGATGCCGACTACATAAAGATGAAGGATGGTAATATGCTTCCATTTGCAAATGTGTCAAGTGGCCTTCAGTCATTGATTCCTTTATATGTTCATTTGTTTTATATTAACAGTAAGAAATTTCGGGAGAGAGAAGACAACTCCGTGAAGCACAAGTCTGAAATAGACAAATTGACAAAGGCGTTAATTGATTATTACGGTAATAATATAGGTGACCCTTATATTAAAAACCCTGGTTATGGGAAATTCGATGAAAAATTTAAGATTTCGGATAGGGAATATATACCCAATCCTAAAATGACCCAGTGGCTTTTGAGAAACTTACTCAATATATCTAAAATACATCATAGTGAAGTTTTCTTAGAAGAACCCGAACAGAATCTCTTTCCCCCCACGCAGCAAATACTGATGAGAACGATTCTGAAACTTGTCAAGAGTGACACAGCAAATATGCTATTTGTTTCGACGCATAGTCCATATATACTTGATGTGCTGTTAGAAAGAGAGAAGTATGATTTTGGCATGTTTTACATTCAGTCTTCAGAAAAAGGTTCTATCGTAAAAACTGCTACCGAAGAGGATGTGCAAGATATGTTTGAGGAAGGGGTTGATGCGTTCTTTAATATAGAAAGGTTGGGTGATGAAGTGTAACGCAATAATGCCAGAGTGTTATATCGATTCAATGCTCGTTGAGTCCTTGTTGGATGCGAAGGTTAGCCATAAACATAGTTGTAATGAGGTTGCAAAGGAGATGAAGACTGGAAAATACAAGGATGTTTTTGCAGTAGGTATCATAGACAATGATAAGAGGAAACCCTCATATACAGAAGAATTTGACGAGATTGGCCAAACGGATAATTTGACGTTCCTTAAGCATAAGAATAAGCATCAATACTTAATAGAAGTTGGGAAAGAACACAAGGCTATGGAGACCTTCATAAAGGCAAATGTTAAGGCCTTGGGAATGAAAATGGAGGATTTTGGCTTATCGTCTGACCTTGAAGTATTGACAGATACGACAAAAAACAGAATCACCACACAGAAAGATCCAAGAATACAAAAGGTATGTAAGGCTATGCGGAAATCTCCAGAAGTGGCAACACTTAAAGCCGTGTTAGATTATCTTATATCAAATACATATAATGCTGATATGGATATTCTGAAAGCGATGATTAATCGGAGAACATAAATAGAACTCCTATTATGTCGAAGGGTAATAAACCGTTCCCTTTATAGTTATTTGTTTTAGTTCACGTTCACGTTGACGTTATCGTTATTTTATGAAACTCTCCATTAAAAGAACTTCGTACTAAAACTAAATAAGCATAAATATGACAGAAAAGAAAAGAATTCAATCGAAGCTTGTGAAGAAAGGCCGTATTGCTTATAATGTAGCAAAATCAGAGAATAAAGCCTTCATCGTAATGGGCAATTCCATTTATCGTATGTTAGCGGATGGCTCAAAGGAAAAAGTAGAGGAACTTTCATCTACCCGCGTTAAAGTAAGGCAGAAGAAATTTGTTATTTAGTTTGCAATAACCGTATGTCCTCAAAACGCTTAAGAATATTTGCGGGTCCTAATGGGTCTGGCAAGTCTACCATAACCAAGATTGTACTTGACCATGTCCATTTGGGTACTTATATTAATGCCGACGATATAAAAGTACTTCTGTCCGATCAGCGTTATCTTGACTTTATGATGTATGGTGTTACTTTGAATGAAGGAGAATTTGTAAAAGCACTACATTCATCTTCGTTATCAACTCGCATAAAGAGTATTGATGAAACATTAGCAAACATAGAATTTCAAGATAATAGCATAGTTCTAAAAGATGGTTATGTTGTAGAGGATTATTTTGTATCGTTTATTACTTCATATATCTGGAATAAATCTTTAGATGTTTCTAAAAAGTTTACTATAGAAACAGTTATGTCCCATCCTTCAAAACTCGACTTTATGCGACGAGCCAAAGAGAAGGGTTTCAAAGTATATTTGTATTTTGTAACTTTGGCTAATCCAGAATTGAACAAACATAGAGTCAAAACTCGTATAGAACAAGGAGGACATCCTGTCGAAGAGAAGAAGATTGGCGAAAGGTATTATCGGACGATGCAAAATTTATATGAGGCACTTAAAATAGCGGATTCTGCATATTTGTTTGATAATAGTTCAAGTGAACCCAATATGTTTGCGGTTAAGGAGAAAGGTATAATGACTATTGAGTCTAAATACATTCCCAAATGGTTCCAAACCTATGTCCTTGATGTCATTGCAAAGAAATAGGAAATCGTTCCCGTTATCATTAATTTATGAACCTCTCTATCACCACCATTAACTGAAACTTCGGGACGAAGCGATAACGGAAACGCTAACGAAAACCAAAACGATACCGATAGGTCAATACGAAGAGCCAAGCGGCACGAATGTAAGATAGAAAAGAAACAGATGTTATGATTATGAATAAATTGATGATTAGATTTTGTGATTTCATATTATTCCCGTATTTTTGTATTGCGGAATTTTCGTAACGCTTTTTTCGCCATAAACAAGAAAGGAGTATGATAACCATGACTAAGAGAAAGATTGCTAATCCATTTGTATATCAGGGATATGTGGGGCCAGATTATTTCTGCGACCGCGTGGTGGAGACCGAACAATTGTGCTCGGATTTGCAGAATGGACGTAATGTAACACTTATTGCTCCGCGAAAGATTGGCAAGACAGGACTTATAAAGAATACGTTCTTCAAACTAAAGAAGGAGAATAAGGAGGCACTGTTTCTATACATGGATATTTTCTCAACGAGGAACCAACATGATTTCGTGACGATGTTCGGGAATGCTGTTTGTGAATCTCTTATGTCGCATGGGCAACAACTAAAACGACGTGCATTACAACTGATGGGCGCATGGAGACCTGTCTTTAGCCTTGACCCTCTCACAGGGGCTCCTACCGTTTCCGTAACGATTGAGGCCAGTCAGACTTCAATGTCGCTGAAAAGTATTTTTGACTTCTTGGGAAGTCTGAAACAGGAGGTTTATATCGCCTTTGATGAGTTCCAGCAGATAACAATATATCCTGAGCAGGGGACAGAAGCATTGCTTCGTTCCTATATCCAGTTTGCTCCCAATATCCATTTCATATTCTCTGGAAGCCGAATGCACCTGATGAGTGAAATGTTTGGTTCTCCAGGCCGCCCATTCTTCCAGAGTACCCAGTTTTTGTCCCTTAAGCCTCTCTATGAGGAGGTTTATTATGATTTTGCCCGAGGTTTTTTCAATAAGCGCAAAGGAGAACTTGACCGTGATGTTTTTCAGCAACTCTATCAGCGTTTTGAGGGTTACACATGGTATGTCCAATCTGTGTTAAACCAGTTGTACGAGAACACATCTGTCGTAAGGTCGGTAGAACAGCTAAACGAGGCTATAGTGATGGTGCTGGCAGGTAAGGAGCCACAATACGAGACGCTACTGCAATTCCTGACTGACAATCAGCGCAGACTATTGCTGGCTATAGCACACGAAGACGTGGTGTCTCAGCCCACCGGAAAGGCCTTCATACAGAAGTATCGTTTAGGGAGTGCAAGCAGTATCCGTAGTACCATGGAAGTCTTACAAGACCGCGACCTGATATATCGAACTTCTCAGGGTCTTATTGTTTATGATCGCTTCCTTTCCCTATGGTTGCGACGCACGTTTGTCCTTTGATTAACACTGTACCGATGGAGCAGCGAGAGCCAAATGAAGCTGGCTTAAATTTGGCCGAGTCGCGACAGAGAAAGATTGGAGGTCAAAACATAAAACTAAAACGATATAAGCATAATTATGACAGAAAAGAATTGTTATTTAGTTTTTGTTAAGATAAACTTATGAATAAAAGAAATCAAGATATAGCATATTTTGTTTCATTCTGTATTGAACAATACAAGAATGAGAAGCACATGTCTGGAACCGAGGCTATGCTTTTACTCGACAAATACAAAGTCCTTGATTATTTGAGTGAGCATTATGATGTTCTGCACACTCAAGGAATACAATGGATTATGGAAGACATAGATGAATTTATCAGAATTAGAAAGGAGAAAGAAACATGCTGTACCACGGAAGTATAGAATTAGTATCTCAGCCAGAAATCAGAATACCCAATCGTACATTGGATTATGGGACAGGTTTCTATACAACAACATCCCTTAAACAGGCGGAGGAATGGGTGCATCGGAGACTTAAAGAGACGGGGAAGAAAAAGGGCTATGTAAATGTCTATGAATTCCGAGAAAAGGCAATGGGTGAACTAAAATGTCTATTGTTTGACACACCAACGGAAGAATGGGTTGATTTCGTGATGAAGAATCGTACCCAAAAGGGATTTACACATTCCTACGATATTGTATATGGTCCCGTTGCCAACGACAGGGTATATGCAGCCTTTGCATTATATGAAGGAGGCTTCCTTGACAAACAGGGCCTGATAGCCGAATTGCGGACATATAACTTTATAGACCAATATCTATTCCATACGGAGAAGGCTCTCAATTTACTAACCTTTATAGAAGCAAAGGAAATATGGGTTTGAATTGGGATGTCAATCAGGACAATCTTTACATGTTGCTCCCGTCCAAAGTTGCTTGGATGGCAGATATGATTATTGAGGATCATCATGTTGGTATTGTTGATGCCATGAGACAAATTTATCAGTCCAATACATATCAGAGGCTTGAAATTGAGTCCACAAAACTGTGGCACTTAGGACCTGTCGCCCTCTACCAAAGTATGAATTAAATCTCATCTTCGTTTTAACTTCGTCGACTTTCCTCACGCTCGGCATACTGAAAGCATGGCTTTCGTCTGCTCTCGCTTATTCGAAAAGTTCGTTTTCGTACACAGTTTTATGAAACTCTCCATTATCACCATAAATTACAATAACCTCGAAGGTCTGAAGAAGACCTACGACAGCGTGGTCTGCCAGACCTGGACGGACTATGAATGGATAGTCATTGACGGTGGCAGCACCGACGGCAGCCGTGAGTTCATAGAAGAACATCAGGATAAATTTGCCTATTGGTGTAGTGAACCCGACAAGGGGGTGTACAATGCGATGAACAAGGGCATCGCCAAGGCGCAAGGAGAATACCTAAATTTCATGAACTCCGGGGATTGCTTTTATGAGGAAAACACGTTGGAATATATATTTCTAACAGACTATGTTGAAGATATTATCATAGGAGATGCATATTGGATGCAAAACGGTGTTGAAAAAAAATTTTGTGATGCTTCTTCAGGTGTATATGATATGTTCTTCTTCCTTTCTTCAAGTGTTCCTCATCAAGCAATGTTTTTTCGTGTAGAATGCTTTGAAAGATATGGCTTATATGATGAGAATCTAAAAATTGTTTCAGACTATAAATATAGTATAGATGCTATTTATTTTCATAAGGCGGCAACAAAGTATATTCCTATAAAAATATGCAAATATGAAGGGCGTGGAATATCAGATAATACTTCCGAAATGTTCATTGAGCGAAACGAGGTCATAGACAGTTTTTTCCCATTGAGGATTCGCGAAGACATGCAACATTTAAATAATTATAAATTAACTCATGATTTGGTTGTTTCGAATTCCTTTACACGATGGATATATTGGATGTTGCCTAAGATTGCAAGACGCACCCTTTGGATGAAGGAAAGGCTTAAGCACATTAGTTCCCTTTTCTTCGCAGGAAAGAGTGTGTCTTGTCTGTAGCTTTTTCTATTCTCACATTCTTGTTTATAAAAATGAAAGTTCTTTTTATACATCCATTTCTTCCATATCCTCTGACAAGTGGTGGCCATCAAGCTTTATTCAATGGTCTTATGGCAGTGAAAGGTGATGTGGAAATAACTCTTGTGTATGCAGCAGTGGATAATGAGGCTCATCAGCAGGCTCAAAAAGAGTTTATGAGGCTAATGCCAAATGTTGTTCTATGCCCGTTGCTCCAAAAGCTCCCTCTTCCTCCGACCAAAGAAGAGTTGATTCGAGGAAAGGTTAGAAATATTTATCGCAAATGGTTTCATATAAAGGATAAAGAATTGCCCTCTTCTTATGATTCCTCAAAGGGTTGGAAGAGAACGATTACTCCCGATGACAAAGAATGGATAGAACATATATATAATGTTTCTCATTCTCAACAATATGATATCATTCAAATAGAAATGCCGTGGAGAATCTCAGATATATATGCAATGCCTAAAGAGCCCAAAATCATTTTTGTACACCATGAGCTGGGTTTTGTACGGCGAGAGTTGGAAATGCAAAACATTGAGAATAATCTGTATCTACAAGTATGTAAAAAATTTGTAGATATGAATGAATTTATGCAACTCAATCTTTATGATGCTATAATTACCCTATCCTCCACAGACAAACACAAATTGGAGGGGAATGGGGTAAGCGTACCGATTTATTCCTCTTTTGCCACAATACAGGTTCGTAAGGAACGACTCCCTTACAAAGGTGATGGCAAGCATCTCGTGTTTGTAGGACCAGAAATACACAAACCTAACTATGTAGGAGTTTCTTGGTTCTTGGAGAATTGTTGGAGTAAGTTGCGAGAGAGGGATTCTGCATATACGCTGGATATAATTGGGAACTGGACTCCAGCAAGAGTAAAAGAATTTGGACAAAAATATGCTAATGTTAACTTCCTTGGTTATGTTGATGACCTTTATGCTGCAATAAAGGATTGTATTATGATTGTACCAATAACAATTGGGAGTGGCATACGGATGAAAATATTAGAAGCATGTAGTATGGGAATCCCATTTGTCAGTACAACGGTTGGCGCAGAAGGGATTCCCATCAAAGATAGTAAACAATGTTTAATAGCAGATGATGCAGAAAGGTTTGTTGAGAATATTGCACGGCTGCAAGATCCTATTCTATGCGATACACTTTGTCGTTCTTCATTTGAAATGGTCAAAGAATTTTATTCTGTCGCGGCTTTAAGAGATAATAGGTTAGGAATATATCGTGATTTATTTGTAAAATGAGATACACATTTTTACTTCCAGCATATAGACTTTAGTGATTTGACGATTTCTTGCCGACCTTAATATATATGACGAAAGAAAATAAAGATCGATTGCTGAAACTGCTCCAGCAATACAAAGAAATAGGTGTCGCGGAACAGATAGACTTTGACAAGTTCTATTTATACTCCATCATCACACACTCTACGGCCATTGAGGGCTCAACCGTTACGGAGGTGGAGGCGCAACTGCTGTTCGATGAAGGCATCACCAGCGGCAAACGAACAATGCAGGAGCAGATGATGAACCTTGACCTGAAGGACGCATACGACTATGGCAGGAGGTGGATTATAGAGCATGCCCCCATCACAGTAGATTGGCTCATCTCTCTTGCGGGAAAGGTTATGGCACGGACAGGCAGCGAGTATCACTCCATCGGTGGTGACTTCTCTGCCGCCAAGGGTGAACTGCGAAAACTAAACGTGACGGCAGGTGTTGGGGGGAGGTCGTACATGTCATACCTGAAAGTGCCGACGAGGTTGGCCGTATTCTGTGAGGAACTAAACAAACGCCGTCAAGCAGTGCAGGCATCCGACATTGCCAGCGTGTATGACCTTAGTTTCTGGGCACACTTCGAATTGGTCAGCATTCACCCCTGGGCTGATGGCAACGGCAGGACGAGCCGCCTGCTGATGAACTTACTGCAGTGGGAGTTTGGGATGCTGCCAACAAAGGTACTGAAAGAGGATAAGGCTGAATATATCCAGGCGTTGATAGACGCGCGAGAGAAGGAAAACATTGACATATTCCTTGACTGCATGGTACAACACCATTGCAGGCATCTGACAACAGAAATAGAAAACTATCGGAAAAGCATAGAAGATGTAGTAGTCGATAAAGAGAGATTAAAGGAGGAAATGGTCGATAAATATTCAATAAAGCCATCTTTGTCAGAGAAACTGGTCGATATCTTGCAATATGTGGCCGATAAAAAAAGAGTCACGACGGAAAATATTGTATCTCATTTCGGATTCACCGCAACATCTGCAAAACGCTACCTCCGTCGGCTCTCAGAGTTCGGATATCTGGAAGCGCATGGTGGCAACAAAAACCGTTCTTATTGCAAAAGAGAGCATGATAAAATATACATTCCTACTTCCAGCTTATAAATCCAAGTTCTTTGCAGAGGCTCTGCGAAGCATCAAAGGACAGACACTGAGAGATTTTAAGGTCATCGTTTCGGATGATTGTTCTCCTGAGGACATAAAGAGTATCTATGACAGGGAGGCAGGAGGTGACTCTCGTTTTACATATCGTAGAAACGCAGAGAATATGGGAAGAACCCTCCAATCTCTGTCGTATAGACAAGGAAAGTTTCTTTTATCACCATTGAAGAGTATTAAGGTCATATACCAATTCACTAGTGTCTCTTAATTTATGTTAATCGAATTCAAAACCAGAATATTTCCAGTAGAATGACTACATTCTGCATAAAAATGTGCTTTCAGTAATGTATTTCTTCTCCTATTTTGAATCGGATGTCAGGTAAGCATTTCAAAACCCGGACAGGGTATCGGAGGGCTAAAACATTGTGCATGAGAACTTTAATTTTGAATTTAAACAATTTTAAGAGACACTAGTGATACCAATTTAAGATAGAGAAAATCGCAAAAATGCATTAGTTGCAAAAACTTCAGTTTAAAATAATCCGTTTTTTTTAGTGATGTTACAATATTTTTTGTACCTTTGTACCATAAAAAAAGATTATCATTCATCAGAGAGCACTCATGATTGTGGATGACGAATTAAAACGGAAAGTTTGGAAAAGAGGGGAAACCGTTGAAGGCTTCAATCCCGACATGTACCGCAAGGATGCTTGCGGAGCATGGATTGTTTGGAACAAATATGGAATAAAAGATAATGTATATGGATGGGAAATAGACCATGTATACCCCCAGTCACGACTAGAAAAAAAAGGTTTTTCCGAAGAAGACATCTGGAATATTGACAATCTCCGCCCACTCCAACACCAGAATAATGCCAGCAAACAAGATGACTATCCGTCCTACACGGCAGTAATCACAGCGGATGGTAATCGAAATATAGAGAAAGAACAGAATCTGGTGGTGAATGAAAAACGAAGGAAGATTATCTCCGAATTATATCATTTGAATTGATATGCTTTCCCAAATAACGATAGAGAAACTTTTTAACATCTACGATTATACCATTCCACTTGTCGATAACGAAGGTGAATCGAATGTTAAGTTTATTACAGCACCTAACGGGTTTGGTAAGACCACAATCCTAGATTTTGTTTATGCCGTATTTACTTTGCAATACGAACGTCTTTTCAAAATTCCTTTTAAGTCTTTTTCTTTGGTTTTCTCTGAATCGGATGATACCGAATACACCGTGAGTGTGAGCAAATCCGAGCAGAGACCTTCGCATGACGGGAAATCTGACATCTCAGACGATATAAAGTGCAAGCTCAATATTTCATTGTATGAAAAAGGCAAGGGAGAAGTGAAGGAGTTAGGCAGCTGTACATGTTTCATGGAAGCAGATGGGAGGATGGGAGTTTCTGGTGATAGTAATAATATTGATATGTTCTTCACTTCACGCACCTGCCATTATGTAACAGACAAACGACTACTGAACATTAAAACAGACCAAGATACCAGCTCAAAGGAAATGAACGACATCGACATGGGCACTTATGCAAACCAGATGAAGCTCATTTTGAACAATCCAATTAAGAAAAAAGATTATGCAAGAAGCATTGACATATTTCAGAAAGTAATCAAACAAAATGAATTTGTCAATAAGCGCATGGAGTTAAGTGAACAGTTTGGAATCCGATTTGTTGCAAATGACGAATTAGAATCGAAACTATCTCTGGATAATCTTTCGTCTGGGGAGAAACACATGATTATACAGACCTTTGAACTCCTGTTCAACGCACAAGGAGAAACATTGGTTCTTATTGATGAGCCAGAGTTGTCCTTCCACATGATGTGGCAGATGAATTACCTAAAGAACCTTGAAGAAATCATTAGAGAAAGGGGTTTCCAGTGTATTGTAGCTACCCACTCCCCACAAATTTTCAACAGTATATGGTCCAAATCTGTTGATCTCTATGACATAACTACCCATTCTCAATAATGATTTGTTCCCTAAAAACACTCTATTCAACGCGAGAGAACACGCAGGATGCTATTCTGATGGCATTAAAAACGCCAATCGGAGTTCGAACTATTTGGGCGGTAGTTGAAAGTGAAGATGATGTTAAGGTCTATCAGAAATTCCTAAACCCTACCTCAACAATTGTGAAGACATCGGAAGACAAAAAAGGGAAACGAGGATGTGGTAACGTGGCCTTAATCGTTGAAGCGATAAAAACAAGCGTGCCACATGCATATATTTTTGGTATTCGGGATGCAGACTATATTCGCTACCAGTCTATCCCCGTCGCATTGCCATCCAATGTCTTTCTTACCGATAGCCGTGATTTGGAGATGCTATTGTTGGAATCCCAAATCGTACGAAGCGAATTGGAGAAATGGGCAACAGGCTATGTAAAAGCAATAAAATTGTGTACTCCTCTTTGCCGTTATTTTGGTTATCTCCGCATATACAACATGGAGAAAGGACTAAACTGCATATTTCACGATAAATTGAAAACAAGTTCTTTTTGGGATTTTACTACCCAGTCCTTATCTCCAGATTGGAAAAACAACATTACCCAGAAGTTTCTACATTTGACTAATTATTGTTGCACGGAAACAGACATTAACGCTTTTATAGAGTCAAATTCTCTAGAGGAAGAGCCATTCAGTCATATTTGTCGTGGCCACGATCTTTTGAAGATACTGCCTTTAGCCCTTGTCAACAGTAATGTGTATTCCGAAAAGAATATCATGAACAAGATGATGGACTCGTATAGCATTGATGATTTTAAGAAGACTCAGCTATATGCAGAAATCCAGAAGTGGCAGGTCAATGAACATGTAACAGTTCTAGTTGCATAAATGTTGCCTTATGGGCTTTTATGTCAGAGCTGTAGTTTATTATATAATGGATACACCCCAATACACCTTTCTTCTTCCTGCATATAAATCAAAATACTTTGCAGAGGCTCTGCGAAGCATCAAAAAGATATTTCAATTGTCAGTGACAAGTGCTGAGTATAATATGAGGCCGTTAGTATCAGTAATAATTCCCAACTATTGTCATGCTCGTTATCTTGACCAGCGCATACAAAGTGTGCTGAACCAAACGTATCAAAATTTTGAGGTGATTATATTGGATGATTGCTCTCCTGATGATGGTGCAAGTATGGCTGTAATTGAACAATTCCGACCTAATCCCCATGTAAGTCATATCGTTTACAACAAAGAAAATAGCGGTAGTACATTTAAACAATGGCAGAATGGTATTAGCCTTGCAAAGGGGGAAATCATTTGGATTGCAGAAAGTGACGATTATTGTTCTAAGGATTTTCTGCAAAAAGTAATGGAATGTTGGGAATGGTATCCTGATTGTTCAATAGTCCAGACAGCATCATGCAGAGTAAATAGTGTCGGAGAGGAGATATTTCCTGATTGTATATATAGTGGGAAACGAAGTCATGCCAAAGGGCGCGACTTTATCCAATATAATATGTTATGTAGTAATTTCCATATACCTAATGCAAGTGCAGTTACATTTCGGCGAGAATACATTGAAATGCTCCCTAATGACTATATGAGTTATAAATCAGCAGGTGACCGATTATTTTGGATTTATATGTTAGAACACGGAAACATCTGCACAATAGATGCCCCCCTGAATTTCTTTCGGAATCATGAAAGCAAGGTGTCTCCCCAAAAAGAATTGGACGGAACCCAGTGTCGTGAAAATTACAAAATAAATCGCTATTTACATAAAAAAGGCTATGTTACAGGTGTACTTCGATTGGTAGAGTATACTTATTATTGGAAATACATAAATAGTTTTCATTTTGATACAGAGGATACAAAGAAGGATTTGATGAAGTTGTGGTTTCCCAGATGGTGGATGGGAAGGACGACTGTAAGTATTGCAGAACGGCTGATAAAGTGGAGAGGCATGGTAACGACATTACATATTTATTTTAATAGGAATGTAAGGCAATGGATATCTTGTTAAGTACAGACGATAATTATGTAATGCCAACAGGTGTGCTGATGATGTCTGTCAGCGAAAATAACAAGAATGTGAATTATCATATTCTTGTAGGTGAGAATTTTTCGGAGGATAAAAAAGATAGGTTAATACAAATTGCGGAACAGCATAAGAACGGAATTTCTTTTTATCAGATAAATGCGGAGTTTAAGGATGAATTTCCGTTTGGGAAAGAAAATCAAGCTCATCGAGTCAGCTATGCTACATATTACAGATTACTTATTACGGAATTATTACCGAAGGACATAAATAAAATCATATATTTAGATGGCGATATGGTAGTTCGCGGCTCTTTGAATTCTCTATGGAATACTGACATTTCAGGATATGCGGTTGGTGTGGTATATGATATGGACGAGATGAAACATTGTACTTCCCAACGACTTCCCTATCCCATGGATTCGGGATATTTTAATGCTGGAGTGATGCTGATAAATTTTGATTATTGGCGTAAGCATAAGTGTTTAGAACGTTTTATAAGTTTTGCAAAATCGAATTGGGAGATTCTCCATTTTCATGATCAAGATATTTTGAATGGTGTCTTATATGATGAGAAAAAGTGGCTACCTATAACATACAATTTTCAGAATGGGTTTATATATAAATATAATAATAAGGGTTATCGTGAAGAATTGGAAGCAGAAATCCATAGAACGATGTATAACCCTTTGATAGTCCATTTCTCTTCACCAGATAAACCATGGCTGATAGAATCTTTCCATCCGTATTGTACAGAGTGGAGGCATTATTGGCGCATGACAAAATGGGGAAATGACCCATTGGATGGTGAAAATGCTCAATCTGTAAAGCAGAAGATAAGGAACTATTTTGTAAAAAGAGGGTGGTATATACCTGGAACTCATTACTATCGGGATTTGTATCCTTGGTGGAAGCGTTTTAAACTATAGAGATAAAACTATAGACCTCAATATGACTATATTTACATACCTCCAATGAAACTATCCATAATCATTCCTGTTTATAATGTCGAGTGCTATCTGCACCAGTGCATAGATAGCGTACTTGGCTCTACATTCACGAATTATGAACTGATATTGGTGGATGATGGCTCTACCGATGCTTCTGGGCGGATATGTGATGAGTATGCGGTAAAGGACAAGCGCATACGTGTCTTTCATCAAGAGAATGGAGGAGTAAGCAAAGCTCGTAATGTGGGCATAGACAATGCCAATGCTCCCTGGATAACGTTTATCGATGCAGATGATTGGATATCTGGAACGTTCCTCGAGAATCTTTATAAGGCCGTGGAGGAGCATCCCGATATAGATTTTGTTCAAGCGGGATGTACAAACTATAGGAATGGAGCGATAGCAGATGTAGAACAACATTATGTGTATTATCATGGTGATAATAAGGAGAAATTGTTCTCAGAATTCCGAGGCCTTGCCGTATCGAAATTATATAAGAGGACTATTCTGAATGGAAAGAATAAAGTCCGATATGATGAGAAACTACCCTCACTTGAGGATTTTCTATTTACCTTGGATTACATTCAATATGTTAATCATTACGTATTCTTATCAGAGGAAGGATACTTATATAGGCGAGATAATGAGAAATCAATAACAAATGTCCAGGGTAAATATACATATAGTTGGGCATTACAGCTATATAAGCATATGAGTAGGAGTATAGAGGCCTATATTTCTCAAAATGCAATAAAGCGTGTACCCCGCCACCGCCGTGAGGCTGTTGCCAAATATATGTGGCTTGCTATAAACGTATTGTACCGGATGGGTATCACCAAGGAAGAAAGGTTGCAACGACTACATCATGATTTCCCACAAGAGGAGAAACGGAATTTGTTATATGTGGAGGGGAAAAAGAATAGAATCTTAGGTCGTTTGTTTATATATGATGCCAGTTCGATATTATTTGATTATATGATGTGTAGAATCCATCACAAAGCATGAGATGAGACCTTATAAAAAACTTGTTAAGGCTGTTCCACCATATAAGCATTCGGGGTTTCTAAATTTTAAATATGCTCCTTTTTGTGCATGGGAAAGACTGGGTGGAAAAGTTGCAAAGGCTCACTATCCATGGAAAGTGCTTCATGGACTCGCATATCGATGGGAGTTCCCTACTTTATGGAAGAACAAGACAGAGGCCCGGTTGCGATTTATAGAACCTGTTTCTATCTCCTTTGACACATTCCCAGACTATGCACGATATGAGATTATTCCGTTTGTATGGGATTGCTGGCCTTGTCATTTTGAAAAGATGTGTCGTTGGTTAACGAAACACGATGTACGGACTGCGATATTCACATCATCACAAACTGCAGAACGAATAAAAGAAAGGTTCCCATGTATGAACGTGATGTACTGTCCAGAAGGAGTGAAAACCTCAAAGCATACCGCAGGGAAAGAACTGAAGGATAGAAGCATTGATGTTCTGGAATTTGGGCGGGCGATGTTTAGCGAGAACGATAACATGAACGTAAACGAAAACGAAGATAAAAACAAAGACTCCAATGGAAAAGGGTCAATAAATTATGTGTGTACGAAACGAGATGGTAAGTTTGTGTTTACTAACAAACAGTTGGTAGAAGCAATGGGGGATGCGAAAGTAACTATTGCATTGCCTCGTTCCATTACACATCCGGAAGTCGCAGGAGATATAGAGACTCTGACCCAACGATACTGGGAATGTATGCTTTCACGAATAGTGATGGTGGGGCATGCACCAAAAGAATTAGTGGACTTAATAGGCTATAATCCGGTAGTGGAAATTAACGAAACTTCGTACGAAAACGAAACGCTGCGCTACGATAACGAACAACTGATGAGAACCATCAAGCTTGTGTTAGGGCATATTGAGGATTACCAGAAACTGGTAGACAGAAATAGGGATACGGCACTGAAGATGGGAGACTGGAACTTGAGGATGAAGAGAGTATCTGAATACCTTGAAGAATGTGATTATATTATATAGCGTATGAAATTCTGTCTCAATTTATTCATAAAAGATGTAAAATACTGGATAATCAATTTCCGATATCTAACAAGATGCCGTTTTAAGAGGGCAAAGAAAATGAATGTGCTATATTTCGTTTTCCGCCCAGAACAGTCGCACTCGGGAATCGCAGATAGGTTGAAGGCTGTTGTGACGTTGTATAATCATGCCAAGGCAAATGGATATGCCTTCAAGTTCTATTTTGAGACCCCATTTGTGTTATCGGATTTCCTGAAACCCAAAACGGACTGGCCATTGAGGTTAGACGAACTGGAGTACTCTTTACCTGATACAAAAATCATCAATGAGACGAACTGGCATAAATTACCAGATCTTGTACCGGATAAACAATATCACTGCTACAACTATGCGGGAAATGAAATTCCATGGCAATTCGTGAATACCGGGTATCGCTGGAGCAACCTATATCATGAGCTTTTCGAGCCTAGTGAGAGACTACAGAAGGCACTCGATCACTGTGGGCTGGTGTCCCATAGCTATGTGTCTGTTCAATTTCGATTCGTAAACGCATTGGAGCGGTTTGAAAATACTTTCTTTGACAATTATCTGGAGTCTCAGGAAGAGCGGGATGCTCTGGTCGAGAAATGCAGGAAGGGGATAGAGAGAGTAATAGAGGAGAACGAAGGGACTCCAGTTTATGTCTTCTCGGACAGCAAGCTCTTCCTGGATTCCATACAAGACATACCGGTAAAGATGCTGGATACGGAGTCAATAGGACATACTAACAAGAAGGGGGATTCAAGTGTGTTTCTGAAATCATTCCTCGATCTGTATGTGATGGCACAATCGAAGGCTGTATACCGGATGCGTGCACCCGAGTTATATAATTTGTCATGCTTTGCACTGCTCGCAACCAGAATAGGTGATATCCCTTTTATAGACAGAGAGGTATAGCATGCTTCCTAAAATCATTCATTATTGTTGGTTCGGACATAATCCGTTGCCCCCACTGGCGATGGAATGTATCGCCTCGTGGCGGAAGTTCCTGCCGGACTATGAGGTATGGCAATGGGGCGAAGTACCATTATACGAAAACGCCAACGAAACGCTGCGCTACGAAAACGATCGCTCGACGGCGATAGATGACGTGTAGGTATGTGGAGTCTTACTTCCGTCAATTCAAGCATAGTAAATGAACAGATTTGTATAAAATTGCGCAGTTATACTGAACAAATTCGCAAAATTAACGGATTGCTCAGAAAGATTTATTATATTTGTAATCTCTAACAAACAAGGGATATGATAAGAAGAGTATTGCAAACAGAAATAGAGAGCAGACTTCGCCCCCAGAAGGTAATGCTGCTGTTTGGGGCACGCCGTGTGGGAAAAACTGTATTATTACATGAAATTCTTGCGGGATTCAAGGGAAAAACAGTTTTGCTCAATGGAGAAACACAAGATACAATACGGATGCTGTCAGAAAGGACTATCGCCAATTATCGGCAACTGTTCGAGGGAACAGATTTATTAGCTATAGACGAGGCTCAGCATATACCAGATATCGGGAAAATCCTAAAGTTGATTGTAGATGAGTTACCAAGTATAAGGGTCATTGCTACTGGTTCTTCTTCTTTCGATTTGCGGAATATGGCAGGTGAACCTTTGGTTGGCCGTAGCGTGCAGTTCCAACTTAATCCGTTATCGGCAGAAGAAGTACTTTCTGCGACATCAGCCGTAGAGTTTATTCAGTATCAGAACCAGCATCTTGTATATGGTCTTTACCCAGAGTTGATGAGTATTCCCAACGAAAAAGAACGTCAAGAATATCTAAATGACATCGTCGACTCCTATTTACTGCGTGATATACTGATGGTGGATGGCGTAAAGAATGCACAGAAAATGCACGACCTTTTGCGCTTGGTTGCCTATCAGGTAGGTAGTGAAGTGTCATTAAATGAATTAGGAAAGTCATTGAATGTCAGTCCAAATACCGTAGCCCGGTATCTTGACCTTCTGGAGAAAGTTTTTGTTTTATTCCGTTTGGGGGGGTATGCACGGAACCTCCGCAAGGAGGTTACTAAGAGTTCCAAATGGTACTTCTACGATACTGGTATCCGTAATGCCATACTGCATGATTATCGTCCCTTTGGCTTGCGGCAGGATTCGGAGCGGGGGGCTTTGTGGGAGAACTATGTCATCAGTGACCGCATAAAGATGAATCATAACCATCGACTTGGCAGGAACTATTATTTCTGGCGTACTTATAGTCAGCAAGAGATAGACTTATTAGAGATCGATGGGAGAAAAATGATAGCGATGGAGATGAAATCTGGCAGAAAATCACCCAAAGCCCCATCGGCTTTTTCCAGGGAATACCCTGATGCCGATTATATGGTAGTAAATCCAGATTCATTTCTTGGTGTATGCCAGTTGACTACTTTCTGACAGATGATACCAAAAATAATCCATTACTGCTGGTTTGGACATAATCCGTTGCCCCCACTGGCGATGGAATGTATCGCCTCGTGGCGGAAGT
>ERZ842401.3027-NODE-3027-length-21473-cov-10.416706_pt1 | contig 21473 bp, 20 predicted proteins | sample MGYA00521270_ERZ842401 | MGnify/ENA primary metagenome ERZ842401 (study PRJEB31892, sample SAMEA3878208) | bioreactor metagenome | biome: Moose rumen | place: Sweden | collected 2011-10 | study: EMG produced TPA metagenomics assembly of the PRJEB12797 data set...
ATATTGGCCTCAAACCAAGCTCTTAACTCATCAGCACCCTGAAATCCTACATGACGTGCCGCAACTTTCCCGTCTTTCATCAAGAGCAAGTTCGGAATACTCATAACACGAAACTTCTTCGTCAAATCTTGATTTTCGTCCGCGTCAGCTTTGAAGAACTCAACTTTGCCCGCATATTCTTCCGATAAATCCTCAACAACCGGAGCAATCATCTTGCAAGGTCCGCACCAAGTCGCCCAAATATCCAGCAATGCAACTTTCGCCGCTTCAAGTTCCGTAATGTCGCTGTTCTGAATTTCTTTGACTGCCATGATTAATTTTCCCCCTTAAAGTTAAAGCAGAGAAGCAACGTAATCTTCGACTTCTTTCATGTCAGCAGTCGGCTCAAAACGTTTCACAACTTCACCGTCGCGATTGATGACAAACTTTGTGAAGTTCCATTTGATATCCGGCTTCTTCGCATAATCCGGGTCAGCCTTTGCAAGCATCTCATCGAGTAAAGCTGATAATTTGTGGCTGCTTCCGAAACCTTCAAATCCCTTCTGGCTCTTCAAGAAAGTGTAAAGCGGAAGTTCATTCGGACCGTTAACGTCGGATTTTTTGCACTGAGGGAATGTTGTGTTGTAATGAAGCGTGCAGAACTCGTGAATTTCTTCATCACTGCCAGGAGCTTGACCGCCGAACTGGTTGCAGGGAATATCGAGGATCTCAAGACCTTTATCGTGATACTTCTTGTACATTTCTTCGATTGGCTCATACTGAGGAGTGAAGCCGCAGCCTGTTGCTGTATTAACGACGAGAATAACTTTTCCGGCTAATGTTGAGAGTTTTACTTCTTCGCCCTTCGGTGTAAAAACGGAATAGTCATAAACTTTGCTCATAGTTATAAAGCCTCCGTATTAATATAAAATTTACTATAGTATAAAAATTATACCGCATTGTTATCAACATCACCTATAGCATCTGTAAAGTTTTCGACCAAGTAATTTATTCAAATTTCTGTGTACTACAAGTTTTTTATACGCAAAACTGCTATTCAGAAATCTTTTTATTCTCATTAAGAGACTGAAATTTTTGCGATTTTTTATTGTGCGTTCGTATTCAGTATCAGGAGTTATTAACGCTTGGATCTCTTCAAACGTAAGCTCATGATCTTTCACAAACTCATTGGGAATAATCATAAAGCTGTCTTCATTCTCAAGTCCTAGCGTGAAGTTCATATGGCGTTTCTGAAGGTGTACATACAAATATTCCTGTTCAAGTTCAGGATCGCCGTCAAGTCCAAGTCCTAATAATTTCCCATCTGTCCACCTGAAAGCTGCAACTTCTTCACAGGGTATATCGCATCGTGAACACCTGAATTGCTTAATTGATGGCGAGATGTCTGCAAACATGGGTCGGTCATATTGCCCCCACCCCCGTAAATAAATTTACGGAATAAATTTTCGGTGAGTTCAGACTCATCATAATACATGGGATATTCTGTAATGTAAGCATCACGATAAGAAATATTCCATCTTGGTAATTTATTCAGCGCAAAACGTCTTATACTCTCAGAGTTGCGATAAAGAACAAGATGGCCACGCTTGTAAAGTCTGTCGAATTTATCAAGCAAGTAGTCAGTGATAAATTTTCCCATATCTCCCCAAATAATGTCAGGATCAACATGACCCCAGAAATCATAACCTTCAAGATATTCCTGAAAGATTAATCCGTAAAGAGGTCTATAATCGCAAAGTTTGTAGGGTCTATCGAGCACAAAATCAAAGTCAAGATGAGGCCTTATTCTCGCTTTCAACTCATCAAATGTCATCGGGAAAATTTTTACATTGGCCGGAACGTTATAGCTCGAAAAGTCTATATCCGAGAAAATCATAAACGTAAAATTCGGATTGGCTCCTGCGGATTTCAACCACAACGGAAAATAGTTCGGAAGATTTCCGTAATAATGCAACATTAAAGCAACTGAATGCTTGTTCATGCAAATACCTCCTGAGAATGAATGAACGTATTATACAGGATTTGAACGCTTCCTAGCCGAAAAATTTTATAAGTGAAGTATTATCAAAGTTTCCATGCTAAAATTACTTGTTTAGTCATAAAAATTCTAAAAGGAGATTACATTTCTTACATGCCCGACGAAAATGAAAATTTAATCCAGCCCGAAATTTTAGACGAGGCCGGAAAAATAATATCTCTTCCATTAGTTGGCGAGGTCAAAACAAGTTATCTCAATTATGCTATGAGCGTCATAATCGGCAGAGCTTTACCAGACGCACGCGATGGCCTTAAACCTGTTCAGCGTAGAGTGCTTTACGCGATGTCCGAACTGGGACTTAAGCACAACACAGCCTACAAGAAATCCGCTCGTATTGTCGGTGAAACGATGGGTAAATATCATCCTCACGGAGACAGCGCGATTTATGACACAATGGTTCGTCTCGCTCAAAACTGGAACTTACGCTACACTCTCGTTGACGGTCAGGGTAATTTTGGCTCAATCGACGGCGACAGTGCGGCGGCTATGCGTTACACCGAAGCTAGATTAAGTTGGCCCGGCGAATTAATGCTCGCGAATATCGATGAAGATACGATTGATTGGGGACAAAATTTTGATGAGTCTCTCAAGGAACCCTTAACTCTCCCGTCAATTCTGCCTAATTTACTCGTAAACGGCTCAACCGGTATTGCCGTCGGAATGGCTACGAACATGCCCCCTCATAATTTACGCGAGGTCGTGAACGTTTTATGCTGGTTAATCGAGAATGATATTGACCCGGAGAATGCTGAGCTTAAGGATATATTGCAATTCTTACCTGGCCCGGACTTCCCAACTGGCGGAGAAATTATCGGCAATGCTGGAATTATCGACGCTTACACCACAGGACGAGGAAAAATCGTTGTTCGCGGAAAAATGCACGTCGAGGAGAACAAGCGCGGAAAACAAAGCATAATAATCACCGAAATTCCTTACGCCGTCAATAAAACTATGTTACTTGAAGCTATCGTTCAGGCCGTCCAAGAAAAGAAGATTGAGGGAATTTCCGAGATGCGCGATGAGTCTGACCGTGATGGACTGCGAATTGTCGTTGAGCTTTCACGTGATACTGACCCCGATGTAGTCATTCGTCAGCTCTTCAAGAATACTCAGCTTCAATCAACTTTCGGCGTAATCAATCTTGCTCTCGTTAATAAGCATCCTGAAATTCTTTCGATTAAGCAACTTTTGAGCATTTTCCTGAATTACAGGCGTGATGTCGTAAAACGAAGAACTGAACACAGACTTAATCAGGCTCAAGCTCGCGAACATATTATTGAAGGCCTGAAAAAAGCATTAACTCACATTGAGCAGGTAATCCGAACAATACGCTCTACGAACAATGCCGCCGAAGCAAAAGAAAGTTTACAGAAAGTTTTAGAGTTCTCGGAAGCTCAGGCACAAGCAATTCTTGATATGAGGCTTCAGAGATTAACCGGACTTGAGCGCGAAAAACTCGACGAGGAACAAACGAAACTTTTAGCTGACATTGCGACGTTCAAGAATATTCTCGAAAATCACAAGGCTCTTGATGAAGTAATTGCGTCGGAACTCAAGGATTTAGCTTCACGCTTCGGCGACGACAGAAGGACTAACATTGTAACTGAGGAGATAAAAGAAACTTCGGAGGAAGAATTAATCCAGGAAGAAGACATCGTGATAATTCTCTCGAAGGACGGACTGATTAAGCGTCAGCCTCTGGACTTCTACAGAACTCAGGATAAAGGCGGAAAAGGTAAGCGCGGCGGAAAAGTTCATGAGGACGACAGTATAGCCGCTTTATGTGTGAGCAATACTCATCATGATATTTTCTTCTTTACGACTTTGGGAAGAATGATGTGCTTGAAAGGCTTCGATATTCCTGAAACTAAGACGGGAAAAGGTAAGCCGATATCTCGTTTACTTCCGCTTCATGAGAATGAAAGAATTGTGAACATCGCCGGTGACGGAATAGAGGAGTTCAAATTTGCCTTCTTCATAACGAAATACGGGATTGCTAAACGTTTAACTTTCGAGGTTTTAGAGTACACCAACCGTCCGAAGAAAATAATGAAACTTGATGAGGGCGACGAGATTGCTCAAGTTAGATTGACGACGGGGAACGATGAAATGTTAATCGTTACTCAGAACGGAATTGCTTTAAGAGTTCCGGAAAACGAGTTCAGGCCGCTTGGAAGAGTTGCGCGCGGAGTTGCAGCGATAAGACTTAAGAAGGGTGATAAAGTTCTGAGCTGTGATGTTGTTGACGAAAAACAAAGAATTATCGTTGTCAGCGAAAAGGGTATTGGCAAGAAATTAGAATTTTCCGAGTTCATGCCTCATCATCGAGCAACAGGAGGAGCCTGCATTATGGAACTTACTCCGAAGACTGGAAAACTCGCCGGAAGCGTAACAGCTCACGACAATGACGAAATGATAATAATAACGTCAAAAGGCCGTGTTGTACGAATGGGAGCGGATCAAGTTACATTGATGAAGAGACATGCTGTAGGCTATATCGTTCTCAGACTTGATGAGGGTGATACGGTTGCGGATTGCAGCTTAATTCGTGCAGAGGACGACGACGAAGAGACTACGAAGCTAATTAACTTTGAGGAGTAATCAATGAGAATTGCTAAAGACGGACTTCCGACGATAATATTTTTGCTGTTATGCGCCGGAGCCTTTGCTTTCATCTCGATAATTCCCACGTTAATAATTTTCGCGCTGTTATGTCTGGTAATCTGGTTTTTCCGGGACCCTGAGAGGACGACGAATTATGAGGACGGAAATTTTTACTCACCTGCTGACGGAAAAATTGTAGAGATTTCTGAATGCGAGCATGATTTTACCGGTCAAGCTCTGAAAGTCGGTATCTTCATGAATATTTTTAGCGTCCACGTAAACCGCGCTCCGTGTACAGGACGAGTTGATTATCTTGAATATATTCCTGGAAAAAAGATTGCGGCATTCTCGCCTAAAGCGTCGGAGATTAACGAACGTAATTTTGTCGGGCTCTCAACACAATGGGGGCCCGTCATGATGACACAGATTGCCGGACTTGTAGCAAGAAGAATTGTTTGCAGGTTAAAACGCGGTGAAATTCTAGAGGCTGGCCAGCGTTACGGTATGATTAAATTGGGCTCAAGGGTTGATTTGTACGTTCCTCGTGATACAGTATTGCGTGTAAAAATCGGCGAGGATGTGAAAGCCGGATTAACTTGTATAGGAGTGATAGCACAGTGAGAAATTTTTTGCGTATTCGGCGCAAGATGGGAAAATTTAAGAGGCATAAACCTTTGGAGTTCAGGCAAATAGCTCCGAACATGGTAACAAGCGGAAATTTACTTTGCGGGATATTTTCGTTAATGCTGGTCTTACATGGCAGATTTGTTCCTGCGGCGTGGTTAATATTCTTCGCTGTAATTTTTGACGGCTTCGACGGGAAAGTTGCAAGAATGCTCGGAGGCGGCTCTCAATTTGGGCTTGAGTTTGACAGTTTAGCTGACCTCGTGAGTTTTGGGGTTGCGCCGTCAATTTTGCTGTATCAAGTTTCAGTCCGTGAGCTTCACATAATCGGAGCTGTAGTAGCATGTTTCTTCGCGTTATGCGTGGCACTGAGACTAGCGAGATTTAACGTTGTTCATGTTCCCGGACCGTTTCAGGGTTTGCCTTGTCCAGCAGGAGGATTATTCGTAGCGTCGTTCGTAATTGCTGGGGTGAAACTTCCTGCGTGGGTTATGGCAATAGTACTCGGCTTTGTGGGCTTCCTGATGATTTCGAGTATTCCTTATGCGAACATGAAGAAGCTCACTAAGAAGACTGCGGACAAGACGAAATGTTTTGCTCTGCTCTCATTGTTCGTAATCTCGTTCGTGTGCTTGAAGAGTTCTGCTCCGTTGTTCCTGTTTGCGTTGTATATCGTGAGCGGATTGATAAAATTTGACTGGGGACAATGGATCTTGAAGCCTGAAGCTCGCGACGAAGCATTAAGCCATAAGAATTAGGACATAAAATTTTTGACGGACTCGCTGAAATTAGGCGGGTTCGTTTTTTTTATGGCTAGTAAATTGCATTCAACGATAGCGTCAATATTTTTCAAGGTTTGTAAATCTTCTTATGCGCTGAACGTTTCTTTAACTCCTCCTGCTTTCTATACGCATTCTCAAGCGCACGCACTAATTCATTCCAGCGGAAATTCCAGGCAACTTCAGCTTTACTCGGCTTGTCATGTCCGGGCTGGTCAATCGCGTCAATATCTTTCGGCCTCTTGTGAAGCGTGAAGCTCTCGCCGTCAAACGAAACACTTGAACCGTCATCAAACGGAATATACACTCTCATAGTTTCAGCGTTAAAGGCAATTTTGCGCTCATCACGATTGCGTCCTCACCATTGGAATAATACCCCTGACGAATTTTTTCCCTGACAAATGACATCTGGGAATACAGAGCTATTGCGGCAGAATTTGACTTCTTAACACGAAGCATTAAACGCTTAAAGTTCAGATACATTGCGCAGTCGCTGACAGCTAATAATAATTGTGAAGCTATTTTCATCCTGCGAAAGTTCTTATCGACGATTAACGCCATTAACACGCCTAATCTTTTCTCGCGGCCAAGAACTGCATAGCCTAAAAGCGGAGCCTCCGTTGTCAAAGCGAAGGCCCCTATGTAAGTAATCTCGTTGTGTGATTTATCGTTTAAGTCAGACTTTATAATTTCTTCAGGCCATGACAATTCAGAATTTGCGTTAATTCTCAGTATTGCAGGCAAGTCTTCAGCCGTCAAGAAATCTATTTCTGGTACGTACAAAAATTACATTCCCCTGTTAATCGTCTGGTTTCTGTCAGCTCCAACGCCGATTAATCCGACCGGAACGTTGAGAACTTTTTCAATGTATTTCACGTAGGCTTGAGCATTGGCCGGGAGTTCCTCAAAAGTTTTGCAGTTCGTGATGTCGTCGTCCCAGCCTGGTAAAGTTTCATAAACCGGTTGAATTTCGCTGAGTGAACGCGTATCGTTCGGCCAGGTCGTGAGCTTTTCGCCGTCTCTTTCGTAAGCTACACAAACTTTAATTCCGCCCATGCCTGTGAGAACGTCTAACTTTGTGAGAGCTATTACAGTTGCTCCGTTGAGTTCCATTGAATATTTTAACGCAGGAACATCAAGCCATCCGCAACGTCTTGGTCGTCCTGTTGTTGCTCCGAACTCGCCGCCGTTAGCTCTCAATTTTTCGCCGTCCTCGCCAAAATCTTCCGTCGGGAATGGGCCTTCTCCGACACGTGTCGTGTAAGCCTTAACTACAGCGATTACGCGCGTTAAATCATTCGGGGCTAATCCTGTTCCGGTGAAAGCTCCTGCCGCAGAAGTTGATGAACTCGTTACATATGGGTAAGTTCCGTGATCTATGTCAAGCAATGCCGCCTGAGCTCCTTCAAGCAAAATATGCTGGCCGTCGTCTACAGCCTTGCGCAATAAAGCTCTGGTGTCGTCAACATAAGGTGCTAATGCTTCGCCCCATTTTCGTGCCGGTTCATAAATTTCGTCAAATGGTAACGGCTTCTGATTGTAAAGTTTCGTGAAAATTTGGTTCTTCTCGTCAAGAATATATGTCAGTCTCTCACGCAGAACATCAGCATCAAGCAAGTCTTCAACTCTCAATCCTGAACGTGAATACTTATCGACATAACACGGCCCAATCCCCCGTCCAGTTGTGCCTATTTTACGGCCTTTTCCTCGTGCTTCTTCCTGCAATTTATCAAGCATCTTGTGATAGGGCATAACAACATGAGCATGAGGACTTACGGCCAATCTTGCACGGTCCTGACCTTTCGCGAATAATTCCCCCGTCTCGTTCAAGAATTGCTCAGGGTCAATCACTAAACCGTTGCCGAGTACACATAATTTTCCAGGATAAAGCATTCCCGAAGGTAACAGGTGAAACACAACCTTTTGACCGTCAGAAATTACCGTATGTCCTGCGTTCGCTCCGCCTTGAAAACGCACGAATACGTCAACGTCTGAACCGAGCATGTCAACAACTTTTCCTTTTCCTTCATCGCCCCATTGTGCTCCGACGAGAAGATCTACATTTTTCTTTGAACTCAAAATCTTAATTGCCTCCTTAATTTATTATTTTCTTCTGCCCGCAACTGGACGAATTTGTTTCTTGATTTCCGTGATTGCGCGCTGTAACTGTACATCTTTGCTTATTACCCTGTCAGGTTCACCTTTAACTTCAATATCTGGCGACAACCCAACGTGATCTATGACTTTTCCCGACGGAGTGTAATATCTCGCAATAGTAACATAAACTCCGCTTCCGTCAGTCAACGGGAATAATGTCTGTACGCTTCCTTTACCGAAACTCTTTTCACCGATTAATTTTGCACGTTTTCGATCGCTCAAGGCTCCGGCAACAATTTCACTCGCGCTTGCACTTCCACTGTTGATTAAGACGACGACAGGCATATTCGTTAAATATTGGGATTTATCGACGTAATATTTCTCGTTAGCTCGTTCCGAACGTCCTTTTGTCTCAACAACTAAGCCGCTCTTTACGAACATACTCACAATTTTTACGCTGGCATCGAGTAATCCTCCGCCGTTATTTCTCAGGTCAAGGATTAAGGCGCGCATTCCGTCTCTCATCATTTCGCGGATTGCACTTCGGGCTTCCTCGTGAGTGTTATGCTTGAACTGGGTCAACTTCAAATAGCCGATATCATCCGAGAGCATTTCGTTGCGTACACTTTTGAGCTTGATAATTTCACGCGTAATCTCAAAGCTCAGTAATTCGTCTTCTCCTTCACGACGTACCCAGACCGTAACTTTCGTATCAGGTTCACCGCGCAAAATTTGCACAACTCTATCAGAAGTCCATCCGATTACAACTTGGTCGTCAACTTTCACAATCTGGTCTTTCGTCTTCAAGCCCGCACGTTCAGCCGGAGAATCTTCCATAGGACTAATCACTAAAATTTGTCCGTCCCTGTCGCCTATGTACATTCCAAGTCCGCCGTATTTCCCTTCAAGTTCGATTTCCTCATCCTTGAGCTGTGAAGGTGAGACAAAACGCGTATATGGATCCTTCCAGGCTTCGACCATTCCTTTAGCGGCCCCGTGTAACAAATCGTCTTCGTTTGCCGGTTTAATTTCAGCGTCAACCTGGTAATTTTCGATAATGTATCTAATCTGACGCAAGAGCCATAATGAACGCACATTAAACGGGGATATTCTGTTGAAGTCTGATTCGGAAAAATCTGCGGATTGAGCTTTATAGCCGTAAAGAAATCCGATTGATGCCAGGAAAATAAAAACGAGAATATATACTTTCTTTCTTGAGAATTTCACTATTGAAATTACACCTGCCTTCTGAGAATGCAAGAATTATACAGCAATTTTTACCTTCGCAAATAGTTCATGGGATTTTGCGCGTTTCCGTTCTTCCTGACCTCGAAATGTAAGCCGTATTCCGAATCAGTCCCGGTATTCCCAACTTTGCCGATTACAGCTCCGGTTTGAACGTTTGCTCCTTCTCTCACTGAAGTTCCGCCTAAATGAGCGTAAACAGTCGTAAGATTTCCGCCGTGATCAATAATAACAACTTGACCAAAGCCACGAAGCCAACCTTGATAAAGAACTTCTCCAGGCCCGGCAGCTTTTACAGGAGTTCCAGCATTGGCCTTGATGTCAATTCCGGAGTTAAAAATTTTCGTCTTGAACGTCGGATGAACACGAGAGCCGTATTGCATTGTTACTGTCCCGTTTAATGGCCACGCTAAATTTTTCGGAGCAGATTTTGAGGCTGTCGACGTATCTTTAACGGGAACGGCGGCTTTTGAACCCTGAACAGGAGTTTTTGAGGATGCGGCTTTAGTTGACGTTGAAGATTTCTTTTTGGCGGCTGTAGTCTTCTGTTTCATCAGCGAGTTAATTTTGTTCCCGACGGCCTTTTGCGCACTCTCAAGTTCACGGGCGGCGGCTTCAGCTTTCTTCTGCTCACTCTGGACGTTCTTCAACAAGTTATCCGTCTTCTTAATCGTCGTATCGAACTCCGCACGTTTCTTCTTGAGCTCGTCGGTCTGCTTTGCAATTTGAGATTTATTCTTCTCAAGCTGACTTTTCGCAAGCGTTAATTCCTGTTCCTTTTCGGCCAATTCCTGAAGCATGGCTATATCATGTCTTGCAAATCTCCTGAGCATATACGCCGTATTAATCGCTTCGTGCGGGCCTTCGGAGTTCAATATTACGCTCAAGCTATTTTCTTCAGGGGTAAACTTGTAAATGTCCACAAGCCTGTTGCGTAAAGTCGTCAATAAAATATTCATCGACTCAGTTACGACGGCAATATTTCTGTCAAGGACACTCACAGAATTTTGAAGTTTACTATTCTCACGCTCAAGGTCATTCATTCGTTCTTGTGAGGCGTTCGCATTCTGCTTAAGACGCGATAATTGGCTCAATAAATCTTTGGACTGCCGGGATTTTTGCTTTGCTATCTCGTTGTATTGCTGGATTTTCTTCTTCATGTCGCTTTGACTTTTCTGCTGAGACTTAATCTGACTGTCTAAATTTGCTCCGTAAGCCAGTGAACTCATCAGGAAAATCATGATTAACGCTAAAAATTTCTTCATGATAAATTCTCTCCTTAACGCTTCAAATATTTAATCGGGTTCACAGGAGTTCCGTATTGTCTGACCTCAAAATGCAAGTGATAGCCCGTAGTATTTCCAGTTTTGCCGACGCGTGCGATTACAGCTCCGGAGTTAACAACTTGGCCTTCTTTTACGAGACTTGCTGAGAGATGAGCGTACAAAGTTGAATATCCCTTGCCATGATCCAGAACTACAACTCTTCCGTAGCCACGAAGCCAGCCGTTATAGATACATTCTCCGGCCTCAGGAGCTTTTACGGGAGTTCCATTCGGTGAAGCTATATCAATTCCGGAGTGAAGAATTTTGCGCTTTAATATCGGGTGTATTCTGTAGCCATAAGGACTTGAGATTACGCCTCTGACGGGCCAGTCGAATTTTGAGCCTTGACCAATTCCCGGAGCATAAACGCGGTTACGCTGTTGTTGCAATCTCTTAATCATAGCTTGAGCGGCTTGCTGAGCTTCTTCAGCTTCTTTCGCGGCTTTCTCGGCTAATTCCTTTTGCTTCTGAATTGACGTGATAAACTTGTTCGTCTCGTTAATGCTCCGTTTGTATTTATCTCGCTGATTTTGGACGGCTTGAGTTTTCTCCATAAGTCTTATTTGCTGTTCGTCCATGTTCTGACGAGTTGCATCGAGATTTTGAACGCGAGCATGAAGCTGTGAAAGGATTGAAGCATCACGTTGAGTTACACGCTTGAGTAAATATGCAGTCTCGACGGCCTCAAAAACGCTTCGTGACGCAAAAAGCATTCTCATCTCTTCAGCTTCACCGTATTTGTACATGTCAAGAACTCTGTCTTTCATTTGCTCCGAAAGCTCGTTAATCTTGACTTGTTCGTCCTTCATGTTTGAATCCAGCATAACTATATTTTCCTGAATTTTTTTGTTCTGAAGCTCCAAAACTGTTAATTCCTGACGCGCAACGCTTTCATCCTGCTGAAGAGTGTTTACTTTCGTCAATAATCCCTCAACTTTTTTGCCCATCGCTTTAATCTGCTGCTTATAATCCGCAATTTGCTTCGTTAAATCCGCACGTTTCTTCTCTTCGGCGGCAATTTGGGAATCAATACTGCTTTTCTTGGCGGCAGAATTTACAATAGAAGGGGAAAATATTATCAACACGAGAATTATTACGAGAAAAAATTTTTTCATCATTCCGGCCTCGTTATCGAGTTAATGAACCTCGCGACAACTATGTAACTGCATACCCAGCCTAATGTTGCTCCGAAACCGGCAAGAAGTCCGCAAAATCTCCAGATTACGCTTTGCTCGGTGATTAAACTTGCTCGTAAAAATGGCAAATTGGCCTGAAGCAAAGTTATTCCGGGAAAATATGCCCCGATAATTCCAGCGGCCGCGATTATCGCCCCGAAAAACGCTAATAACGTTCCTTCAAGGACAAACGGCGTTGCTATGTAAGAGCGTGTTGCTCCGACGAGATACATTATGCCGATTTCCTCACGACGGGAATAAAGCGAGATGTGAATTGTATTATAGACGACTAAAGCCGTGATTATTACGGACAAGATAAACATGACTAGAGCAATTCGTGATGAAATTCTTGATAACGCCGAAATTCTTTTTACGACCATTCCCGCATAAACAACATCTTCAACTTCGGGCATGGCTTTTAACGCGTTCACTAAAGGCTCAACGTCTTCTGCTCGGTGAACGTGAATCTCGAAATTATACGGAATTGGATTATCACCTAACATCTCAAGCGCTCGTGATTGGGAACCCATTTTTTCCTGCAATTTCGCCAGTGAATCCGCCGGAGAAAATATTTTCATTGAGTAAACGTATTCAAGGCCCTGAATTTTCCCGGAAATCATGTCAATATCTAGCGTGTTATCTTTCACTAAATATGCCTGCACAACGAGTTCACTCTCAAGACGAGATAATAAATTTTCCAGATTTAGCGAGAATAAAGTTGTTACGCCTAATATCCATAGCATTACCCCTGCGGTTATAAGTGTTAAGAGGCCTAAAACCCAATGATGAACAACAAGCCTCCACATGTCCCGCAAAATATATTTCAGTGTAGTCATTATCCTGAATAAGTCCCTCCTTTTTCGTCGCGGATTAATCTTCCGTTGTCGAGCTCAATAACTCTTTGACGTGAAGCATTTACTATGTTCTGATTATGCGTTGACATCACGACCGTAACGCCGGCTTGATTAATCCCGAACAAAATTTTCATGACATCAACGGCCGTATGAAAGTCCAAATTTCCAGTCGGCTCATCAGCGATAAAAAGTGAAGGCGAATTGGCCAATGCACGAGCAATCGCTACACGCTGCTGTTCTCCACCGGATAATTGCGCAGGCCTCATGCTTCGTCGTCGCCATAAGCCAACTTGATTAATTACGTCCTTCGTTCGTTCGGCTACAAGTTTTTTGGGAACTGACATTGCTTCCATGACGAACGCAATATTCTCATAAACTGTCAAACTTGGAATTAACTTGAAGTCCTGAGCAACTAAGCCGACATCACGCCGATAATACGGAATATCAGCCTTTCGCATTTTTCTCAGGTCATAGCCTCCGACTGCAACAAGTCCTCTTGATGGCAAAAGCTCACGGGTAATTAATCGAAGAAGTGTAGATTTTCCCGAACCTGTCTGACCAACAACGTAAACGAATTCCCCTTGCTCAATATTAATATTAATGTCGACTAAAGCGGCAATATCAGGCTCAAAAATTTTGCTTACTCCTGAAAAATTTATATTCATTAATCAACTCCCCTTATATTTCGCTCGTTCATTCAATGCCTGTTGAGTGTCAAATTCTCCCCAAACCGCGTGAATAATATCATGTATAGTCATCTTCTTATCTTCTCTGAGTTCCTGCCACAATTCATGATTTAAATATGTCCAAGTTGTGAATATTGGCTCTCTTCCTCGTCCAAATCTGCCAAGAACAAGCCAGCCTGACATTGGATTATACAAAACTAAAGGTGAAGCATTTTGTGAGGCCATTCGTTGGATTTCGAGCACTGAAAATGAAAGTTCTTCGAGTTCAGCCATTGCGTTTTTATCAGGAAGCTCAAGAAGTGAGAACCAAATATGAGCCGAATGTTTAGACTTCATGAAGTTTTCGGGATTAGCTTTCAGCCAGGCTTTAAGTCGTCCAAGTGTCTCCATTTCTCCGCGAGCTAGAGCAAATCTCAATGCCCAGTATGCTTTACTCAAAACTAAATCATTCTTCATGAACTCAGCAAAATTTTTCTCGTCAAGAAATTCTGAACTATCAAGACTAAACGCAGGATTATCACGCATAAAAGTCCTCAGCATTAACACGGCCGCTTCATGTTGCCCCGGAGGCTCGGTTAATTGCAATAATTCTTTACGTAAAGTATTCACAGTTCCTGGCGGTAAAATCGTCGGACCTGATCCTTCGTTTAAGAGTGAAAGAGTTTCATTGTCATATAAATTTACGTTCTTCGGCTCAACTCCGGGCTTGTCGCTGGCATAAATCCATTTTCCGCTGCCTGTTCCAAGCAAATATTTATTATGAGGCAGCAATAACATCACAGCAGGTTCTTCGGGCATGGCGATATTATCAGGAATATTTTCGGGGGGTAATTCTGCAAGTGTCCCGTTTGACATCAATTCAAGCAGCAATTTTCATTCTCACCTCTCAGATTTTCGTAACATTTTAACAGGTATATTTATCACAAAGTTTTTCATTCAGCAAGCAATAATCCATGTCTCAAGCCGTTAATACTCACTATGCAAGCTGGAGCGTCTAACATTCTCAATGCCTCTAAGACTATGCACGCACTGCCTAAAATTACGTCGGCTCTAGACTTTGGGAGGCCAATTACATTTTCGCGTTCACTGAGAGTTAATGACGAATACATACGGATTTGCTGAACTATATCACGCTGAGTTAATACGCTTCCGTGTAATTTCGAGGGCATAAAGTTTTCACAAGCGAATTTTACTCCGGCCATCGCTACAACTCCTCCACCGACACCGATTATGTGAGACTGAGAAGCTCTGAACTCGTCAATCTTGTAATCCATAAATAAATTTGTCACGTGAGAAACGGCTTCATCACAAAACTTTTTCTTAATTGGCCGGTCATGCTCGTAAAAAAAACGTTCCGAGAGATTTACAGCACCAATCGGAACGCTTACGATTTTATTTACTGCTCCGTTTGAACCTGAGACAAATTCCGTGCTGCCTCCTCCTGTGTCGAACATGATAATATTTCCGTGAATATCAAAGCCGTCAACAGCTCCTCGCCAAGAAAATTTTGCTTCGTCCTCGCCCGAGAAAATATGAACTTCAAGCCCGGTATTCTCTCGAATTAATTTCACGAAATTTTCAGAATTTTTTGCGGTCCGAAGTGCCATAGTTCCGACAATGAAAATATCAGCTGCATATTTCTCCGCACGTCTGGCCATTTTCGTTACAGTTTCACAGGCAGTTTTCATGCTGTCTTCGAGAAGAACTCCGGTTGATGACATTCCTCGTCCTAATCTTACGACTTCCGTCTCATCACGAATTACATTAATTCTCCCGTTCTCAATCCGAGCAATCCGCATCTTTATGGAGTTACTGCCTATGTCAATTACTGCTTTAATCATTATCTTTCTCCTACCTCAATCATTTTTTCTCAATCATTTTTTCGTCTCATTGATTCCTGCATAACGAAACAAAACGCTGTTACTGGTATAGTGAATAACAATCCCAAAGTCCCGGCTAAACTCTGGACGATTTCCTGAGCAATATACGGGTCATTAAGAATTCCTGAAAGCTCAACGCCCGCACTGCAGATTAATATTGCCATCGGTAAAGAACTTCCCATGTAAGCGAGTATCAACGTGTTAATCATGCTCCCGAGAACTTCACTTCCGACGTTCAAGCCAGCGAGTAATAATCTATCTAACGGGATATCTTCATCATAATCAACGAACTCTGACATTGACGCCGTAATCGAAACTCCAACGTCGAGTACAGCACCGATTGAGCCGACAAGTACAGACGCAAGCAAAACTCCCTGCATGTTCAGGCCCGGTAAAGTTGACGCGAGTAATGCTGCACCTTCTCCGGCAAGTCCTGACAATTCCCAAATACGAACCATCAGAGCACCGCAAAGAAATCCGCATAAAACTCCTCCGAAACTTCCGAGTAAAGCCACGAGCATATATCTTGCGTGATGGACGACACATAAAATCGTCAACGTTGAGATCATGAATACCGAAGCAATCGCGAGCAAAACAGGGTTCCAGCCTTGAGAGATTAACGGTATCATTGTGAAGATTAATATCAATATCGAAGCTCCAAGTCCAAGCAAAGCCAGAAATCCCCGAAGTCCAGTGAGAGCAATTAAAATTGTGCAGACCATCATGATAACTCCAGCAACCGAAGGAACTCTGAAAGCATCAGCAATCGAATACTGAACTCGTCCGTCGCTGAACATGTCCCAGACTAATAAATATCTATTGCCGGGCTTTACGTCTAATCCGCTTCCTGAAAGTCTCACGGTTTTTACGTTCATTAATTCTTCTTCGCGAGGCCCGTTTAAAACTTGCAAGACTGTATCACGTTCAAGCATTTCATAAGATTCTTCGTGTTCGTCCTCAGGAGGAATTATGCTCTCAGGCCCTGCTTCGATTACGCGGACGATTAAGGAGTCGTTAGTGTTCCAGTTAGATATAGTAAAATTATCGACAACGTAATAGAATGCCCATGATATTAACAGTGCAAAAATTATTCTTGCGAAAAGATTTCTACTCCTCATAATTAATCCCCTCAGCTTCAATAAAATTCTTCATGTCATCCGGCAGCTCAGCAAAAAATTTTTTCCCGTCAATCTCACTCAAAGCCTCATGCAAATTCTCCGGAAATTCAAGGCAATAAGCATGTAAAAGCGGACGAGTTACGTTCTTCATTAATTTATTAGCCTTAAAGTCGCCGTATTTCCTGTCGCCTAAAATCGGATGATGAATATATGCCATATGAACACGTGCTTGATGAGTTCTTCCCGTCAATAATTCAAGCTCAACGAGTGAAAATTTCCCGTTTGTCGCAAGCCGAGTACATTTCGTGATAGCTGTCAAGCCTTCTTCATCAGAAACTTTCACGATATTATTCTCAGCGTCTTTCAACAATGGAGCCTCAATCATGATTTCTTCCGGAGTTTTTCCGACGACAACAGCACGATAAAATTTTCGGACATTCCGAGCCTTGAAGAGTTCCTCCATTGCGCGCAAAGCATCACCGTGAAGAGCTACGGCCAATACTCCCGTCGTGTTACGGTCAAGTCTGTGAACTGCCGCCGGAGTTTTTGTCCCGAACATTGCCCAGACTCGTGAAATTATGCTGTCTCCGTTGGGTTCGTCAGGTTGAACGAGCATTCCTGAGGGCTTATTGAGAATGAGAACGTTTTTTCCCTGAAAGATGACTTTGATTTTCCCCCATGATGACGCATGCTTTATGACTTTCTCGTCCTCTCGTAATGGCCAGCTCACGCTTAACTCATCACCAGCATAAACATGAAATCCAGGCTCACGAACTCGCTTTGAGTTTACCCGAATTTCGCCAGTCCGAATTGCTTTCATGATTTCTCCGCGAGTTATCCATTTGAAAATTGATAATAAAGTCCTGTCAAGTCTTCGGTCGTCGTGATCCTGAGAGAGTTTCAGCGTGTAACTCATAAATTAATCCCTCGCCATAATCTTCTTTCTATCAACGGCAAATAATCCGTAACCTCGCTTTGATTATTCAGGGCTTCAATCTGCAATTTCCAGTAACTCAGGCGAAAATCCAAATCATCAGAGGCATTAACGATCATAGCTTCGGGAGTTTCAGGCAAAACAGGTGAGCCAAATTCGCGCCGTCCGTGATGACTTACCATGATATGACCGAGTGCGAGCGTAATTTTCTCGTCGAGTTTCTCAATCTCAGCAAGTTTCATGAAAGTGTTATAGCCCAGTGTAATATGTTCAATCACGTTCCCTTGCAAAGTCATCTGAGGAACCGGAGAAATTGTGTACGCTTCGAGCTTGCCTATGTCGTGTAATAAAGCTCCGGCGATGATTAAGTCAATATTAACTGGAACGGCGAAATCTTTATAGTGTCGTGCTAAGTCTCGTGCTCCTATTGCAACAGACACGGAATGTTCAAGCAAGCCTCCTGTGTAAGCATGATGAAGAGAGATTGCGGCCGGCCAAATCTTGAATTTTTCCCATAAGCCATGTTTGAAGAATACAGCTTCTACGAAATTTCTTAATTCTTCATGTGAGATCTCAGCGATTAAATTTATGAACGTGTCCTCGAGAAATTCATTTTTTACCGGAGAATGTCTTGCAAAAAGACTTGGAGGATTTTCATTCTGATCAAGATAAAATACTTCGTTAAAGTTATATTGAACTTGGTCGCGATATTCTGCAATTTTCCCGTAAATCTCGACGGTTGAGCCCTCAAATCTCAAGCCGCAATTGTCCGGATCAATCGGGAAATTATCGCCGCCTTGAGTACTTCGCCAGTTTGAAGCCGCCCAAATTTTGCCTTCGAGATCTCCTGTTGAGTCGCTTAATGTCATTTCCCAGAATGGATTATCATTTCTGTCTTTACGCCGCGTTAATTTTGAGACTATGCCTTTAACGTTGAAGTCCGAATTTTTAGGGAGCTGCCTGACCTCCCGAATATTTAGAGTTTTTTTCATGGAAGAGCCTTTCATGTTAGAAATTTCGTATATTATATCAGCGTGAGAAACTCAAAAACTTGCAGCAAAATATAACACGTTCTATTTTATTGATGAGATTTATTACAGGAGGAGAAAATTAGACTTGATACTTTCAGGCTTGGAGATAAAGAAGCAAATTAACAAGAAAATTTTCATTGAGCCGTTTCATGAAGAACGATTAAACCCTAACAGCTATAATTTGTCGCTTCATGATGAGCTATTAATCTACACGAATGAAACTCTCGACATGCGAGCGAATAATCCCAGCGAAAAAGTTTTAATCCCATCAGAAGGATTTATGCTTCAACCTGGAAAATTATATCTTGGTCGGACAAGCGAATACACACGAACTGAGGGCTATATTCCCATGCTTGAAGGACGCTCATCAATCGGAAGACTGGGCATATGCATTCACGTAACGGCAGGTTTCGGAGATGTCGGATTTGCCGGTTACTGGACGCTTGAGCTGTTCTGTGTTCAGCCGGTGAGAATTTACGCGGGAGTTCAGATTGCGCAGATTTATTATCACACGATTACGGAGCCTTACGAGAATTACACGCGCGGGAAATATCAGAATAACAAAGGTATTCAAGCCAGCATGTTATACAAAGAGTTTGAGATATAATTATCAATCGTTCATATTCAGGAGAAAAATTATTGAGAGAAAATTTGACATGAAAGAACTCGGAATGATTGTAAATTTACGTAAGCCCGCAGCTATCGAGATGGCCAGAAAGTTATTACGTTGGGGAAATTCTCACGGATGCCCGTTCATGCTGCCTCATCAGGAAGCCAGCGCACTCACAACCGCAGGACTTGACGACGAACAATGGCTTAAGACTGTGAAACTTGCTGTTGTTGTCGGAGGAGACGGGACATTTTTACGCGCGGCACGTTACGTAATCGGCACGGACATAATTTTACACGGAATTAATCTCGGACATTTGGGCTTTCTCGCTTCAAGCCGGCCGGATGAATATGAACATGACCTTGAAAATATTCTTAATGACAACTTTGAAGTCCTTGAACGTCGAGTGTTAAAGTGTATGCTCTTTCATGACGGTTCACCTTCTCACAAACTTTATGCCCTGAATGATATAGTTTTGACGACGAACGCAATTGCAAGATTACTTCACATTGAGATTAGATTTAATCTTGATTTTTTCTGCGTGTTACCGGCTGACGGCGCAATAGTCTCAACAGCAACAGGCTCAACAGCTTATGCTCTCTCAGCAGGAGGTCCGGTAATTCCTCCGCATATGGACGCAATGATACTCGCCCCGTTGTGTGCTCACACGCTTTATTCCCGGCCAATTTTAGCGTCTGAGAATGATTGTATCTCGTTAATTCCGCGCGGAGCTTCGAGGGACTTAATGCTTACTCAGGACGGACAACTTGCATATGAAGTTTTTCCAGGCGACAGGATCGATATAAAACTTTCACGCTCAAAGAAAATCAGAACGGTGAATTTGCCAGGAAAAAATTATCTGGATATAGTCCGGGAAAAATTGGGCTGGGGTCAGGCGTTAAACAGTGATTAATTCTCTCAGGATAAACAATATCGGCGGCATAAGTGAAGCAGCATTAATTTTCACACCAGGCTTCAACGTCATAACTGGCGAGAGTGGAGCGGGAAAATCCAGCGTTGTACGTTCACTTGAGCTTTTAACGGGAAGCAGAGGAGGAGTGAAATTCATTCGTGCTGGAGAAGAACGGGGAATTGTTGAGGCAGAATTTTCCGGACAAGTTATAACACGTGAAATTCTCAGGACTGGACGTTCGCGAGCAAAAGTTGACGGGGAAAATTTAGGTTTGAACGACTGCGCAAAAATTGTGAACTCGCTTGTACGTATACAGAGCCAGTTTGCCCAGATGGAATTGCTTGAACCTGAGAGACAATTAGCGATGATTGATTCATGTTTACCCGAAAAAATCAGGAATGAAATATTTGCAGACTTCCGGGAAATTTTCGACAAGGCCAGAGCCAGCACGAGGGAACTTCGAGCGATAAAGAAGCGTCGAGCCGAGATTGAGAGGAAATACGCGAACGCTCGGGAAATATTCGAGTTGATGAAGATTGCCAGACCTGAAACGGGCTTAGAGATGAGGCTTGAGAATGAGATTGCTGACCTGACGCATAAAATTTCAACCAGAGAACGAGCAAAAGAAAGCATTGATTTATTAACAGGCGGATTATCCGAACAGGGCTTAATCGGGAATGTCGAGACGTGCTTTGAAAGTTTATACGAGTTTATGACTGACGACGATGCCGACGAAGTGAGATTGTCAACGGAGAAATTATACGACGCTGTGAAAAGTCTTGCGGGTAATTTCGGCGATAATGAAAGCGATGTAAATCTTCGTGACGAAACCGAAGAGAGATTAGGCGCTTTACGAAAACTTAAGCGGCTTTGCAATATTCCCGACGAGAATGAATTATTGAACTATTGCGATGAAATTTACACAAATCTTGAGTGGCTAGAAAAAAGTTATTTGGAGCTTGAGGAGTTATCGGCGCGTTCACTCGACGAGAAAAAGAAAGCTAGCGTCCTGGCGATGGAAATTCGGCGTGCACGTCATGAGGCGGCTGAAAAGTTGACAGTGAGAGTTAATGCTTTGCTCTCGGAATTGGCCATGCAGAACATAACTTTTGCGATAAATTTTACGGACTTGAACAAGCTCAATCAGACCGGAGCTGACGAAATAGAATTTATTTTACGGGACGGGACACGTTCAGGCCGAGTTGAGAAGATTGCTTCAGGAGGAGAATTGAGCCGGTTGCTTCTGGCGTTGCAATTGTCTCTTCCTGATGAGTGGCTGCCACCGACGATTGTATTTGACGAGGTTGAAGCGGGATTAGGAGGACGCGCGGCGGTTTTGTCGGGAATGCAACTGAAAAAATTATCGCGAAAGTGTCAAGTAATCCTCGTAACTCATGAGGCATCAATCGCGGCACTTGGAGACACGCACATATTAATTCAGCGTTCGGACGGGCAATCTTTCATGAGGGAAATTGACGGTGAAGAAAGAGTAAGGGAAATTGCGCGTATGCTTTCGGGATCTCCGGACATGGAAGAAGCAAAAGAACACGCGAAAATCTT
>ERZ842401.3028-NODE-3028-length-21465-cov-10.521158_pt1 | contig 21465 bp, 14 predicted proteins | sample MGYA00521270_ERZ842401 | MGnify/ENA primary metagenome ERZ842401 (study PRJEB31892, sample SAMEA3878208) | bioreactor metagenome | biome: Moose rumen | place: Sweden | collected 2011-10 | study: EMG produced TPA metagenomics assembly of the PRJEB12797 data set...
TTAAGACGCGCCGCCAGCGTTCGTTCTGAGCCAGGATCAAACTCTCCATGATTATTCCTAAAGCCCCGAAGGGCTAAAGATTCTCACTTCAAATAGTCCCGACAATCCTTTTTATCGAATTGAATTAGGAATCCGTCCAAATCCTCACGGATGTCGGACGGTCATTTTGCAGGTCATTTCCGTTTCCGGCCGACCCGCTGGCTTATGTTCGCTTGCGAAAAACCTCTGTCTTTCGTCTTCCTTCCTTCCCTTGGTAAGTTTCAAACATCGTCCGCCCTGAAAAGCGGGTGAGAAAGATTGTATCACTGCCTGTCCGTTCTTGTCAAGCACTTTCTTTCTTTTTTTGCTTTTTTTTTCGTGCCTTTCCCCTCGGAGCGGTACATCCTGCCGCTTAGCGGCGGGTAAGAATGACTATATCACAATACGTATCTTTGCGTCAAGCATTCAAACATCTTTTTTTGCATTTTTTTCAGATTTTTTTGTCTTTTTTGCAGAACTTTCTTCGGCAGGGGCTTCCGCCGTGTCTCCTACCTGTTCTGAGACACTTTCTGCCACTTTTTCAGCTGCGGTCTCGCCAGAATCAGCCTTTTCGTCACGCTGGAGCAGTTCTTCCTTTCGGGCAATTTCTGCCTTGAGTTCTGCAATTGTTCTCAGGCTTGCGGCAAGCAATTCATCTGAAGAAGAAACCGAAGACTGCTTATCTTCTTCAAATGCCTTGAGCACATTCTTTCCGAACGTAAAGATTTCCTTGTTAAGTTTTTTTTCAAGCTGCATTTTCTCAATGCGTGTGGCACTATCATCACCGAACTTTGAAACAGCGGCCTTTCCTTTTCCAAAGGCAACGACAGACTTACCTACCGCTAAATCAACATATTTTTTCAATTCATCCTTAAATGCCATACAAGACCTCCGAATAATTCATCTTCTTGTAATATACTTACATTTCTGTAAATTGACAATCCTTTTTATCCCAAATAGCGCAAAGCAACCAATGTAAGGTCATCAAGCTGCTCATCTTCCTTTAGGTGCGTATAATACAGATAATTCAAATCACCGCTATCACGCTGCCGGGAACAATAGTAGTCATAGCGGTTAAAATGGCGGCGCAGGAAGGCATCAATCTTTCGGTCAACCCGCACAAGGTCAGACTCAAGGGCGGTCGATTCCTTATAAAAACGGAAAACTTTTTCCACAGATATAAGGGCAAGAATGGCATCATCAACCGTTCCCTCGCAATCAGAAAAATCAAAAAGCAGGTCTTCATCTTCCAGGGGATTATGGTATTTTTCCAGTCGATATGTTTTTTTTGCGAACACCGCTTCTACAATCGCATCTATACGCTCAGGGCTAAGCTGTTCGGACGATTCTCCCGCCTTGTGATTTCCATGTTCCGTACCCTCCACTCCCTCGCTACAGACCATGGGCTGAAAAGCGGCGTTTCTGAATTTACGTGTGGCTTCTTCAATACCGTCAGTGTAGAGAAAAAGAACATCCCCCCTGTCCAGATGCAGTTTTTCCACTTTGAATCCGCCTTTCATGTCAACCATAAATGAAGGCAAGGGACCTGCAGCAGGAGTCTGGGCAAGAGAAACAACCTTCTGTTTTTTTTCTGAAATATCGTAATAATGAATGATATTGTCACCCGCATTACAGAGATACACGTCTCCATTCTGAGTGTCAAAGAGACAAATCATAAGGGTTGCAAATTTTCCCTTGAGGCCGAGAGATTCAATAAAGTCATTTATCTGCACAACCAGTTTGTTGAGGGCAACACCCTTTGACGTATATGACCATTGCTCAAAGTACTTGCGGAAAATAGTCGCCACAACGGTCATAATCAAGGCAGCAGGAACGCCATGGCCAGAGGCATCGGATTTTATGATGACATACCAGCGGTCATCAAGTTTCTTATAGTCAAAATAATCCCCGGAAACGCCAGATGCACCCTCGTAGTAGCCGAAAAAGCGGACATGTTTTTCAATAAGTGCGGAAGTTGTTTCTTTTGCACCGTTTGCACTGGCGGAAAGCGGAAGGAAGGTTCGCTGAACAACCTGACCGTCCATCAAAAGATGCTCGTCCTGGGCAGCCTTGACAAGTGAGCGGGTCATTTCATTGACGGTTTCGCCTAGCAGACCGATTTCGTCTTTGGAGGTGACCTGAATTTCCTTTCCCGCGAGTTTTTCCTTGTCCTGCGTTTCGCTAATCATTTCCACGTGAGCCACAAGGCGGCGGATGGGACGAATAAAAATAGATGCCATGATAAGGGAGCCGATACTCCCCAGAACGATGGCACCGACAGCAACGATTGCAGAAATGAGCATGATGGTATGGCGGGCGGCATCGGCAGACTGAATGAGGTTCTGCGTAGAAATTTGAACAAGGACGACACCGTGCACATAATCTTGTCCAGAACGCGGCCGGTAGAGGACTGGCATGTAAAAGAGATAGTCTGTATTTGTGCGGTCGAGAATCTGCGGATCAAAGGCAGGAATGGCGCCGCTGTTTTCCCGAGAAAAGCGGGAAAGGATTTCGTTCATTGACTTGTTCAAATCCTCGGTAACGACTCCAATTTCATCCCGACGGCGGATGGAAAGCGTGTCGGAACGGCGGCTAAGACTGGCTCCTTCTGCATTGAGTGCGCTAATCTTTTCAGAAAGTTCCCCAACTTCTCCAAAGACTTTTTCCCTGAGCAGGGAGCAATGCTCCATAATGGGCGAAAGCCGCTCGTCAGTCAGGCGGGAAATGCCGGCAAGCAGCGTCTGATTGTCAATCTTTTTGAAAATATCCTCATCATTGCTCGCCCAGATGTAGTCAAGATTCGTGTTGCTTTCGTTTGCGGGAAAACCAACAATGGTTGCGTATGCCGCCTCGTCAATTGCATTGGTCTGCGAAGGAAGATAACTCAGTTCCATGACGTTTCCGCCGGGAAGATAAGCCTTTGCCCCAGATGCGATGCCTTCCATAAGAACCTGAATGCGTTCCTGAAGTCCTTTTGCAAGAGTCCGTTCCTGGGTCTGAGTCATAAAGAAGCCCAGTGGAATAGAAACCAAGGCGACTATCATCAGGACAAGGACGGTTGTAAAGCCAACCAGTTTATATTTTACGCTTCCACTTCGTCTGACAGCGTGCTCGCTTTGTTTTCGTTTTTCCTGTGGCATAGTGCCTCCTGTAAGTAACGCCCTGACTTCCGAGCGGACGGCAACTGCGTCCCGTGCGGTCAAAACCATGCCACGGAGAGATGCGACAAATCCCAGCAGTGCCAGAGCAAAGAGTCCCCAGACAAGCAGCGTTCCTGTCTGAATATGATGAGAAACAGATTTCCTTATCGGTTTCCAGTCAACGTCATAACGAAAGGGGCTTTCAATTTTTACCGTGCCGTAATCATTGACGGTCAGAATATTTTTTGAAAAGTAAAGTCCCCTGTCAGGATGTAAAAGCCCGACTTTGTAAGTTCCCGCATCAAGGCCTTCAAAACGAATGTCGGAAATGCGCTCGTCAGAAAGAAGCTTAAATTCATCGGCATCGAATTCCCGGTCAAAGGGAGGCTTGCCATCCTGATCAATATACACCTTGCGCACCCTGCCGTCATAGGTAAAGCCACCGCCAATAATTGAAAGGTCAACTACGCCAAACCTGTCGGCCTTTGCATTAACAGCAGTAATGAATGTAGACGGCACATATTTGTTCAAAAGCAGGGTGACCGCAGATGCAGGACCCATGTTGCCCACGCTGTCGATGGCACAAACGGAAAAAGTGTACAGTCCGTTCGCACGGTTATTGTAGGCGGCGACAGTTTTACTGCCTTGTATGTAGCGTGGAGGCCGGGGGGCATGTAGCTCTGCATCAGGAAACTGAGAGCGCACTGCCTGCAGCCGACTTTCCACCTGTGCATCGGAAAGGGTAATAGGATGCAGGGAGGTTTGGGTTATGGACTTATCAAAGGGGGCAAGACGAGTAAGCGTCCAACTGTAGCCTGCGATATCATCGGTGTCATCGGGATGAGGTTGCCAGTTCATGGAAAATGTATTTGAGTTCAAAAAACCAAAGCGATCCGTCTGCTGGGGAAGAATGACTGGTGCCAGTGGTGGCTTTGTGTCGCGAGTATAGGCCAGCACCGCAGAATCAGACCAGTTTCCCGCATAATCGGTGACGCGTACCTTAAAATACCAGGCGCCATCCGCAGAAGCCAGCCCAGAAAGGTTTAATTCATCAGGAAGTCGCATAAACTGCTCCGGCGGCTCTGCAGCGGGATTGTCCGTCCAAAGCCATGAGTAGCCTGCAATGCCTGATGAATCCGAAGGAAGCTGGACACGCGCGCTTGCCTTTTCCGACGATGACCGTTTTCCTGCGGTAAAATTCTGGGGGATGATTTTTGGAGGAGACACCGTGCGGTCACTTTCCAGCAGATTGATGCGGAATGTCTTATTTTTGCTTCCAGCCTGCTGCCAAATAAAGGAAAGTTCGCTTCCTCCACCTGTCAACAATGGATAGGAAAAGGTGGCAGGCTGACTGGGCGTTACAAGCTTGGTCTCTTCCCACAAAAAGCCATTTTTGCGAGCCATGTACACGGAATCAGTTCCGCGGCGATTGTCAAACCAAACCACATGCATTGCACCGTCAAAGACAAAAAACTGAGGTCGGCGGGCATTTCCGTCAGAAGTAAGTTCTTCAGCAGAAGCGACTGTACCGCCAGTTTGCAATTGCATTGTCCAGATGCGGGAAGATTCGCTGGTGTAGAATGTGCGTTCCCATGCCACATAGAGGGCAGAGTCAAAGACGGCAAGGGATGGACGCTGATTGTGATAACTGGTATAGGCATTGCTTGTTTTTGCCGGGAGAGAGGTCTGATCAGTAATCAGTAAGGGTGGAGTCCACTGCCCTCCTTCAAGGCTATGACTTGCATAAAGCTGATGAGAAAATCGTGCGCCCGCTCCTGTAGTATGATAGGCTTGAAAAACAACGTAGTCGCTGCCCTCAAAAGGAGTCAGATAGGGGGCAAAGGGATTTGTCATGCCTTTTGCAGGTGCAAATTCCTCCAGAGAAGACCAGTCCGAACCATTGCGGCTACTGGCAGTCTGCAGGGTAAAGGAATCATTTTCCCCAAGGGCGGTAAAAAGCCGGAAACCACCATCCGCAGTAGAGAAAATACGGGGACCGACAACCGGCAGCGTCTGACGGGGTAATTCATTAAGGTCAAAATGCCCTCCCCCGTCCCGAGAAACATATACGCCCACTGACTGCCCGCTCATAAGCACCGCAAGGGCAAGCGTTCCGTCAGGAGCCATGGCAGCGGAAAAAAGGTCAGGAACATCGCCTGAATAGGCAAAAGGACCGGCAATTCTTCGGGGAGCAGTCCATTTCTTTTTTTCATTTTGTGTGATGATATCAATCCAGACCTGAGATTTTTCTACTTCCTCAAAGAAAATGACTGGATTAGTTCCATCAGAAACGGCCACGGGAAAGCGGGAGTCAACCGAAGTAAGTGTTCGGGGAGCCTCCCAATACAAGGATGATTCGGAAAAAGAAAATCCCGAAAGCGAGAGAAAAAGCAGCGGAAAAATGAATCTTTTGAGCCATGTATTTCCGAACATCACAACATTTCCTTTAAGCGCTTCTGCAGGTCAAGTATCTTTGCGGAACGACGGTTTGAAGATTTTTGCAAGAGGCCGTCAACCAATGCAAGAGCTCCAACAAGATTTCCCCGCTGAAAAGCCTGTATTGCCTGCTGATATTGTGCCTCGTCAGCAGAACTCAGCACAACCGTTGCCTTTCCGCCAACAGCAATCTGAATCCTGTCTTTTAGCAGTATAGCGTCATCGTTATTCGGATTCAAGGAAATGGCTTCGTCCACCAGAGTCAAGGCCGAGCGCAGTTTTGCCTCATTCCTGCCCGCAGTGCCGTAGATTTTCTGTGCCTGCTCGGTTAGATTCCTTGACTTTACAAGCCCTGAGCGATCTACAGGCTTGGGACGGATGCCGATTTCTATTTCCACATCGTAAATCAATTGCTTGAGTCCCGGATACTGGGGATTGATTTCATACAAATCCAGCAAGTCCGCATAGGCCCGCTGACGGGATTTTGCGTCCTTGTAGTCTTTTTTGGCGGCGGCAAGCTTTTGGGCAAAGGATGCGTTGAATTCTTTTTCATCAATCAATTGGTCGATACGCAGGTTCAGGAGGCTTGCTTCCTGATTAAAGGGATAGACCAAAAGCAGACTCCGCAGTTTCTCCTTTGCCTTGTTCAGCACTTTTTTTGCCTCGTTCTTCTTTCCCTGCTTCATCAGCGCGGAGCCTTCATTGTAGTACTGATTGGAAATGCTTAAAATCTGCGACATTTCGGGATAGAGGGGTGCCGTTGGCGGAATGATTCGGCCGGTTTTCATGGAAAGCGCGGTGGTGACCAGTGCCTGCAAATTGGAGATTTCCCTATCCTCCTCCACGTTTGTCATCGCCCAGCGGTTTTTTGCCTGCACCAGCCTATTGTCCGCTTCTTCAAAATTGCCGGCATAATAGGCATCCCTGGCCTGTTTTTTAAGCGCGCGTACATCACGGACGACAATTTCATTTTCTTTTGCCGCAATGTCAGCTCCCAGTGCCACAAGCAGGGAATCGCTTGAACTGCGGAGATTTTCGTCTTCCTGTAAGGAAAGGGATTCATTGTACTTGCTGCGGGCGCGCTGCAAGAGGTCTCTGGCACGCTCAAAGTCACTTTTTTTAAGGGCGGCAAGGGCTTCGTTGTAGCGTAACTTCGCTTCATTTGAGGCTCGCTCTGCATTCTGAACCTGTATCTGCGCCCGCGTGACCAGCGACCTGCCGTCAGCAAGCAGTTTTTCCAGCTCAGAAATCACCCTGTCTACTTCATCGGCACCTTTTGCATATCCTTTCTGACTGGAGCGATAGGATTCTCCGCCATTCAGGTTTGCGCGCCATTCGGTCAGCAAAAGGCTGCTTTTTTCAATGTCCGCTGCCAGTTCCTGTGTAAGGGAAATGGCACGGGAGGGATATTTTTTTGCAGACTCCTCGTCCTGCCTGCCGTCACAGAGCACAAGGCATTTTTCATGTCGGCTGGAAAATTCATCCAGTTGCTTATCAGCACTGTCCGCATAGCACAGGGCAAGGTTTGACCACAGAAGACCTGCTCCCAAACGGGCTTCTTCCGCAACAGCCTCCTGCATTCCTGCATAAGGAAGGATGACCGATGAAAAATCCAGAGGAAGGTCATAGACCTGCACTCCTGCACTGTTGCGCTCCTCCTGCGTTCTTTTTGCCGTACTTCCTTCTGCCTCATGTGCCACTTCCTTCCGCAGTACGTTGCCCGTCACTTTTTCCTGAGCATAGATTGCTTCGTGTCTGGTGACCGCCTGCAAAAGTCTTTCTGCATAGGAAGCCCTTGCGCTGCCTATCGGCATATGTTCTACATCTGTCTCGCGAAGTCCTTTTGCCGAAAAGATGTCATGCATGGCAGCGTATGAGGCAGACAGAGCATCGCAAAAGGCACGGGAAAAGGTCATGGAAGCTCCGTAAGCCAGTTTTTTTTCCGGTTCAGAACCATCGGGATTTTTTAGAAGTCCGTAGAAGTCCTGCACATCACCAGCCAGCGAGGAAAAACCCTTTGCAAGGGGAAGCATGGACATTTGAGACGAGTAGCTTTCAGAAGGCTTAAAGTAATCGTCTTTTTTTACCGCCACCGCTTTTTGCAGTTCAGAAAGCAGGGTGTCATACATAAGGCGTTTAAGTCCTTCCACGCGATTATTCCAGTAGGCATCCAGTGCGCCTGTAATGCCGCTATCAGGGTCAGTAGCACGTCCCAAGGCAAAACGCCATGCAAAGCCCAAAAAGGACGCATCGGGCAAGTAGGGATCATGTTCCCGCAAGGCATCAAATTGCTTTTTGAAGACTGCACCCGATGAAGCAATGCGGTTACGAAGTTTGGCATAGGAAGCAAAGGCTTTTTGCAGGGCGGGAAATGTTTTTTGTGCTGCGGGGAGATTTTCTGCGCTTACCGCCTGCACAAAGGCCTCGTAGGCAGACTCGCAGTCCCCCATGGCAAGGGGAAGGGCCGCATAGGTGGTGCTGATATCTGAAAGGGCGGCATAGACAGGCTTTTTAAATGCCGCGTCATACGGTTCTGCATCAAATTCAGGACGATAGAGAAGAAAACCGTCCTGAAAGCGTCTGCCTGCCTCAAGATACTGCTGATTTTTTACCAGATCAGAGCCTTCTGTCATAATGGCAAAATATCGGGAACGATAGACGGTAAACTGAGCCGCTACCTTTGCCTGCCTGATAAAGGCAATGTTTTTGTCCGTGGGATTTTTTTCCAGAGATTCCAGTTGGGCAACAATTTCCAGGACCCGCAGGGATTTTTCCTCCCCATCCTCTCCAGTATCCAGTACTTCAAGCAGGTGCTGGGCAAGTTTATTGTAATCACGGCGGTTCTTCAGAATTTTGCTCACGCGTTTTTGGGCAAGGTCAAACTGCTGGGGATTTTGCGTCATGTACTGTGCGATTTCATCAAGAGCCGCATTGTAATCAGTCTTTTCAATAAGCTCATCAATGTGGGCTAAAGACACGGATTTTTCACCGCTCACTTCCTGTGCAAAGAAAACGGATGATAACGAGAAAATTAAAACTGCAAGAAAAAGCCTTCTTTTTTTTATGGTCAACCCCTGCCCTATTCTGTTATTATATCAGAAAATGTGTTATAATAAAAGACAGCATGTCACTGAGAGCACTTTTTTTAAACGCTGTCATTTTTCTCGCTTTTGCACTGCCGGTTTTTCCCCTGGATTTAACCGAATGGAATGAATCGCTCTCGAAAATTTTTGGTGACAGCTTGATTGACGCAAATGAAGGCATGACCGTTTTCCGCTCGCTGAACATACCTGTTGGCGGCAGGGTGGAAAGCATGGGAACTGCCTTTACCGGTCTTGCAGACGACATCAGTTTTTTTGACTACAATCCCGCGGGCAGTGCCGTAATGGAAAAGACGGAACTTGCCCTTTTTCACAACGCATGGATTGCAGACTCCGCCATGGAAACGGTGGCAGGAACATTGAGGAACGGCAACCTCGGCATGGGAGCGCAGTTCAAATGCTTTTACGTACCCTTTACCGAATACAACATGTATGGTGAGCGTGTGGCGGGCTCCTACTACAGCGAAACCACCGCAACGGCAAACATCTCCTACAATTTTCTTGCCGGCTATAATTTTAAGGGGCTTGCCCTTGGTGCCAATCTCCGCGGCGGCTGGAGAAGCATGCCCGACTACACCGACAATAACACCGATGAAATCATTTCTGGATCAGGCCTGCGGCAGTCCGCGCTCGCCCTGATGACAGACATAGGTCTCTTGATGCGCTTTAATGGCGGCAAATTCTACATAGACCGCGAGCCAAACATACGGCTGGGACTGACAATAAACAATCTGGGCTTTGCCCTCACTGGTTTTGGCTCCTCCGTAAAAATGGACGATGCCCTTCCCACCCGTATTTCCGCCGGACTTTCCTACAAGCCTTTCGCTCCCCTGCTGGTCTCATTGGAATTCCGCCAGCCCATAAACCTGAAATCCCTGTCCTCCAGCGGAAAATGGAGCGCAGGAACGGGTATAGAAGTCATAATCACCCGCTTTTTTGCCCTGCGCACGGGCTTTCTGCTCCAGGGAGGAAACCCCAGAATCAGTCTGGGAAGCGGCTTTGACATCCGCGGCGTGCAGGTACAGGTAAGCTACACCTTTGACCTGACATCTTCCGCTACTCCGGTAAACCATATCAGTCTGGGTGCAAAGATACGCTTTTCCGACCGGGGACGGGCACAAAAACAACAGCGTATTGACGAACTGTATACACGGGGGTTGAATCAGTATTCACTGGGAGATTACAAGGATGCTCGGGAGACATGGGAAGAAGTGCTGGCCCTGGACAGCCGCTTTGATCCCGCCATTGAGGGAATCAAGGCCATTGACCGCACGGAAAGCCTGTATCAGCGTATTGTAGAAATTCAATCCCTAGACTAAGACGACCGCCACTCTTGCTTATGGGGTATTCCGCCTGTCTTTATTTTTTCTTGGAGAAAATGCGATAGTTCATCCAGGGGAAAAGCGGATGCTCACGTTCCAGTTTAGTCAGCCACTCTGTGCTCACCGTATTTGACCCCAGCGAATCGAACACAGCAATAAAAGAGGCTATGCATTTCTTAAAGCGGTCAGACACATAGTCTGGCAGGCGGCCTTCATGCAGCATCATTGCCCATTCCGCTCCCTGGGCAATCATCAGCTCCTTTGCACCAAGATTCAAAAGCCGAACCTTTAAGCCTGAATCATCCTGAAAACGATCCGCTAAGTCCACCATGCGGGCACACATTTTACGTGTATGCCTGAGCATCCAGTCATTGGAACTGTCCAGCAAGTCTTCTCCATACCCAGTTCCCACTCCCGCAGAAGGATAGGGAGTGACTTTGGGCAGGGAAAACTGCTCCTGAATCAAGTCACCGCAGCCTGCAAAGGTAAAGCCATCTTCTCCCCTCAGCACCTGCTCCAAAAATGCCATGCCCTCTGCCCAGTCCTGCCCTAGCGTTGTAGCCGTTACCGCACAGACAAGGCAGGCATCCTTACCCTCCAGCAGGGCAGCAGCCTTTTCAAGTTTATCTTTTTTGGCAAAAAGGAAGGACTTTGCATCCTCTGCAGCCTGAGCAAGAGCAGCCTTTTCATCGTAAGCGCCATCATTTTTTGACCAATAGCGATAGCCGCTTGAAACACGAGCAGAGCCATCCTTGTGGAATGCTCCCAAATCGTCAGCAGGAAGTTCAAAGCCTATGTCCTTGTTTTGGTTCCTGTATACAGGATTATGCATGAAACCGCTGTCTTCAGAAACAATATCAGCAGGAGAATCTACATCACGGGCAAAAACCACCAGAGAATTCTGACAGCGGACAGGAGCAAAAATACCGGTTTTTGGCGCATCGGCACAGAAAAGCAGGGAACGCGTATCCAAAATAGTGTAATTGATACCGTAGGAGCGCAGTACTTTTTCCACGCCGTCAGCATAGCCAAGATAGGGAAGCCAAAAACCTTCCGGCATCGTGCCAAAATATTTACGGTGAGAATACAGCCCCGCTTCCACCTGAGCGTTCAACACTTCCGGCATGTCCGCATAATGAGGGAGAAAGGCATAGGATGCCGCAGTGGCAAGAAGCTCCAAGTGACCAGCCTGTGCACAAAGGGCAAACTGCTTCAGCAGATTCTGATTATAGTTTTCGCAAAAGTCAACTTTATTCTGCTGAAAACGAGCCAGTGTGGCACGGGCATTCTGAAGCATTGCCTCATCGTCCTTGCACCGCTCCACTTCTTTTTCACCCAGCAGAATGCGGGAATCCAGCCATTCAATATACTGTTCCTGCACCACAGGGTCGTCCAAAAGGGCACAAAGCATGGGCGAAAGCACCAAGGAAAGCTTAAAGGAAACTTTTTCCCCTTCCAGACGGCGAATCATCGAAATAAGCGGAAGATAGGTGGAAGAAATTGAACTGAAAAGCATATCGTTTTCAATCTCATAGTCTGCACCGTCTTCTACATGGCGGATATAGCCCTGATGACCTACGACAACAAGAACCAGATTTTTACGCGCCATAGTCCCTACTCCTCAAAAAACGCCTGACGATGATTTTCATACTGAAACCGCAATAATTCCTGCAAGGAAGAAAGTTCCTGCAGAGGAGAAGCCTGAGTATCCCTTCCTGGCAATGCCATCAAATAAGAAGAACCTTTTGGCAATGCCACTTTTCGGGATTTTGCCAGGTTGTCAGACACCTTTCCATCCACCACGGACATTAAATCAATGCGGACATAGGCTTTTCCTGCGCGGAGCAGAACATACTGAGCACGGTCAGCCAGTGAAATTTGAATGTCAAAGGATTCCTCGGGCACCACTGCGTTTTCATCTGCAAAGAATGACACACGCAAGACGAGAGAAGCATCATTCTCCTCCAACTGAGCAAGCATGGCTTCCTTAATGTCCCAGTAGACATAGGCCCAAACAGGATTACGAAGCAGCACCTGAATCTGAGTCTCATTGTAGGAATCGGGAAGCGATGCAGAAAAATGCATGTCAGCATCACTTACAATGCCGATTTCCTCCGGCGGATTATTTTCTGATTCAGCAACGGTTTCTAAAAGTTCACCAATTAAAAAACGCCGATTCAAATCATCCGGTACATCTATACCATAATCATCTGCCAGTGCCAGCAAATCTGCCGATGACAGTGTTTCCAAATACGAACGCGATAATTGTTTTGTTTCCATAATCCTATTTTTTTCTACTTAAACTATAGTCTAGGAAATAAAGAGAAAAGTCAAGAGAATACAAAAAACAGGAAAAAACAAAAAGATGCTATCGTAAAGACCAGCTGCCGTCTGCATTCTTCTTGAACATATCTTTTCCGCCGATAAACTGGTCGGAATCAGATGAATGCTGGTGCAAGGCAACTTTTACGCCATCCACAATTTCGTCTGTCAAGTTAAAGCCAAACAGATTTGCATAGCCTTCCGCAATTTTTTCGGCAGAAGCCCCGCCCTCAAACTTATGCATGACGAGAGCAAGCATCTCAAATTCATTTACGCCAACCGTATTTCCCTTGGGCTTGGAACTTGCGGCACGAACTTCATTCTGATGCTTGCGGCTCCAGAGCACCAGCGGCTGTATGATTTCGCAGGCCTCCTTCCAGGTCAGATGCTTAAAGCGCAGGCGGATGCGGGAACCGTCATTTTTTTTGTAGACCACAAGTTTTTTGAGGATGTCGGGATTGGTGACCACTTCCCGCAAACCAGCCTCCGTGTACCATGCCGCATCAGGCTCACTGGGTGCGGGCGTGGGCAGAACCGTCAGTTCAAGGGAATCTTCGGTCATGTTTCCCATGCAGACAAAGCCCAGCGCTTTTTCATCGGGAGAGCCCCAGCGAATCATGGTCTTTCTCCTGCCGTAGGGCTTGCAGTTCAATTTACGAATCATTATGCCCTGACGCAATGCAACCGGAATGCGCTGATACATCTGCCTTTCAGCATCAGTTTCCAGCTGCGTGATATAACGATTTTCAATTTGCTCTACAAGATTAATCATACCAACTCCAAAAAACTATTACAGTTCCTCCAACTCTCCGTCCACTTCGGAATAATCCATGTCATAGGGGGCGACCGTATGCCCGTGCTGTTGCTGACGTTCCCGCAGCAGAGCCATTTTCTTTTGCTTTACAAAGAAATCTTCTACGTTCTGCACCAAAACTGCGGGAGGCATTGCCTTTAAAAGATAGCCATCAGGTTTTGCGGCAAGAACAGCCATAACCGTTTTTTTATCATCACTACCCGTCAGGAAAATGACCGGCACACGAGCGGTCTCAGGCTCAGAACGAAGCATTTGCAGAACGTCAAGTCCGGACAAACCCGGCATCTCATAATCAAGCAGAATCAAATCAACATGATTATGCTTGAGGAAGGCTACGGTATCCATGCCGGAATTTGCGATGAAGGTATTAAAGCGCTTAGAGAACCAACGCTGCATGGCATGAAGCTGGGTTACGTCGTCATCCACAAGAAGAACATTATGCTTGCTGGAATCAACAGCCATTGCCTGCTGCTGACCGACAGAGCCATCTTCATCGTAACGATATTCCATGGAAAGTTTGTTCAGATGGCGAAGCAAATCCTCCGTGTTTACCGGCCGCTGAAAGGCATGGTCAACATATTCGTTTGAGATAACCTTGTTTGCCGTATTGATTTCGGCTGGATTTCCAATCAGAAAAAGATGGCGGTTCTTTCCCTGCTCAGAAACAAGTTGCTTGACATAGGAAAAAAGCCTGTCGTATCTGTTTTCAGAGCCTTCCAGATACAAAATAAAAATATTCGGAAAATCACTCTTATGCTCAAACATTGTGATTTGATAGACTTCCGGCTGAACAAAACGAACCTCATATCCTGCGTCAGAAATAGTCTTCATCATCGCACGAATCAAAAAGTTCTGATCATTTTCTGCAATAAATAGTATTCGGTTTTCCATAAGTGCTGTATATAACTCCGCGTTTATTATTGGCCTGTAAGCAAAGTGAGCGCCTTAGCCTTATCCTTTGCGAGGATTGCATCCTTTATTTTACCAAAAGATTCATCAGATTCAAGTGGTATTTTGTATTCTTCCACCATTGAAAGAATGTTTTCCGCCGCACCAAAGTCATCTGCACGGACAAACTCGGCGATTGCCTCCAAGGCACCGCGCATCTGTTCTTCGGGCATCGTTTCCTTTTTCTTCTGTTCAGCAGTGTCTGCCGCTTGAGGGGCAGTGTCATCAGGCTGAGGCGACCGTTCTGCATCATCATATTTTTCGCCCAGAATTTCTGCAAAGGGCTTTTTGAAACTGCGGAATTGACGGAGGAGTTCTCCCGTCAGCCTGTTGATTTCATCCACGCGCTGCTCTTTTGCACACTGCTCCAGATAGGCGGCATCCTTGGAAAGTTTTTCTGCACCCACAAGGCGGGAAGAACTTTTAAGTCCGTGCACCAGAATCGTGTAGTTCTTGATGTCTCCCTGAGCGGCATACTTTTCTATTAAGTCAGACTGCATGGTAATGGACTCGTAATAATCGTGGACAGCTCCCTTGAGCACTTCCGCATCCCCGCAGAAATCCAGTGCCGCAGAAGCATTTATGCCCTCCACCTTGTAGTAGGATTTTAAGAAAGGATCGCGTTCTACCGGTGCATCAGCATCCACCTCTCCAGATGCCGACACTTTCTGCACAAGCTTTTTTGGCAGATGCTTCATCATCAGTTCTTCAAGTTTCGTGTAATCCACCGGCTTGGAAATATAGTCGGCAAAGCCCTCCTTGAGGTACATTTCCTTTGCACCATAAATGGCATTTGCCGTAAGCGCAATGCAGGGAGTAAGCCAGTTCTTGGAATCGTTCAGTTTCTGCATGGCGTGGAGGGTCTGAATACCGTCAAGTTCCGGCATTCGGTGGTCAAGAAAAATCAAGTCGTAGGGATTTTCCTGTACCAGGCGAATCGCCTCATGACCGTTCAAGGCCGTATCAATCTGTACGCGGGTGCGCTTTAAAAGTCCGCTGATGACATCCAGATTGATTTTCATATCGTCCACTACAAGAATATGCGCATCCGGTGCATGGAAGAGTTCACGGTAGGAGGATTTTTGCGACACCGCCTCCGTTTCCTTGATGCGCTCGGAGAATTTTCCGATGGCTTCATGCTTTACGATGCCCTGACGAATTTCAAACCAGAAGTCCGAGCCAGAACCGTATTCGCTTTCCACCTGCAGGGTAGAATCCATCTTGCCCAAAAGCCGCTGTACAATCGTAATGCCAAGGCCTGTGCCCTCAGTGGTACGGAAGCGTTTTTCTTCAATGCGCTCAAATGCACTAAAGAGTTTGGCTAGATTTTCCGACTTGATGCCCGTTCCCGTATCCTTTACGTGCACAGTCAGATTCAGTTCCCGGTCATTGAGCGGTCTAAAACTGATTATCAAGTCAATATAGCCTTCATTGGTATACTTGACCGCATTCGTCATCAAATTGAGAATACACTGCTTGATGCGCACGTCATCGCCATAGAGGACATTGGGTGTGTTTTCGTCAATCGTAATACGCAGTTTTAAGCCGCGCTCATCAGCACGGGGACGAATCATGTTGGCCAAATCATTCACCATGGAATCCAGCGCATACTCCACGGGAATAATAACCATTTTATTGGCTTCAATCTTGGAAAAGTCAAGAATATCATTAATCAGCGAAAGCAGGGACCGCCCCGCACTCTGAATGTCATTGGCATAGGTCAGCACATTCGGTTCAGTACTTTCCCGCAGAATCATTTCATTTAAGCCCAGCACCGCATTGATAGGGGTACGGATTTCGTGGCTCATGTTTGCAAGAAAAGATGTCTTTGCCTCATTTTTTGCACGAAGGACTTCCACGTTTCTGTCCAGTTCGTGCTCCTTTAAATCCAGATAGCGGATATTGTTCATGCGGAAACGGTCGCCCGCAAAAATGCCAACAGCACTAAAGGCAATACAGTTGATGCAGTCCGTCAGAAAATAATCATCGCTCTTGTAGTAATAGGACAGAAAAAGACAGATAGCCAGCACAAATACATGAACCACTATGACTCTGAGCCGGGAATCCATCATCAGAATGGGAACGGCTATCAAAAATCCCAGTGTTACCGTATAGGGCGGCTGCCGCACGCTCAAAAGATTCAGCACAATGGAGAACAGGTCTGCGCAAAAAATGAACAGGTACATTGCAGGCACGGAGTGTCTGCTGATATATTCCGCCGCAAAAAGGCTGATAACGGCATACACAAAGAAAATGCACAGCGACGTGGAAAAGAAGACCTGATATTTTAGCTGATACAGATTCGTAATCGCCGGAATAAGGGAAAGCATGGAAAGCACAAAACAGGCTGCCACTGAAAAAAAGAGCAGGATTTTCAGTATATGAAAATTGTAGGCATCTATAATATCCCGGTTTTGAGAAAAAAGTTTCTTGCTCTCTGCGGCGGTCTGTTTGTAATACTCAACGATACCCATAGCCGTACAGTATAGAATACCACAGATTTGCAATATGCGCTACAAAAAAAACTCCAGCCCCCTCGTAAAAAAAAGGACTGGAGTTCTTCACATGCAGCGAGTGCTGAACTTATTTGAGGCTACCTGCCACTGCAACAGCACAGGCAACGGTACAACCAACCATGGGGTTGTTACCCATACCCATAAAGCCCATCATTTCAACGTGAGCCGGGACTGAGCTGGAGCCTGCAAACTGTGCGTCTGAGTGCATACGACCCAGAGTATCGGTAAAGCCGTAAGAAGCCGGACCTGCAGCCATGTTATCGGGATGCAGGGTACGACCAGTGCCACCACCAGATGCTACTGAGAAGTATTTCTTACCGGCAAGCAGGCGTTCCTTTTTGTAGGTGCCTGCAACCGGATGCTGGAAGCGGGTGGGGTTTGTTGAGTTACCAGTGATAGAAACGTCAACATCCTCGTGCCACATGATTGCAACGCCCTCGCGCACATCGTCAGCACCATAGCACTTAACGATAAGGCGGTCAGGATTTGAGCCGTAGGGAACTTCCTTTACGACTTTAAGGGCCTTGTCAGTTCCCTCGCCGTTAAAGTAGTCAAACTGGGTCTGCACATAGGTAAAGCCGTTGATGCGGCTGATAATCTGAGCGGCATCCTTTCCAAGACCGTTCAGGATAACGCGCAGCTTGTTCTTGCGCACTTTGTTTGCGTTTGCGGCAATCTTGATTGCGCCTTCAGCAGCCGCAAATGATTCGTGACCTGCCAGGAATGCGAAGCACTGTGTCTCTTCGCTCAAAAGGCGTGCGCCCAGGTTTCCGTGTCCCAGACCAACCTTGCGGTCGTCAGCAACAGAACCCGGCAGACAGAAGGCCTGCAAGCCCTTACCGATGTTTGCAGCAGCAGTTGAACCAGTCTTGTCGCCAGTCTTTTCTGCTTCCTTGATTGCAATTGCAGAGCCAAGCACATATGCCCACTTTGCATCTTCAAAACAAATCTGCTGAGTTGACTGACAGATTTCATAGGGATCAAAACCGTGAGCCTTGCAGAGATCGCGGGCTTCGTTCAAGCCTTTTTCGCCCTCAGCAAAACCATACTCTTTAAGCGCCTTATTCACCTGAGGAATGCGGCCTTCAAAATCTTCAAATAATGTTGCCATCTTTTACTCCTTGCGCGGGTCAATCAGTTTGACCATGCCCTGATCAGCAGTTACACGACCGTAGTGGGTACGTGCCTTTTCAATCGCTTCTTTGGGGTCAGTTCCTGCCTTGAGCGCGTCCATCAGCTTACCGAAGTTGATACAGTTGTAGCCGATAATCTGATTGTCCTTGTCAACAGCACAAGTCTCAACATAGCCTTCAGTCATTTCAAGGTAGCGCGGACCAGTCTTGCGGGTTGCGAACATGGTACCCACCTGTGAGCGCAGGTTCTTTCCCAAGTCTTCCAGGGAAGCACCGACTTTCAGACCATCCTTTGAGTATGCAGACTGTGTACGACCATACACAATCTGGAGGAAGAGTTCACGCATAGCCGTATTGATGGCATCGCAAACCAAGTCAGTGTTCAACGCTTCAATCAAAGTCTTTCCGATGAGGATTTCAGAAGCCATTGCAGCAGAGTGCGTCATACCTGAACAGCCGATTGTTTCGACCAAGGCTTCTTCAATGATACCGTCCTTTACGTTCAAAGACAGTTTGCATGCGCCCTGCTGGGGTGCACACCAACCGATACCGTGGGTAAAGCCCGAAATATCCTTCATGTCTTTTACCGGCACCCATTTTCCTTCCTCAGGAATAGGAGCAGGACCGTGATATGCGCCCTTAGCCAAGGGACACATGTGTTCCACTTCTGCAGTGTACGTCATAGGAATCTCCTAGTATAAAATAAGATAATCCCTACTCGTGCGGCCCCTCAGCAAGCAGTACCAGAGCCTGCCTGAGCCGCAGTTGTTAGAGACTGTTTCAAGAGAATAGTATAAAGTCTTTTTGAAGATGTTGCAATGGGAATTTTTGGCGGGGGAAAGCCTTCCCCTACGCGCCCACTTCGTTGGTCGCTACCCCTTCTCCTAGGGGCAAGCCCCTAATACCCCGTCCATTTGTGCAAGGAGGGCAAGCACATCCGCCTTTTTGCGCTCGGTGTAGAATGAAAGTTTGGCGTGCAGTTTTTTTGCAAGGGGAAGCAGGGCATTCAGCCTGTCAGCGGACAGGGAATCCGGGTCGTATTCCACCAGAACGCTTGCGGTGCGCTCGTTGTATGAAATGCTCTCCACCTTTCCCATTTTCTTTGCCATGCGTATTGCCGCCTCGCGAATCTCGTCATCCCGCAGTGCCCCGTCGCGAATCCGCACACGCCCCGGAAAGTAATGTATGTCCATAAGCCTTTCTATCCTAAAAGGGGCTTGCTTGCCAGATAACTGAAGGCAATCGTGGAGGAATTGTGCAGGACGGCCGCAAAAGGCGGGCTTATCATACCGAACAACCCCAATGCAATAAGCGCGCTGTTTACCGCCACAATGCCATAGTTATTCGTGTCGATGCGCTCCAGCAGTTTTTGACCGAGCAGGCGGGTTTTGAGCAGACCGCCAAGACCGTCCTCACTTGAAAGCACAATGTCCGCCGCCTCGCCAGTAATTGCCGCGCTGTCTCCCATGGCAATTCCCGTGCTTGCCGCGGCCAAGGCAGGAGCATCGTTTATGCCGTCTCCAATCATAATCACCTTGTGACCGCGCTTTTGTTCCCTCTTGATATAGGCAACCTTGTCTTCCGGAAGGGCATTGGAGATGTACTCATCCACACCAGTTGCCAGCGCCGCCGTTTTTGCAGCCCCTTCGTCATCACCTGTAATCATCACGCATTTTTTTACGCCGTTTTCATGCAGGAGCGAAATGATTTCCGCAGCATCTTCCCTTACCGGATCATTTACGGCAAAGGCTCCCAAAAGTTCCCCGTCCTGGGCAAGGTACAAAAGAGACTCGCCCCGTGACAGAGCGTCTTTCTGCAAATCCGCCAGACCCTCAGGGATTTTTACCTTTTCATCCTCAAAAATAAAATGCTTGCTTCCGATTAAAAGCCGTTTGCCATTAAGCTCGGTGGCAATGCCATGGGCAACCACATACTCTACCTTTGCATGTTTTTCAGGATGCTGCAGAGCACGCTCCTCTGCCGCCTGCACGATGGCATGGGCCACAGGATGGGCAAAATGCTCTTCAAGGCATGCCGCCGTCATCAAGAGTACATTCTCGTCATCTTCCTGAAAGGGAATTATGCGGGAAAGTTTTGGCTCGGCAGCCGTAAGCGTTCCCGTCTTGTCAAACACAACGGTGTCCGCACGACTTGCGTCCTCCAGAAATTTACCGCCCTTTACGGCAATTCCCTCTTCCGCCGCCTCCTTCATCGCGCTCAAAACGGCTATGGGTGCGGCAAGTTTCATTGCACAGGAATAGTCCACCATGAGCGTCGCCATGACCTTGGTAATGTTTCCGCCAGTAAAAAGGAAGGTAAGCGCAGAAAGCAGGAAATTCGCCTTGACCAGTTGGGTTGCCAGCCGCTCAGACCGAATCTGGCTGGACACTTTCAGGCTTTGGGAATTGTCAATCATCGCAAGAATATTCTGCACTTTAGTCTGACTTCCCACGGCACGGACGCGCACAAAGATTTCTCCCTCCTGCACCACCGTTCCCGCAAAGACTGTCGTACCTGCCCGCTTTTCCACTGCCATCGGCTCGCCAGTAATCGTCGCCTGATTCACCAAGGCTTCTCCCCGCAGCACTTCTCCGTCCGCAGGAATCAGAGAACCTGTCCGCACCGCCACCACGTCTCCCGGACGAATGAGGTAGAGCGGCACGGGCTTTTCGGTAGAACCATCCACAAGCTGTACGCTGTCCTTGTCAGAAAGCATGGTAAGTGCAAGATTGTCGTAGGATTTTCGCCGGGTAAAGTCTTCTATTGTTTCGCCCATATCGAGCAAAAAATTGATGTTTGACGCAGTTGTCATATCTCCGGTAAGCGCAGACACGGCAATTGCCGTTGCATCCAGCACATCCGGGCTAAAGACATCCCCCTGGGCAAGACGCACCATGCCTTTGGTCACGCGGGGAGCCAAATGCAAGAGGGTAAGAGCAAGCCTGACGGGAGCCGGAAGCAGGCGACGCAGATAATGCTGGGCCGTCATCAAGAGCAGGGCCTCCAGCAGAGACTGCTTGCGCACTGGCTCATCCACCGTTGCAAGCATCTCCTCATCGTTCAGATATTTTTGCGACAAGGCCATAAAGAGAGCCTTTATCGCTTTGAGCGTCAGAAGAGATGCATCATAATAGATGAGAAATGCACCGGTTACATAATTAACCGTCACCTGGGTCATACCTTCCTGCATGGAAAGCAAGGTCTGCGCCAATACCGCCTGTTTGGGCGTGACTTCTTCCTTGTCAAACCCAATGCGGACGCGTCCCGGAAGAGAATGCTTTATATAGAACTGCATGGAGAAAGTTATGCCTTTTTTACTTTTTTAGCCGACTTTTCTGCCGCAACATCTTCGGCATCTTCTTTAATTGTCTCAAAAAGTTCTGATGCTTCGTCTTTAAGCTGCAAGCCAGCGGCAACAACTTTTGCACAGCATTTGCGACCGGCATTCGTCTTAATCAGTGCTACCGCAACCGCTCCAACAGCCACGCCAATCAGGAAATTCCTTGTTGTAAAAATCATATCGTACTCCTATTATTTCAAGTTTTTTTATAATACATCGAATGCACCGATTAGGCAAGTGATACAGCCATGGCGAGCAGGGCAAACGCATTATACATATCGTACTTTAACATCGGCTGGACAAATGAAATGTAGTTGCATCAAAAAGGCTACCGTTGCAGCGTGTCAAGCAAGCCCCGCGGTTGAGCGTAATAGG
>ERZ842401.3029-NODE-3029-length-21462-cov-6.874480_pt1 | contig 21462 bp, 15 predicted proteins | sample MGYA00521270_ERZ842401 | MGnify/ENA primary metagenome ERZ842401 (study PRJEB31892, sample SAMEA3878208) | bioreactor metagenome | biome: Moose rumen | place: Sweden | collected 2011-10 | study: EMG produced TPA metagenomics assembly of the PRJEB12797 data set...
ACTGTATGGGTTTTCAATATCCTTAATCTGTTGCACTTGATAGTATAATTCACCAAAACCGACAAAACCCCGAAGGATTTCTCCTTCGGGGTTGATTTATATTCACTGTCTTTCTCAACCATATTAAAAAAATATTTTCAGCGTAAATAAAATATGGTACAATTCTACCGACAGTTGATACAACTTGAAAATTGCGTTATTGAACTTTTTGAGAAACATCATATATAATCGGGCTGTAAGCAAAAAATCATTGAGGAGGATTATATTATGGAATTAGGAAGGAAGATAAAACAGCTTCGTTTCAAGTCAGGTCTTACGCAGGAACAGTTAGCAGAAAAGCTTTCAATTAGTCCGCAGTCTGTATCAAAATGGGAAAATTCCGTCGCTTTGCCCGATATAACGGCGCTTCCGATTTTAGCGGAGATTTTCGGGATAAGTATTGACGATTTATTTGATTTGACCGTTGAGCAACGCCTTAATCGAATTGATAACCGTATGGACCTTGAAGATGAGCTACCGCAGGATGTTTTTATGGAATACGAGGAATTCTTAAAAGGTCAGCTTGCTTCGCAGCAGTATAAGAAACAGGCGAACGAGCTTTTGGCTTATCTTTACTGGCACCGTATGGAGACCTATGCAGGAAAAGCTGCCCGTTATGCTAAAGACGCAGTCCGTAATAATCCAGACGAAAAAGGCTGTCAGTGGATGTTGCAAAAGGCGGAAGGACACGTCGCCTGGGACTGGAATATTTCGAATCATACGGCTGCAATTGACTTTTATAAGGAGCTTGTTGAGAAAAACCCCGAAAGCAGATTATCTTACTATTATTTGCTTGATAATCTTATAGCCGACCGCCGCGCTGATGAAGCGGAGCAGATTCTTCAAAAGGTATCCGCATTAAAGGACACGAGATATATTATAAATCAGGTTTATCGCGCTCACATTGCCTTGGCTCGTTTTGACGAACCGACAGCCGATAAAATAATTGAAAACCTTGCCACAGAGCACAGTGACGAATTTGAATGTTTATTTGAGGTTGCGCAATACTATGCGGCAAAATGCGACTATGAAAAGGCGATAAAGTATTATGAGCTCTCTTTTGAGAAGGAGCCGAGACGTCCGAGGTTTACTGACGAGCTTATGGGAATAGCCGATATATATCAGATAATGGGTAATTACCGAAAAGCCGCCGAAACCTATGACAGAATTATTGAGCTTTTGCAAAACGAATGGGGAATGACCGAGGAAACGGCGCTCCAACAGGCAAAAGAACAAAGAGCCGTTTTACTCTCCAAAGCTTGACATCATTAAACCTTGGCACCTTGCAAACACAGGGTGCTTTTTTCTAATTACAGAAACATAGAAAAGAGCTGTTCCGTTTGGGTAAGTATGGCTGATGAGTATGGTTTTATTTGTAACGGGTATGACGACTGAATTAGCATCACCAGAACAAATCATATATTTACCACCGTGAACACCTTTCCCTGGACCTAATTCATACACCTGTGCAAATTCAATACCATAATCGTTGGTTATTACATTAAAAATATAAGGTTTCTTATAATTGTAAAAACGAGAGGCTGCAAAATAGCAGCCTCTCCTCTTTTTAATGTTGCAACTATTATTTCACTCAATTACTTCTATTTCATCGAGTAAATATGTCACTACATCAACGGGATATTCATTTTCGTCCCATAACTCTACTTCACATGCTGGACCAGATGAGTAGATGCTAACTACAACGCCAATGCTACCCACAGGGAACCCTTGCTTTTCGACTAATGTTTTTACCTTGTCATATTCGTTAATCATATTATTTTCCCTCCAAATAATTTGTAACAAGCCTGGGTATTTTACTGCCATTATCAATTTGATAAACAGCAATTACATTTTTGGTTTTTCCATTCGTTCCCGTTACCGGAATTCTATATTTATATTTAACACCATATTCCGATTTTGATATTTCGTAGGGACTGGATTTTCCGTTAGTTACAGCGTTATGAATTTGTTCGATCAAACCTTTAGCATTTTTCTTTGTATAACCGAGACCCTTTTCGTAAGCTTCAGCTTTACCTTTTGCTTTAGGGTTGGTATAATCCAGCGAATAATTCAAGAACTTTTCTTTTGGTGTTTGTGCACTACTATGATTAGGCATAGTGTGATTATCACTAAGCTTTTTCTCGTTTGCAGAAGCTTGTATTTCTGCATTCATCTGCTCGGTTGATCCCTGAGCGCCAGCATTTACGCCTTTGCTTACGCCACTACTTGAACCGGTCATGCTGCCACCTCCTTCAGAAAATGCTGATTTCGGCGGCGCATCGTGTTATCGATTATACGGACTTCAACGCCATTTTTAATTGCATATTCAAACAATTCCAAGGAAGTTGAATCTTTTCCGCAAACCGAATATACAAGAATGACCTTTAACGGGAAATTATCCACTACATATTTTACATCCTCGCGAATACGCTTTCTGCTCTCGGCATACCTTACGTGCCCTTTTGTACTGAAGCACATCACTGAACAATTTTCGAACCCGCTGAGATACAAAGGCAACTTTTCAGTTTCAAGATACGGCACATTAGGAATAACGACTGCTCCGATTTCAAATATAAACCAAAGCATAATTACTCTTATTTTGAAAAGCCTATATTCGTTTTCATAGTGCCAGATGTCATCGAACATCGAAAAGTCCGGCGCAATTACAAACGATATGTTTTCATAACGTTTTTTAAACTTTTCCAACAACCGTTTGTTATTATAATAAATGGCGTTGTACAGTCCGTTCATACCGTCAATTTCTTTATCATAAGAATAAAAACAAACTGCCGTTAACGATGTTAAATGATATTTAGCCGGTTCACTATTGAGTGCCATAAAATCAGGATAGACACTCGGATCACAGTGATGAATCGGTAACTCATCGTCATTCAAGAACGACTGGTTCAGCAAATGTGCAATACTGTAATTAAGCTTGTCCGCTATATCTAACGATATCCTGGAATTTGAGCCGTCAGGATTTACGGCTTTTTTCGTAATTTTTCTCATAATTATACCTCGTAGTAATAAAAATTTTAAGGAACATAATAATTTCTCCTTTTTGCTCGTACAACAAGGCGGTGAGACTTAAAATATTTTGCCTTGAGGTTGAGCTCCCGAGGTATACTAATTGAAAAAATTTCACCTCAGAAGCAATTTTTTGCCAATTTCCATTGACAATTGCTTCCGAGACAATATATAATAAAAGTACGGAATTCGAGTATATATTGTACTCGGAAGCTAACTCTGATTTGATTGTGCCAGCAATTAAACCAGAGTTTCTTTTTTTATTGTGTTGTTACACACAGTCATTCGCATCACCCCTTTTTTTATTTACTCCTATTGTCTAACAAATCGATTAACGGTTGCTCGTAATCAAAAACCATCTTGCCATATTTTTTCATTCTATTTATTACATTGCTAGACGCATATCTTGCAACATCTGAACTTACTTTAAAAATCGATATTATTTCATTAACATCCGTAATATTATGCTTAACAAGGTAAGGGGTCGGGCATGAAAAAAATCTGCCGAAATGCTCTGCAAGATCATCATCTTCAGGATCATCCTCGTAATAGTCCTCGTTTACATAATGTTTTATCTCATGAAATATGGTTTGCCTGACGCTTCCCCAAGATTTCATAATACGCAAATCATCGTTGTAAAAAATAATGGCTTTTTTGTTACCGAAAGGTGGACTCATGAATCCTTTTAATGATTTTTTTAATAATAAATCCCTGTCATCCTCGTAAGCGGAGTACGGGACAAGAGATATACCGAGTTTTCGGCATATCTCCTGTTCATCAAGCGGAAAACTATTTATACCATAATCAAGATAAACATCAATTGCTAATTTATCAATTCTTTCGTATTCTGATGAGTCCCTATACATTCCTTAATTACCTGTGCCCAAAATTAAAGCTATGAGTCTGTTTTTTTCCTCTGCCGTTAATTCATTTCCTTTCCTTGCAACAGCCGTTGCAATAGTATTAAATGCTGACTCGGAAGTTTCTTCTTCATCCAATAAATACTGTGTTTCAATTTCAAGTGCTTTTGCAATATTGATAACAACATCCATTCTTGGGCGTTTCTCCGAATGGAGATAACGGGAAATCGAGCTTTCTGCTATTTTGCTCTTTTTTGATAATTCCTTTTGAGTAATGCCTTTTCTTTTCATTACATCAAGTACTTTTTCGTGCCAATTCATTTTCTGCCTCCTTAACATGTACTCCCGAGTACACCTATATTATAATCCCATTTTTGGAATTGTCAAGCCCTTATTTGAAATCTTGCCTCAAAATATTTGATTACAATTTATTGAGAGTACAATATATTGTAAGATTTCCCAGTTTTAAACCGTCTGCAGTTCACGCATAAACAGATTTGTTGAGTACATTTAGACTTATTGCGTAAACAAGGAAGCAGAAATGACACGGTTTGACAACCGGACAGCATTGAATAACATAAAAAATCCACCCTAAAGGGCGATACCGATAAGGAGGTTTTAGCCCTAAACGGGTGGATTTTTTATTTATAATTCCTGATTTTTCAATGCTTCGCCCTTTGGAATCTTATTGATTTTCAGCATCATTCCTATTGCCACTACGGCGTAGCAGACAATGCCGAGAACAACCATCCGAACATAACAGCTGCTGTCAATTATATACGGAATGTATCCGGACATTTCAGTATACATATACGAGTGGAACGCCCACCGAAGCACCAGGTCAATAAGCGGTATGGATACAAACAGCGATACCAAAACCACCAGAGAGGTTATTAAAAGATACAGTTTTGCTATTTCCCTGTTTGTAAAGCCGAGAATTTTTGTCAGTGCAATTGATTTTGTATTTTTCTCTATTACCTGTTTTGTGAGAATATACATAAGCAGCAGGAAGAGAACTGCGCCGAGTCCCGAAAAGGCGGACATCATAGCGCCCATTGAATTGCCGAGCTGTGTTGCCATCTTTGCGAGATCGGTTTCGGTAATAACCGTGGCTATGTCGTCGCTTTCAATATCGGTAAGCTTTTCGTGGCTGAAATAGCCCGTGAAATAATCCTCGTCCTCGTCAAAGGTATCAAGATAATCAGCCCTGTTCATAAATACGGAAAGCGCGGCGTCATAGGTGTATTCTCCGCCGACGGTAAAAGTATATGTCTTTGTGCCGTAAGGCTCCTTAAGCGTTATTTCATCCCCTTCGGAAAGGTCGAATTTCTCCGCAAAGCCGTTGGATACGAGGACGGTATCTTTCGGTATTTCCTTTGTAATGTATTTGCTGTCCTCGTTTATGCCGTAAATACCTATGTCGTCAAGCACATACTTTTCATCGGTTGTGTTAAGAGTTGTTATGCAGTATTTCTCCGCATCCTTGTTTTCGGTTTGAGCTTTATCCATAAGAATATACTGATACTCGGCTATTTTAGTTTTCTGAACAAGCTCGGTATAGTCGTCAATAAGAGGTCCGAACATAGAGCCGAACACCGCCATTATTGCCGCCGCAAACACGCCGACAAACAGCACAATATACGAGGGTACGTTCTGGAAGAGAATCCTTGTTCTGAATCTGCCGAAGAATGGCGTCTTTGTCGGCAACCGCATTACCCTTTTCTTTCCTTTTCTTTTAAGCTCCCCTCTTAAGAAGTTCAGCGGTCTTATTCTCAATTTTTTGCTTATTACAAGAAATACAACAACAAGCATAATCAAAAGCGACGAAATTGTAGTAAGCAAAAACGCCCTCGGTGTCCAGTAAAGCTCAAACGGCGCAATAGAATAGTTGAGGAAATATACCTTTCTGAAAAACAGCGGAAATACAAAGTAGCCGAAAATATTTCCTATCAACGCCGCTATAAGTGTAATTATTACGGGCAGGACCATATAGTGGCGAACAAGCTCGCCTCTTGAATAACCCGAAGCGCGAAGAGTGCCTATAACGCCTGCTTCCTTGGTTATTGTGTTTGACGTCGTTACGGCGTACATAAACGCTATGACGGCAACTATAATGTAAAGCATAAGCATTGCGCCTGCTTCATCGCTTACTGCGTCGTCTATAACAAAATTTACCGCCTTGTTAAGATATCTCGGATTATAGTCCTTGATATCGAGAATAACGCTGTCGTCTATTTCGGAATCCATAAGAGCCTCTAATTTACCCAAGCTTTCACGGATTTCCTCTGTATCGTAAATGCCCGTTGCGTCAACCTTGTCAAGCACAGCGTAGATATCGTCAAGATTAAAGTCCATCTCATTTTCGTAATCTTTTTCGCTTTCAAGCTCGTCAAAATTTATTACGGGAGGCTCCATGCTTTCGGCATCAACCTCTTCAAATTTATCTTCGGCATCTTCAAAAGCGTCTATCATATCGCGGTAAGCCGAGGTTGTTGTTCCGAGCTGTCTTGCTATCAGTCCGTCAATGCTTGTTCCCTGATTATTCGCTGCCCTCTGTATAAGTGCGCTTGACGCTGTGCTCATAGACAGACCGCTTGCCTTTATAAAAAGGTTCATAAGGTCGCTTTCGCTTTTTGAGCTGAGTTTAAGCGCGGCGCCGAGCATTTGCTCGGAGGTTATCTTCCCCGATAAAAGCATAGCCTGAAGCTGCATTTTCTGTTCATCCGTAAGACCTAAAAGAGAAACCGTCTGTTTTGTAAGCTCTTCTGCGCTTTTCCCGGACCTATCGGAAATTACGCTGAGTATTTCTTCACCCGAAAGCGAGGATATCGCTTTTTCGGCTGCCCTTGTCGCCGCCCACTCAACCTTTCCTTCAATTACGTCCGAAGCGTCTTCAAACTGTTCTTCAAGCGTATCGGCAATTGCTTTCGCTTTATCGTAAAGAGCGTTCACCTGCAACTGAACCTGGGCTTGGTCATACGCCTTTAATATATCCTCAAGAGAATCAATAAGGTCGTCAGACCTATTCTTCGCTTCGGTATCGTCCGCATACGCAGTATTATATCTCCAGGCATAGTTATAGTAATTATGAGACGCAGACAGGCTCTCAAAGCCTTCTTCTGTAACAAATGCTGTTCCGAAGGTAATCGCGTCAAACATCATATCGGAATTGCTTTCATAAAGGCAGGCGTAGTCGGGTGAAGAGGAAAGTCCGCATACAGTGTATTCCTTATCCCTGATTTTAATTTTATCGCCGACCTTTATGTTATTATTTTCGGCATACATTCTGTCTATTGCAATTTCGTCGGACGCTTTCGCCGCCCTGCCATCGTGGAATGACAGGAGGTTTATTTCATCCCTGTTTTTATAAATTCTCAAGGTATGATTATCTTTTCCGATATCCTCCTCTTTATAGAAAAGCTCAAAGAAAGTGAAATTGTTTTTTTCGGCAATTTCGTCCAAAACGCCGTCATCGGGTTTGATGTTAAAAGTGATATGACCGTCCTCGACCTTATACTTTTCCAAGCCTTCGTTAAAGGTTTTTGCAACGCTGTTATTCGTAACAAAAAAGCCCGACATAACGCCTATAAAGAAGACCAAAAACAGAAAGATAGCGATGTACTTGCCGATATCGCCTTTTAGCTCTCTGGGAAATCTTTTGTTAAGTGGATTTTTCATTTTTCATTTCTCCGTATTACCATTCAAGTTCAGCGGCGGGAATTTTTGTTTCATTTATTATTTCTTTCGTAATTTTTCCGTCACGCAGCTTATATACCCTGTCCGCCATATTTTTAATAGCGTCATTATGAGTTACCATAATAATGGTACTGCCGTATTCACGGTTAATATCTTCTATAAGCTTAAGAATTTCCTTTGACGTGGCGTAGTCAAGCGCGCCCGTAGGTTCGTCGCAAAGAAGAATATCGGGATTTTTTACTATAGCTCTTCCTATTGAGGTCCTCTGCTGCTGACCGCCCGAAAGCTGCGAGGGAATCTTATTTCGCTGTTCGTATATTCCGAGAGTTTTCATCAATTCGTCCACATCAAGAGAATCCTTGCCGAGATATGCACCGACCTCAATGTTTTCACGAACCGTCAGATTAGGAATGAGGTTATACATTTGAAAAACATAACCGAGGTGCTTTCTCCTGTAAAGAGTAAGCTTTTTTTCGTTCATATCCTCAATTTTCTCACCGTCAATGGCAACATACCCCTCGTCGGCGTCCTCAATAGCTCCGATTATGTTAAGCAATGTGGATTTGCCCGAACCGGACGGACCCAACAAAACAACTATTTGCCCCTTTTCAATATTCATATTTACATCATTAAGCGCGTCAACATAGCTGTCTCCCTGCCCGTAATGCTTCTTTATTCCTTTGATTTCAACAAAGCTCATCAATTTATCCCCTTTAACAAAGTTTCAGTTAGCAGAAGCTAACTTTCATCTATTATTATAGTTAGTCTCCGCTAACTTGTCAATAAAAATTTCATTTTTTCTCACATTTTCATCCAAACAGGCGCACACCTTCCTTTAAACAAGAAAGTCAAAACAAAAGGTCGATACCGATAAGGATGTTTAGGTTTTGGCTTTGACCTTTTGTCTCTAAAGCAATTAAAAATCAGGCAGGCAGGAGAAAATCTCCTGCCTGCCCAACTGTTTTTCTTTAATTTAAGCCTTTAATTCGCGATATGTTTTCATAATGATAATTGCCGAAATGAAGAATGTCAGCAAATCGGATACGGGCATTGAATACAGCACTCCGTCAAGCCCGAAATATACAGGCAATAACAGTGCAAACCCGACGCCGAACACGATTTCACGAACCATCGAAAGCATGGTCGAAGAAACGGCTTTTCCCATCGCCTGAAGAAAAATGAAAGTCGCCTTGTTTACACAGGCAAGAATCATCATACAAAGATAAATTCGGAATGCCCTGACTGCAAATTCGGTATAATAAATGCTCTCATTAGCCGCGCCGAAAATACCGATAAGCAATTTTGGAAAGAACTCAACAATAATAAGCGCAACAAAGCCGACAGCGGCTTCGCAGATTAAAAGTAATGTTAATAGCTTTTTTACGCGTTCGGGATGCTTTGCTCCCATATTGAAGCCTACAATAGGAATACATCCTGCCGCCATTCCGACGACAATTGAAATGACTATCTGAAAGAACTTCATAACGATACCGACAACCGCCATGGGAATCTGCGCGTATTTTTGTATTCCGAATACGGGGTCGAGCGCGCCGTATTTCCGAAGCATATTGTTAATAGCCGCCATCGCCGCAACAAGTGATATTTGTGAAAGAAAGCTGCAAAGACCGAGTGAAACAATTCTTCCGATAATCTTTGTTCTAAGCGCAAAGGAACCTCTGTCGAGCTTAACGCTTTTAAGATGAAAGAGATACCATATTGCAAGAACCGCCGTAACAACCTGACCGAGGACGGTTGCAACCGCCGCTCCCATCATACCCCATTTAAAAACGAAAATGAAGAAGGGATCGAGAATCATATTAAGAACTGCGCCGGCAAGAGTTGAAGCCATTGCGAACTTTGGACTTCCGTCAGCGCGGATTACGGGGTTCATAGCCTGCCCGAACATATAGAACGGAACGCCGAGAGTTATCCAGAAAAAATATTCGCGTGAAAATTCATACGTTTCATTATTTACACGCGCGCCGAACATAGTTACAAGTGCGTCCGAAAAAACCAAATATATTAAAGTCAGCACAACGCTCGATATAACGGTTATAAATATGGCGTTGCCGAAAGAACGGCGCGCCTTGTCGGGTTTCCCTTCGCCAAGTAAGCCGCTGACCATCGCGCAACAGCCGTCGCCTATCATTACAGCTATTGCAAGCGCAATTACGGTCAGAGGAAAAACAACCGTATTTGCGGCATTTCCGTAAGAGCCGAGATAGTCGGCATTTGCAATAAAAATCTGATCGACAATGTTATACAAGGCTCCGACAAGAAGTGAAATAATACAAGGAACTGCATATTTTCTCATAAGTTTTGAAATCTTTTCTTCTGCTAAAAAACTGTTGGAATTATTCATTTTTACCTCCACAAAAAAAGAGTGCGCTCGTCCGTTCGGACTTACGCACTCGTGCTACTCAACATTTGCATTTTACCAAATCCGAAAAGCAAAGTCAAATAGGAATTTTAATAGAAAAACTCTCTTGAAAATCAAAGTTTTTTGTGTCTTTTTCAACGCTCATTGCCGACCTGTCGTTTACAAGGCGCATTTTGCCGAACATCCTTCTTCTGAACTGCTCATATCCGCCGTAAGCGTATCCGACATCCGACCTTATTTCTTCGGGGACATAAATTCTCGTTGTGCGAATCATATCCCGCATTTCCTTGAACTCGTCATAAAGCGTAGTGTCCCTCATAACACTTTCATTGATAACCGACTTTGCAATATCCTTCATAACCGAAATTGCCGTCTCGTAGTTCGCCTCGGGGTCATTCGCTATGTACTCAAAGACCTTTGTGAGGTTGTCAATAAGTACCGCCTTGTTATACTTACTGCCTGCCTTTCGAAGAAGCTTATTTGCAAAAATCTCAACTTGATTTTTGTTCATTTTGTGTCCTTCGGTCAGCTTAAACTCCGCTTTAAGCGATTCAACCGTTTCCTTGAGCTTCTCGTTCTCCTGAACAATAGCGTCATACGAAGGAGTAACATTCTTAAGCGAATAGCGCAAATTATCTTCTTGACTTTCTGTATCGTTCTGTGTTATACTTTCGGCTGTAACAGAGGCATTAAGCTCTGGATGGGAATTTTCATTCCCTACCTTGTTTATTGCCTCTGTTATTTCTTTATCTAATATATTTATCAAATCGTAAAGAACGGCAGAGCCGTCATCCTTTAAGCCCACAAGCACATCCGCCGAATATCCGTTATCTCCGACCTTATACAGAACATATGCTCTGCCAAAAGAAGTAATATTGTCGAGCCGTTGATGTTTTATATCCTCATTCACCCAGTTTTTCGCAGCTATAAGTATTTCATCTGCATTTGCCAGAGACTTGATTTTGTCTCTGTACCATATTTCGTTAATTCTTTTGAGAGTTTTTGCCCACTCAGAGTATCTAAATTCTCTGTTTGTCTTTGAATTTACCCTTATAAACTGTCCGTTTGCCTTGATAAGATTATTAAACTTACTGTCAAGCAAAGCCGCAATATTACTCGCTATGCTTGCTCCGTCGGAAACATCAATGCTGTTTTCATCGACCTCGACATATTGTTCGCCTTCCGAGCTCATTTTCAGCGACCACCTTATATCCTTACTCTCGCTGAATCTCTCCGAAAGCGGAATTACATCTCCGTTATCCTTATAGGTAACAGCGTCAGCACTTTTAACATTTTCGGGGTTAAACGCAACAACAATATAATCGGCAACGCCGCTTCCTATTCCTTGTCCGCCATTATCAATAATATTTTTGAATATAACTCCGTCATAGCCATTATTGTAGGCGTAATCTGCAACCTGCCTTGTCCTCGTTAATCGTCTTGAACTTTTATTATCGATAAGCGTACTAAATACTTCCTGTGCTTGTTCTTTGCTATCAAAAAGCCGTTGACCGTTTATCCATGTTGGTTGCATTGTTTCCCTGTCAAAGATTTCATATTTTCCTTCATTATATCTTGCTTCTCGAATTGAGTACCTCTCTGTAGGTACTCTAAAATCGAGTGTATTCCAGTTCGCCCCCTTTGCGTCAATTACAAGAGGGTTATTGAGTTTAGCATAAAGGGAATAATTGCCCCTGACAGTTCTTTCGTTGTCGAGTTTTGCAAGTCTTTCCTCAGTTTGTGAATTAGACAATGCCTCGTGATTGTCAAGGTCGAGAATAATTGAACTCTCGCCATTGGAAAAGAGTTGTTTTGCACTTTCAATCATTGTTAATTGTGCACTTACATCCTCTCCCCAACTTTTCATGAGGTTTGCGTTGCTTTCCATTCGGCTTATATATTCTTTGTCAACAACTTTATAGGAAACAGAATTTTGAGCGAACTCATTAAGTTTTTTCGCCTTTTCTTCAATAGAAAGATTTGAAAAGCTTGCTTTTATTCCTCTCGAACGGAACGCACCGGAATATGTGCTTGCAGTTGTCAAATCAGATGTAAGAAAAATGCTCTTCTTATCATCCATTTTGTTAAGGTCAAATTCAGTAAAACCGAAACTCTGTGTCCCGTGATACAGTTTCAACGGCTCACCGTTCTCATCCGTAAGCGCACCCCATTTAAGCGCCGCCTTGTCAACATATTCCTGAGCTATCTCCTCGTCTCCGTTCTCGGCTGCTTCAAGGTAGGAAGTATCTTCCAGAGAATATTTCTTCCCCTTTTCGGTATTTTCCTTGACATTTTCGGTGGAATCGGATATCCTATTATTAGGAACTGTCGCAGATGTTTCATCTGTAACCCCGGCATTGATAGTCTGGGGGGCAGTTCCTTTTTTTATTGCAAATGAATAAAACCAGTCGCCTGTAGAAGAATGCTTTACATCAATATTCATATAGCAGTCAATTCTTGAGCCGTCGTCTTCTTCGTAAACAAGGTTCGTAACAAAATAGTTCCATTCAGTAACTCCGCTATGTGCGGGGTTATTTGTATTTTTATACTCTGGCTTATTCCCTGCAAATTTAGATTCGCTTGCAATTTCATAAAAATCACTTGATAGATTAAGAGTTATTCTTCTTTCGCTCCTATTCCCTTGCTTATTGCCATAAACAATTTTTCCTAAATCGCTTCTGGCCTCTAATTCTGGGTTAAACTTTGCTTCAATAGTTTTTGTCCCCTCGTCTGTTACTACATCCAGTTTTATAGGTTTATTGCTCCAAACGTTTTGAATAAGGTTTATAAGGTTTTCCTGTTTTACTGATTTAGGTGTTCCCTTTTCATAATTTGTACGGTAAATACTTCTACCGTCTTCCGTTATTCCAACAAGAGCATATTTTACTTCACCGTTGCTTTCGGCAGCGGCATTTTCATTTTCAACCGAATTATTCTGCTTAACCTCTTCAAGCCCTTCGAGGAACATTCTTCTGATGTTCTCAAGGGCTTCTGTGTTTTCACGAAGCGCATTTGCTTCCGCCGTATTCAGTTTTTCGGGAAGCGAAGCAATAAAGTCAAGAAACTCCTCAATAAAGTCCTTGATTTTCTCCGCAAGAGTTCTGTTCTCTTTTATAAGGTCGTTGACCGTTTCCTCGTCAAAGACCTCAAACATACTCTCTGCTGCCATTTCCGAAAGGATAACTTCCATATCGTCCGTTTTGTAAAGCGCCTTCAACCTCTCGACTTCCTTGTCAAAGTCAAAGCTCTCGCTCTTCTTCAACTGACCTATGACATAATCACGAAGAGTCCTCGCCATTTCGGGGTTGTAGTTCTCCAAATAGTGATACATTTCGTGCCCGGCTGCAGTTAAAAAAATACAAAAAATTTCTTCATTTATCAATTTTTTTATAAATCTCTACAAAATGTAGAAAAATATGGTTTTCTCTGAAAATTTGTTATACATTTGTTATACATCGTATGTTAAACTACCAGCCGATATCTAATAATATAATGTTTTTTAAATACACATTATGTTTAAGGAGGTAATGTTATGACATACAAAAACAGTGTTTCCAAAAAGCTTATGAGCCTTGCTGTTGCATTGTGTATGGTGCTTGGCCTTGTGCCGACCTTCACCTTTGTTTCATCGGCTCAAAGCAGCATAACGGTAAGCTCACTTTCGGAGCTTGAAAGCGCACTTGCAAACGACGCTTACGACGAAATAATCGTCACAAATACTATTACTTTAACCGATGGCACAGAGCTGTACGCAAACGGTAAGACCGTTCGCGCCGAGGTTACAGGCGTTGACGAACAGGGTATCGTTCAGAGCGGCTCAAACTACAACATATTTACTACAGCTGCCAACGCTACGGTTCACATCTACGATATGACCATTATGGGCGGCTCGAAGCCTGCCGTTATCAATGAAAGCGGTAAACTCTATCTTGATAATGTTACTATCACCCGTTCCGGTTCGGACAAACAGGGCGGCGGCGCTCTGATAAACGGCTCTCAGCGCCTTTCAACCGTCAACGGCAAGGAAACCAATGTAGGCAAGGACGAAATCCCTGCTTATGTAATCTTGAAGAATTCAAGTATCGTTCGTAACGTTGCTTATTTCGGCGGCGGCTTTCTTAACTACGGCACGCTTATTATGGACGGTTGTTCGCTTTCGGAAAACCGTTCGATTAACGGCTGGGGCGGCGGCGCAGGTGAAAATGAAGGTTACGCATACCTGAACAACTGCACCGTAGCAAATAACACCTCTGCTGAAATCGGCGGCGGCATCAACGTCTGTAAGGGCGGCGAGCTGTATATTATGAACTCAACCTTTACGGGCAACGTTACCTACTGTAACGGCAGCGCAAGCTACGGCGGCGCCATAGGCGACAACAACTGCATTATTAAGGCAGTCAACAGCATTTTCTCAAACAACTACTATATCAACAAATCAACACAGGAAATCACTCCGAGCGACATTGGCTTGTATCAGGGAACCGAGGTTACGGCATATAATTCAATTGTCGGCGCTGTTGTCGGCGGCACGGCAACGCTTGAAAATTGCTCGGACAAAACCGACGGACTGTTTGCTTCGTATGTAATGGGTAATGTTCTTGCCGAGGACGGAACAGAATCCACCTCTGACTTTGAGAAGCCTGCAGTCGTAATGAATGCTTCGGGCGAGCTTTATACACCTCTTGCAAACGATTATCAGCCCGAAATTGAAGGCGTTCCCACTTATTTCGATTATTCCGACCTTGACGATATCAGAATGTACTTCACCGACGATACGGATACGACCTATTTCGCAGGCAGCAATACAGAGCCCACCGATATGCCCGTAGAAGGAGCGCTTGACGACTCCGACAGAGACGAAACTCTTATAGGTGCTTCCAACACCATCGGAGAGGACAAAGCAATTTACACAATTAAGGTTATCGCTTCCGAGCACGGCTCGATTAAGGGCGGTACGATTTACGGCGACAGCTACATCGTTATTTCCGACGGTTCGGTAGTAAGCGTTGAGGATATTGTAACAGTTACTCTTGAGGCAACCGCCGATGAAGGCTACTATTTCTCCGAGTGGCAGTTCGAGAATGAGAATGCAGCACCCGTTACGGATTCTCCCGTAAGCGCATCGGATATTGCTGCTCTTGAAGCCGCTATTACAACTGCTGAATCAGCAAACAGCAGAAACACGCGCAGAACCGCGGCTCAACAAATCAGAAGCGCAATTATTGCAATCAACACAACCGACACGGACGTTCAGGCGATTATTGACGAGGCAACATCAAACACTATCAGTAATAACGCAAATATAAGCACCACCCAGCTTCAGCAGTGGATTACCAATGCGCAGAACATTATTTCCATCAACGAAGCCGCAGGCGGTTCGTCTTCAAGCAACTGGGCAACTGCTTCCGACAACAACCCTTATGAGTTCGTAGTTGACAAAAACATTGAACTTAAGGCAGTATTCGTAGCTAATGCTCCCGATTATACGGTTACCTTCCATTCAAACACAGACCCCGAACAAACTGTTACACAGACCTTTGCGGCGGGCAACTATACACAGACTCTAAACGCAAACACCTTTACCAATGAAGGTCAGCCCTTCCTCGGCTGGGCGCAGATTTACTGCGGCGATGTTGTGTACACCGACTCAGCCGAATTTACGGCTAACGGTAACTCCGACCTGTATGCTCGCTGGGGCTATACGGTTAACTACGACCGTAACGGCGGACGTAATGTTCCCGATCAGCAGATTAAGACTCCCGGCGTTAATCTTACACTCTCGTCTGTTGCTCCTACAAGAGAAGGCTACAGCTTTGCAGGCTGGGGATTAACGGCAGACGCAACCGACGCGGTTCTGCAGCCGGGCGATATTTACGGCGTCGATAAGAACGTAACCTTCTACGCAGTATGGGAGGAGCTTAAAGCGCCGAGCGTTCTTGATACAACTCTTGACGACGGCTATATCGATGTTCCCTATAACGATTCCATTGAAACCGACCAGGACGCGATATTTATTCTTGCGGATGGCTCGACGCTTCCGGACGGGCTTAAGCTTTCCAAGGACGGCACTCTTTCGGGTACGCCGACCTCGACAGGTACTTACACCTTCTCAATTTTACTTTACAATAAGGAAGATACCTCTTTAAGCAACGCTTCTACAATAACAATGACGGTTACCATCTCGGATCCTAAGTCGGCTCTTCAGGAGCTTGTTGACGAAGCTAATGCGGTTAATCAGGACGACTACACTGACGAGACCGCCCAGAATCTCCAGGATGCTATTGATCAGGGACAGAGCGTACTCGACAATCCCGATGCAACTCAGGACGAGATAAATGAAGCCATAAATCAACTTAAGGATGCTCTTGAGCAGCTTGCTCTTGACAAATCAGCACTTGCAGAGGCTATAGCGCAGGGTAATGCGATTACCGACGACACTGCAGAAGCGGACAAGTACACTGCAGAATCACTTGCAGCACTTGAAACTGCCGTTACCGCAGGCGAAATAGTTTACGCTAACCCGAATGCAACAGCAGAGCAGATCGCTCAGGCTACACAAAACATTCTTGACGCTATAAATTCACTGACCAAGGATGTCGACAAGAACGACCTTCAGGAGCTTGTTGACGAGGCAAACACCATAAATCAGGACGATTACACCGACGAAACTGCCCAGGACCTTCAGGATGCAATAGATGCCGCCCAGGCAGTTCTCAATGACCCGAACGCTACAGACGAGGAAGTTCAGAACGCTTATGAAGCGCTTGAGGATGCAATAGACAACCTCACTCCTGATAAGACTGAACTTGAAGAGAAGATTACAGAGGGCGAGAATACCGATACAACAGGTATGACACCCGAAAGCATTCAGGCGCTTGAAGACGCTATCACAGCGGCTGAAGCGGTTGACAACGACCCGGATGCAACTGTTGAAGAAATCAACGATGCAATTGCGGCAATTGAAGATGCCATCAACGGCTTGACACCCGATAAGACGGAGCTTGAAAATGCTATCAACGAGGGTGATGAAATTCTCGGCGGTGACACTGATAAATACTCACCTGAATCGGTTCAGGCGCTTGAAGACGCAATTACTGCCGGTGAAGCGGTTGACGCTGACCCCGACGCTACGGTTGATGAAATCAAGGCTGCTACCGAAGCTATCAAGAATGCTCTTGACAATCTCCTTGAGGAAGCCATCGACGATGCCAAAACTATTGACACCGACGATTACACTCCCGAAAGCACTCAAGCCCTTGAGGACGCCATCAGCGACGCAGAGGAAGTAATCAATAATCCCGATTCAACACCTGAGGATATAGCAAACGCTATCGAGGCTATTGAGAATGCTATTGATAATCTTGAATTAAAAATAATACTTCCTACGGATTCCTCCTCACTTATTGTCGACAGAGAAACCGACACTAAATACACCTATATGGTAGGTCTCGACGCAAACGCAAATACAGTAAGTGATATCAAGTCCCAGCTTAAAAATGATGAGACCACAATAATCATTTTCAGAAACGATGTTGAACTTACGGCTGACGAACATGTAGGAACAGGTTGCATCGTCAAGCTCGTTTCAAAGGCTGATCCGACCGTAATCTATGAGGTTGCTACGGTAATTCTTTACGGTGATGTAGACGGCGACGGACTAATTAACCAAACCGACTATGATGCAGTATTTGATGAGACACTGTTTGGAATTGCAATTGACGGCGAGCTGTTCAGAATAGCCGGCGACCTTGCAAATGACGGCGTAATCGACGGCTTTGATTTGTCAAAGCTTGAACTTCAGCTCACAGGCGCAAGACCTATCGACCAGAGCTTGGAGCTTTACAAATTAAACAACACTGAAAGCAATAATATCAACGAATAAAGCTACGGTTGCAAAGCGGATGCTTTTCGGTGTCTAAATGCAGAACTTTATAATACACTACATAACACGAGAAAGCATATTAGCATTTTAAAATACAGACAAACAAGGATTTTAACAACTGTACTTCACTGAATAACACTAAAAAAGCAGGATTGAACGAAATGTTCAATCCTGTTTTTGGTGCGAGAGAAAGCCTATAGGCAGCAACTATTCCCAGCTGTTTCAAGCTTTTTCGCTTTTCGGTTGGTTAACGGTTAACAGTCCTTGTGTTTATAGGAGTTGATAAACACTCTCTTGATCGAGAGTCCAAGCATCGCCTAAAGGCGTCTTGTTCGGCGATTTCCTCGCCGATTCGGGCTGCCGCCCAAGCCCAGCTTTTTATTGACATATATAATGTAAAATGTTAAAATGAGGTTGCCAAAAGTACAACTGAATAAATACACCTATCGAGTGGCATGCTATTTTTATTATCTTGATAAAAATGCATGGCTCTTAATCAGCATCCACTTTAGGTGTAATGTTGTACTTTTGGCGAAGTTGAGTCTGCGTTTTTTGGCGCAGCTCTGCTGCGCTTTTTTTATTGGCACAAGCCAACAAGGTTCTGAATTGCAACGCAATTCAGGTTCTTATTTTCAAAATACTTTTGCGGAGGTTTTTATCGTGGAAGAAAACAGGAACGTTCAAAACAAAACGGAAAAGAAAAACGGTCATGGAATACTAAAAACCGTGATTGCCGTTGTTATTGCCTTGCTTCTAATGTTTGGTATTTCAACGGGTGTTTCAAAATTCCTGATTAAGAAGGCGGTTGTCCCTGCCTCGACTGTGCCTAACGGACTGTCAGCATATGAACTGGCGGTTCAGAATGGTTTTGACGGTTCGCTTCAGGATTGGCTTAAGTCTCTTAATGGTAAATCTGCCTATGAGATAGCTGTTGATAACGGTTATATGGGCACCGAAGGTGAATGGGTAAAACTACTTGAAGACAACTCCAAGAATACTGCAATTATTAAGTCATCGTATAGACCATTCAATAGAACAAAAGTCAATTAAACTCTGTGCTGAATCAAGACTCGTCGCATAATAAATTGCTCCCAATTCAGTAATATCTGTAATATCGTTTGCAGTGAGTATTTCGGCGAGATGATTTGAGATGATTTTTCTGACCTTAAAATCAAGCTCACAGCATTCAATGTCCGATTGATTGCAGATTTTTGTCATACACACACTCCTTTGAGCAAAAAATAAAGGGCAGATAGTACTACGACTATCTGCCCTCACAATAATGATATATAATTACAACATAAATAATTACATAAAACGGTTTAAGGCACAAGCGTCCGTCAAGCGCCCATAATTTTTAGGTTAAAAAATCCATTCATGCCTTTAGATAAAGGGATAAATAACCTATATATAAAAATCATTGAAATCTTGAATTCCATTGATATATACGGCTTTCACGCCCTTTCACCCTAAGAAGAAAAGGCATAAAAAAGGAGTACCAATAATGGTACTCCGTGGTGCGAGAGACGGGACTTGAACCCGTACGTACCTCTACACACGCCCCTCAAACGTGCGCGTCTGCCGATTCCGCCACTCTCGCGTATTCGCAGTCACTTTCGTGACCTCTATATTATATCGCTCTCGCGATTTAATACTCCGCTGTCCCTGACAGCGAAAGTTATTATAGCAGACGCGAAAAAAAGTGTCAATAGTTTTATTGCAAATTTTTTATAATATTTTCTGTTTTTTAAGTCCTTCCCTCCCCTTTTACAAAATAATTCCGAAAATCCGTCACGCAGTTATCATTTGCTAACCGTTTTTGTTTTTCGTTTAGGTTTAAGTGTCAAATTGTCCAATTATTCGCCAAAAAAATCGTCTATATTTTTTATGTTTGACAATTGGAAAATTGACGAATGTATAGTACAATGGAAGCAGAGGTTTTTTGCCCTAAATTTAATATCTGCGGAGGAGAAGAAAATGCCTAATTTTGAACAGGAATTCACCACTATACCCTATGGCGCGCTCGGTATTATTGCGTTGCCCGGCTGCGAGGAGATGGCTGAAAGGATCGACAATTATCTTGTCTCCTGGCGTAACAAGAGAACAAGCGAGCACAAAAGCACTCTTGCGTTCTCCGGCTATGAGAGAGATACGTTTATCATTGACGCGCAGTTTCCACGTTTCGGCTCAGGCGAAGGCAAATGCCACATTTCACAGACTATCAGAGGCTATGACATTTTCATTCTCATTGACGCATTTAACCACGGCGTAACCTACAGAATGTACGGCGAGACTAACCACATGTCTCCCGACGACCATTATTCAAACCTTAAAAGAGCGATTTCCGCTATCGGCGGCAAAGCGAGAAGAATTAACGTCATTATGCCTATGCTTTACGAGGGCAGACAGCATAAGCGTTCGAGCCGCGAATCTCTCGACTGCGCAATGGCGCTTCAGGAGCTTTGCGTTGATATGGGCGTTGATAACATTATCACCTTTGACGCTCACGACGCAAGAGTTCAGAATTGCATTCAGCTTAAGGGATTTGAGAATTTCACTCCGAGTTATCAGATGATAAAGGCGCTTCTCAACACCTGTCCCGACATTAAAATTGACAAGGACAACCTTATGATTATCTCCCCCGACGAGGGCGGTATGCACCGTTGTATTTACTATTCGACGGTTCTCGGCGTTGAGCTCGGTATGTTCTACAAGCGCCGCGACTATTCAAGAATTGTCAACGGCAGGAACCCGATTATCGCTCACGAATTCCTCGGAGCGAATATTGAGGGCAAGGACGTTATCATTGTTGACGATATGATTTCTTCGGGCGACAGCATGATAGAGGTTGCAAAGAAGCTTAAGGAGCTAAAGGTCAACCGTATTTTCATATGCACCTGCTTCGGACTTTTCTGCGAAGGACTTGAAATTTTTGACAAGGCGTATGAGGAAGGTCTTTTCACAAAGGTATTCACGACAAACCTCATTTACAGAATGCCCGAGCTTCGTGAAAGAGAGTGGTACCGCGAGGTTGATATGGCGAAATACATTTCTTACATTATCGATACTCTTAATCACGATATGTCCTTAAGCGAGCTTATTGACCCGGCTGACAAGATTAAAAAGCTTCTTATTACAAAGGGTTACAAGCAGCCCGAGGAAGAGGAATAATTTAATTTGAATAATTAAAGGACCGACTGCAAAGTCGGTCTTTTTTTACGGGACAGGAGACGAAGTCCCATACGGTTTATTTGAATTTACATTTTATCGTAGGGGCGAATATTATCCGCCCGTTTGATTTACATCTGACTTTGACGGGCGCGCACGGAGACGCGCCCCTACGAGTTTGATAATCATCCTCGCACCCTGTAGGGGTGGGTTTCCACGCCCACCCGTTTGCCGTTTTTGCGGCAAATTGCCCGTGAACGGGCAACGGGACGTCCGGGAGGCCGTCCCCTACAATTTCATTAAATCTCACACCATATTGTAGGGGCGGATATTATCCGCCCGTTTGATTTACATCTGACTTTGACGGGCGCGCACGGAGACGCGCCCCTACGAGTTTGATAATCATCCTC
>ERZ842401.3030-NODE-3030-length-21456-cov-13.131910_pt1 | contig 21456 bp, 22 predicted proteins | sample MGYA00521270_ERZ842401 | MGnify/ENA primary metagenome ERZ842401 (study PRJEB31892, sample SAMEA3878208) | bioreactor metagenome | biome: Moose rumen | place: Sweden | collected 2011-10 | study: EMG produced TPA metagenomics assembly of the PRJEB12797 data set...
GTTCGTTTTCAAAAGATTGCGTTGACGCGGAAAAGGCTTTTCAAAATTCTTATGATTCTTGCGTTAAACTTGTGCGGACGGCTCTCGACGCGGTGATTAATACTTTCGACGGCAGAAAAAAAGTTTGCAAGGACGAACCCGTTTTTGACGCGCAAAAAATTTTCGGAGGTGAGCCGCATGAATAATTTTGCATTTCTCAACGACAAGCCCGAATATCGTTCGTTTTCAAAAGATTGCGTTGACGCGGAAAAGGCTTTTCAAAATTCTTATGACTCCTGCGTTAAACTTGTGCGGACGGCTCTTGACGCGGCGATTAAATGGGTTTACTCCAATGACAAAAAAATTTCGGGCGCGAGTGACAATTTGTTTGATTTAATTTCAAAGCCGTCCTTTGAACGGGCAGTCGGAAAAAATTTGGCGGATAAACTTCATTACTGTCGCAAGGCGGGCAACGAGGCAATTCACAACGAAAAAGAATTTTCGGCGCAAGAGGCGGAGCAGTGTTTGAAAAATCTTTTTGACTTTGTGCAATGGCTCGACAATCGTTACGGGAAAAATTTCATGCCGCGAACTTTCAAAAGTTTAACCTGCGCGGAAAATCTTTTGCAAACCGAACTTTGCGGAATGAAATTGCCGACTCCGATTTTTGCGGCTTCGGGGACATTCGGTTTCGGCGAGGAATTTGAAAACTTCGTTGACTTGTCGCGGCTCGGCGGCGTTATGGTTAAATGCATTACTCTCAAGTCGCGCAGGGGCAATGACGGCGTCCGAATCACGGAAACTCCTTCGGGAATGCTGAATTGTATCGGCTTGGAAAATCCCGGCGTCGAAAAATTTTTGTCGGAGATTTTGCCGCGAATAAAAAATAAAATGAATGTTATCGTAAATGTAAGCGGTTCGAACGTCGAAGATTACGGCAAGCTTTCAAAACTCCTTGACGTTGACGGCGTGGCGGCGATTGAGTTAAATATTTCCTGTCCGAACGTCAAGGACGGCGGAATTATTTTCGGTACAGACGAAAAACAAGCCGCTAAAGTCACGAGTGCGGCAAAAAATTCTACAGGCAAGCCCGTTATCGTCAAACTCAGCCCGAACGTCACGGATATAACTAAAATTGCGCGGGCAGTCGAGGCGGCGGGCGCGGATTGTCTTTCGCTGATAAATACTTTGATGGGCATGGAAATAAATATTCACACATGGCGACCGACGCTCGGAAATATTACGGGCGGTTTATCGGGCGGCGCGATTAAACCCGTCGCGTTGAGAATGGTTTGGCAAACTGCCAATGCCGTTAAAATTCCGATAATCGGCATGGGCGGGATTCGCTCTGCGAGTGATGCGGCAGAATTTTTTTTGGCGGGAGCTTCGGCAGTCGCAATAGGCACGGCGAATTTCTCCGAGCCGTCAATCACAATGAAAATCGCGGACGATTTGGAAAATTATTTGCGGAGTTGCGGCTTAAAAAATATCCGCGAACTCGTCGGCAAAATTAAAATCTGAAAAAAATTATCCCCCGCGCAGTTTTACGCAGGGGATTTTTTTGTTGGAAAAAATTTTCAGAAGTCTTTGTGCTCTTCGATTTTCTCCATAATTTTTTCGTCAACGTGAACTTCCGGCAACGCAAGATTTTCCGCCACAAAACTGAACGTCGATTCCGTATGCTCTTCGCTTGCTGTGGAAAGTTTTGCGTCACGGACAATCTGCGCGGCTTCCTCAACGCTAGTTGCCGTTTTTTCGATAAGTTTTGCCAACGTCTCCAAATGCGAATTGAATTGTTCGTTGGTCATTCCTCTGTCAAACAATTTTTAAGACTTCCTTCCTCAAATAAAGTTTATAAAAAATGTGGGGGGCTTCAACTTTCTTTTGTTGCGCCCGGAATTAGATGGAAAGATGGACAGATGGCAAGATGAAAAGTACTTTCAATCTTTCCATCTTATGATCTTTCTATCTTCAGCTGTGCGCCGGGTATAAACTCAAAAATTATCGTTCTTCAGATAAAGTTTATGAAAAATGTTATCGTCAAGCTGTTGATAAAATCGGCGAACATGGAACCGACAATCGGAACCAAGATATACGCTTTGACTGACGGAGCAAATTTCGCGGTAAGAACTTGCATGTTAGCCATTGCGTTTGGCGTCGCGCCCATGCCGAAGCCGCAAGAGCCCGCCGATAAAATTGCCGCGTCATAATCTCTGCCAAGCACGTTGAAAATTACCAGATACGCGAACAAGAACATTAAAAGTGTCTGCCCGACCAAAAGTACCACGAGCGGCAAGGCAAGTTCAGCCAACTGCCACAGTTTCAAAGTTATCATTGCGATTCCCAAAAACAGCGAAAGGCAAATGCCGCCTATGTCGTTTATCTCGCCGATGTGAACCGTAAAACTTCCCGTGAACTCGCTGTAATTTCTCATAATCGCCGCGACAATCATTGCGCCGATATAAATCGGAAAAGTCATGCCCGTTTCCGACAAAAGCATTGAAACAACCGTGCCGAGCCCCATTGCCAACGCCAGCTGATAGGCGGCGGGCGCGTACATGCTCACCGAGCGTTCATGTTTCTTTTCTTCTTCGACAAGCGGAGTTTCGTCTGCTTTAACTGCAGTTTTCAATAAATCTTTTCCGAGAATTAATCTTCTGCCCAAAGGACCGCCCATCAATGATCCTGCAACCAAGCCGAAAGTCGCCGCCGCCGTGCAAAGCGTCGTTGCTCCGACAAGCCCCAAGTCTTCCAAAACAGGACCGAAAGCTCCCGCCGTGCCGTGCCCGCCGACCATTGAAATTGAACCTGTGCAAAGTCCGATAAACGGGCTGATATTCAAAATGCCCGATAAGGCGACTGCCAAAAAGTTTTGCGCAAAAATCAGCGCACAGACACAGCCCAAAAAAATCAGCAGAGCAGTTCCGCCGCTCTTCAAAACTTTTACGTTCGCTTGGAAACCGACGGACGTAAAAAATGCAACCATGCAAACCGTTTTCAATGTCTCGTCGAATGCAAAACCGATAATTCCTGAAACATAAAGGATACAACTGACAATGGCGAAGAGCAGACCGCCCACAACAGGCGACGGGATACAAAAAGTTTCGAGAAATTGAATGCGCCGTTTAAGCAGGGTGCCGACATAAAGCATGACAACCGCAACCGCCAATGTTTGATACATGTTAAATTCCAACGTATACATAAAGTCACTTCCCCTCTGCAATTAGGAATTAGGAATTATGAATTAGGAATTGGGTTGCCTTCATTATTAATTTCTCATTCCTAATTCCTAATTAAATTTTAATCTTGACTCGCTTTGACGGACTCGCTCGATGCGCCGCTGTAGACATTTACCTTGACGCCTTGAGATTCATAAAATTTCGCCGCGCCCGCATGGAAACTCGCAGGAATATCTTGAACGGCGTATTCATTGGTTAATTTGTCCGTCGTATTGTGCGGAAGGTTTTCGGCATTCTTAAAAATAAATTCTGTAAGATAAGTGACTTCGTCTTCTTTTAAATCGGTGCTCGCAACCAAAACCGCCTTGACGCCGATTGTAGAAATTTCTTCCGTCTGCCCCGCGTAAGTGTTCGCGGGAATTGTGCAACGTGTATAACCTTTATAAAGCCTCATCATATTGCTTTGAATGTCGGGAGCGATTGAAAGGATTTGAATTTCTTTTTTTGTTGCAAGCTCGGCAACTGCCGCCGTAGGTGCGCCCGCCGTGACAAAAAATGCGTCAATTTCTCCGCGCTCAAGTGCCGCCGCCGAATCAGCGAAGGATAAATAACTTACTTCAAGCATCTCGAAAGTCAAGCCGTGCGACATCAAAATTTGTTCGGCATTTTGCAAAACGCCCGATTCTCTTTCGCCGACAGAAACTTTTTTGCCGACCAAATCTCCAACTTCCGTTATGCCCGAATTTTTGTCAACGATTATTTGACAAGCTTCCGTGTAAAGCCCTGCGACTGCCGCATAACCGACGCCCGGACCTGCCGCCGCGAAAATTCCCCGCCCGTTGACCGCGTTGGAAAGTGTGTCGCTCTGAACTATCGCGAGATCCAGAAATTGTTCGCGCAGAAGTCTGAGGTTGGCGGCTGAACCTGCAGTCGTTTTCACGTCGAGCGCGTGACTTGAATCTTCCGCTTGAATCATTTTTGCCAACTCGGAGCCGTAAGCGTAATACATGCCGCCTGTGCCGCCCGTGCCGAAGCGCGTTGCTTGGTTGGCTGATTTTTCTCCGCCGCAACCGAAACACAGCGCGATTATCGGCAGGAGAAGAAAAAGTTTTAAAGCCTTCATGGTAATGCCTCCTTTTCAATTAGGAATTAAGAATTAGGAATTAGGAATGAATTTGCTTTTTGTAATTTTCGGGGTCGGTGTCGCCCTCCGTGTTTATGACAAAAATAATTGAGTCCGCGTCAAGCTCTAGTTCGCGGCGCATTTCGGGTGAATCAAGGGCGGCATTCGCCAAAGCAAAACCTGCACAGCCCGATTCGCCCGAAATAATTTTTTGTCGTGCAAGTTCGCGCATGGCTTCGGAGGCAACGTCGTCCGAAATGGCGGCAGAGTCGGCGGAGTATCTTCGCAAAATTTTCCAAGCAAGCTCGCAAGGCGTCGCGCAATTCAAACCCGCCATCATCGTTTGAAAATTTCCCGTCGCAGAATGAATTTTTCCGTCGCCGATTTTCATTGTCTCATAAAAACAGGCAACCTCAACCGGCTCGACGATTGTAATTCGCGGCGGATTTTCTTTGAAAACCTCGGCGAAAACTGCGGCTATCGCGCCCGCCATTGAGCCTACGCCCGCTTGCAAAAAAATATGCGTCGGTCGAAGATAATTCATCTGTCTCAACGCCTCATAAGCTAATGTCGAATAGCCGAGCATAATCTGCGCGGGAATTTCTTCATAACCGTCCCAAGACGTGTCTTGAATCAAATGCCAATGATTTTTCGCGGCAAGCTCCGCCGTAAATTTTACGCAGTCATCGTAATTCATATTTGTAATTTCAACCGTTGCCGAGCCTGCGTCGCGAATTGCCTGCGCCCGAACTTCGACGGTTCCTTTCGGCATGAAAACATAAGATTTACAACCGAAAATTTTTGCCGCCCAACTTACGCCCTTGCCGTGATTTCCGTCCGTCGTCGTTATGAAAGTCATTTCGGAAAGTTTTTCGCGGCGATTTAAAATTTCCTCAAGCGAAGGATTTTCCAAACCGAGTTCGCGGCTGATAACTGCATAAATCGCCCAAACTCCGCCGAGCCCTTTAAAAGCTTTGAGCCCGAAGCGTTGAGACTCATCTTTAACAAAAACCGAACGAACACCCTTAAAATTTTTCAGCTCGATAAGCGGCGTCTCGTTATAAACTTTCAGCGACTTATGCAGGTTGCGAATATTTTCCGTTGCGGCGAAGGAATAAGCCGAAGTATCGACTTCCCCGCCGCGATTTTTATTTTTTATCAGCTTAATCATAGTCAAGCATTGTCTCCATATTTTCATGAAGAGCATCGAGATATTTTTTCAAATCGTCTCTGATTTCGGGGTTGCGCAAGGCGCATTCGATATTCGCCTGCAAGAATCCCATTTTGGTTCCCACGTCGTAACGATGCCCGTTGAAAATGTAAGCGTACATTGCCTCGTTTTTGGCAAGCCGTTTGAGTCCGTCCGTCAACTGAATTTCTCCACCCGCGCCCGGCTCTTGAGTTTCAAGGTAAGAAAAAATTGTCGGCGTCAAAATGTATCGTCCCAAAATCGCAATTCGACTCGGTGCTTCTTCCCGCGCAGGTTTTTCTATCAAATCTTTAACCTTGTAAATTCCGTCCTCTACGTGTTTGCATTCGACAATGCCGTATTTGTGAACGACTTCTTCCGCAACTTCCTGCACGCCCAAAATCGAAGTTTTGTACTCATTGAAAACCTCGACCATTTGTTGAAGGACGGGCTTTTTGGAAATGACGACATCGTCTCCGAGCAAAACCGCAAAAGGTTCGTCGCCGATAAAATGACTTGCCGTCAAGACAGCGTGACCGAGACCGAGCGGTTGTTTCTGGCGAATAAAATGAATGTTGGCGATTGCGGGAATTGCTTTTACCATCCGCAAAATTTCTTCCTTGCCCGATTTCTCAAGCTCCAATTCCAATTCAATCGAGCGGTCGAAATGATCTTCAATCGAACGTTTGTTTCTGCCTGTGACGACGATTATATCTTCAACGCCCGCCGCCGCCGCTTCTTCGATTATGTATTGAATCGTCGGCTTGTCGACAATCGGCAACATTTCTTTCGGTTGTGATTTTGTCGCGGGCAAAAATCTTGTGCCGAGTCCTGCGGCGGGGATTACTGCTTTTCTGACTTTCATAAAATCGCTTCCTCTCGATGGAAATTTTTTTAATAATAACAGATAAACTTATCGCGGGCAATTAATTTCGACGAACAAAAAAATTTGCGGCTTTCATCCCCTTTTTTCTAAAGTGGACTGCGCAAAACCATCTCGGCTACTCGTCAACTCCGTTGCGTTTAAAAATATTTTGTTTATAGGATCAACTTTTCTTTGCATGCCCAAAGAAAAGTTGCAAAAGAAAGGGCACCTCGCAGGGGCGTCGCCGCTTGAACATCCTGTTCAAACGCGGCGCGAGGGGCGGCTTCCATGCCGCCCCTTCTGCTTCTCAACTACCCGTTGTAATTTTTTTTCATTACGAATTACGCATTGCTAATTGATTTTCCTGCGCCCGTGTCTTCACCAACCGCTACAAATTTCTTTCATTAAGAATTACGAATCGCTTTACTTTCAATCTTTCCATCTCTAACTGTGCGCTCGTGCCTTCGTTACCCGCTATTTTCCCTAAGCTTTAATTTTAATCACTTAATTTCGACGGGCAATAAAATTTCTCCAAGTTCCTCATACAAAAAATTTGCCGCCGTCAAATCGTTCATTTCGATAAAAAAATTTTTTGCCTGTGCGGGCAACAGTAAAATTTCCAGCGTCACAAGTTCGGCATAATCTGAATTTGCGACGCGGATTTTTTTGTTGCGCAAATAATTTTCGACAGTCGCCAAGAAATTGTATTCGAGCGTCAGCGAAATTCTTTTGAACAAAGTCATCTGTACAATTTTTGAATTGGCAATTCCGAGCGCGGCGGTGTGCGAATAAGCTCTGATTAAACCGCCCGCGCCGAGTTTTATCCCGCCGAAATATCGCGTGACAACAACTGCGCAATTTGTCAAATCGTTTTTCTTAATCGTCTCCAAAATCGGATTGCCCGCCGTGCCGCCCGGCTCGCCGTCGTCGTTTGATTTTTGTTTGTCGCCGCGCTCGCCCAATATCCAAGCCGAACAATTATGCGTCGCGTCAAAATATTTTTTCCGAATCATCAACACGAAGTCGCGGGCTTCCTCTTCCGTCTCAACGTGCTTGACATGCGCCAAAAATTTTGACTTGTTGACTTCATAAATCGCAGAAAAAATTTCTCCGCCCGCAACGGTTTTAAAATTCGTCATGACTTCAACGCCCCGTTATTTTTTGGAATTATAAACTTCGCGGACGCTGTTCCAAATGTATTTATTGTTTTGGTCGTCGCGTTGTCCGTCTTTACGCCACTTCGCCACGCCGCCGAATTCTTCTGCCGCAAGATTTTCTTTCGATTTCATTTTCTCAATCACTTTTCGCATGACATTTGCCCCGTAAATTACATTGTCTTCAAAAACCGGCGAGCCGTCCACATATTTATATTTCCTAATCAGCTTGTCGGGAATTTTCGCCTTGTCGTTCATTTTCACAGCCAAAGGATACCATAACTGCTCCGCCGCGCTGTATTTGATTTGGAAAATTTTTTTTGCCGCAGAATCGCTCCGCAACTTCCAAGAAATATTTTTGTCAACGGGATATTTTTTTATTTTTTCAATCGAATCCTGCGACCAACGCGCCATTCCCTCCAAAAACCAGCCGTTTCTGAAATAAGTCGCGCCGTATTGAATCAGATGAAAATATTCGTGCGCCGGCGTCTGCCCTTTATGCGGGTCAAACGTATTCGCAACGCTGACATGTAACGCCCGTTCATTTGAATCATGCTTTGAACTTTTTCGCACGCCGCTGAAAGCAGTTCCGTATGAACTCATGTTTTCTTTCGGCTCGATGTCAACTTCAATCGACGTGACATTCGGATAACGCTCGGAGACAAGCGGGTCGGGAAATTTGAAAACGTCCTTGAACAATTCGCGAGCCGCATTAATCTGTGTTGCAATGTCTTCAATCATATCGGGCACGCCGTTTGAATTCAAATCTTTTTTATCTTTCGGCGCGGCGGCTCCCGTCTCGTCGTAAATCACATAAACAATCCCTTGTTGATAAACCGCCGCACTTACGCTTTGAATTGTCGCGAGCAAAAAACCAATCGCCATAATTAAAATTTTCATCTGAAAAACCTCCTTACAATAAAAAATCCGCAAAAACTTCATTGCCCAATGCCAAGCCGCGCTCCGTCAAAGAAATTTTGTCGCCGTCAACTTTCAGCAAGCCGCGCCGAATATTTTTTTCCATGACTTCGCCGAATATGTCAAAAAATTTTTCGCCGAAAATTTTTTCAAAAACCTGCGCGGAAATGCCGTCCGTCATTCGCAAGCCGAGAAAACAAAATTCTTCCATTGCCGCCCGCCGCGTAACAATTTCTTCGACAACGGGAATATTTTTTTCAATGTAAGTCGCAACGTCGCGAACATTTGAAGTTCTCAATTTGCCGTCGAAACTGTGTGCGCCCGCGCCGAAGCCGAAATATTTTTTCCCCGTCCAATAGCCGACGTTGTGGCGGCTCTCGAAATTTTTTTTGGCGAAATTGCTTATCTCATAACGGCGATAACCGAGCGCGGGCAAATTTTCCGTGATGAAGTCGTACATATCGGCGCAAAGATTTTCATTTGGCAAATGAAGTTTATCTGCGCGGAAAAGTTCAAAAAATTTCGTGCCCTCCTCAACTTCCAAACCGTAAATCGAAACGTGTTGAACGTCAAGATTTTTTATTTGCTCAATGTCGCGGCGAAGTTTTTTCAAAGTTTGATTCGGCAAGCCGTACATTAAATCGACGCTGACATTGTCGAAAAAATTTTTGGCAAGTTCAATCGTTTTAATCGCCGTCCGCGAATCGTGAATCCTGCCCAAAATTTTTAAAAGTTCGTCGTCAAAACTCTGAACGCCCAAGCTCAATCTGTTAAAGCCCAAAACTTTCAAACCGCGCAGATAATTTTCATTGACGGTGCCGGGATTTGCCTCGATTGTAATTTCCGCGCCGCTTTCGACATTAAAATTTTCTTCAACCGCGCAGATAATTTTTTCCAACTGATTCAAAGTTAAAATTGTCGGCGTGCCGCCGCCGAAATAAATTGTCTCGGTTAAAGATTTATCGCCGCGCAGATTTATTTCTTTAATCAAAGCTTCGACATAAAAATTTTTCTCCGTCGCGTCGCCGATTTTGGAATTGAAGGCGCAGTAGTTACATTTTTTTTCGCAAAAAGGAATGTGAACATAAATCAAAAAAAATTCCTCCCCAAAAAATTTTTTCGGGAAGGAGAAAAATTTTCCTGCCTGTTAAGCCGATTTGACAAGGCGAACAATTTCTTCCGCGCCGCCCTCCATAGTTTCAGCCATAATCACGTTGGCAATCGGCGATTCTTTTAAAATTTCTCTGCCGCGCTCGACGTTGGTTCCTTCAAGCCGAACGACAACCGGCACGGGAATTGATTTTCCGTCGGGCGAAATAATTTTTGCCGCGTCTACAATCCCTTGCGCCACCAAGTCGCATTTGTTTATGCCGCCGAAAATGTTTACAAAAATTCCCTTCGACTGCCCGCCTTCCAACATAATTTTAAAAGCTTCCGCGATTTTTTCGGGCGTGGAATCGCCGCCGACATCAAGGAAATTTGCCGGCTCGCCGCCGAAATGTTTTAAAATATCGACAGTCGCCATTGCCAAGCCCGCGCCGTTCACCATACAGGCAACGTCGCCGCCGAGATTGACATAATTTAAGCCGAGTTTCGAGGCGTGAAGTTCTTTGGCATCTTCTTCGGTTTCGTCACGCAGAGATTCAACGTCGGGATGACGATAAAGTGCGCTGTCGTCGAAATTCAATTTGGCGTCAAGCGCGATAACATCATTTTCTTCCGTGACGACAAGCGGATTAATTTCTGCCAGCGAACAATCTTTTTTCACAAAAGCCCTGTGCAGATTAATCATGAGTTTCGTAACCTTGCGAATGACTTCTTTCGGAAAATTCATTTTGTAAGCAAGGCGCGTCGCTTGGAAAGGCGCAAGTCCGACAGCGGGATCAATGTACTCCTTGAAAATTTTTTCGGGAGTTTCGGCGGCAACTTTTTCAATTTCAACGCCGCCTTCTTCCGAACCCATCATCACGACGCGAGCCGTCTGCCTGTCGACAACGAAACTCAGATAATATTCCTTTTTGATATTCGAGCCCGCCTCAATCAAAAGTCTCTTGACAACTTTTCCTTCCGAACCTGTTTGATGAGTGACGAGCGTTTTGCCCAAAAGTTCTTCCGCGTATTGGCGAACTTCATTCAAATTGCGAGCGAGTTTGACGCCGCCCGCCTTGCCGCGTCCGCCCGCATGAATTTGCGCTTTGACAACGGTAACGTCCGCGCCGAGCATTTGCGCCTGCTTGACGGCTTCTTCAACACTGAACGCCGCGCCGCCGTCGGGAACATTGACGCCGTAACCGCGCAGAATCGCTTTGCTTTGATATTCATGGATATTCAAAGTATCAGCTCCCAAAAATTATTTTCTGTTTTTAATCATGTAAACGGTTTGAGATTTAATTTTTCCGTCCGCCGCGTCCGAGCCGCTTGTTTTAATCGCAAAGCCGCCGTCGACCGCCTGCGCCTGAATTTTATTCTGCGTCGCGTAAACAATCAAATCAATCTGCAACGCTTCGGAAAAAATATTCGCCGCATTTTTCAAGCCCGCGTCGAGATAATCAATCGGGCAACCGGGATCGTAGCCGAACATGCCGAGTTCCATTTCGACTTCCGCCTTTTCCGTGACGGGATAAATTTTTTCTTCGGAAATTTTTTCCCAAGCCGCGCCCTTTTGGCAAGCCCTGAAATCGGCATCGGGCATGGCGAAAACCATTTCCGTAGAAATATCTTCAACGCCGTCCGCCTCGTATTTAATGCTGATCTCGTTGTCGTTGGAGATGCTGTAAGTCACGGTTGCCGACTTGCCGTCGAGCTCTGCGGAAAATTTCATGCCTTCAAGAGTTTCTTCAGCCTGCCAGATAATTTTGGAAAAATCTTCGCCGCCGTCGACAAAAACTTTGCCCGCAGATTCATCGTTTTTGAGCAGAAATTGATTCGTAAAATTTTTGTCGCGGAATCTCATCGAAATGACTCGCGCTCCGAGATCGGTAACTTTAAGTTCGTTGCCTTTGGTATTGCGCATTGTCCAGACAGTCGCCTTACCCGAAATTTCTTTTTTGATTGACGGCATATCAATCATCCTCCTTGTTTAAAAGATATTTATCCAAAAGTTTTTCGTAGTCTTTAATCGGCAACGGGCGCGAGAAATAATATCCTTGAATTGCCACATCACCCAAGCTTGCCACGTATTCGGCTTGCGTTTGAGTTTCGACGCCTTCAATAACCGTTCCCATTCCCAGAGCATTTGTCAACGCAACTACAAATTTCAAAATGACTGCAACACGCGGCGATTTTTCCAGCTCGCGAATGAATGCCATATCAACTTTTATCGTGTCAAGCGGCATGTCCTTAAGCATGTTCAGCGAAGAATAGCCCGAACCGAAATCGTCCATCAAAACCGAAAAGCCCAGTTCTTTGAACGTCGAGATCATGTCGAGGAGCTGTACTTGATTGTCGGTGTAGGCACTTTCCGTGACTTCCAATTTCAACATCCACGGCTCCAGATCATATTTTTCAAGCAGAAGGGAAAGAAATTCTGCCAAGTCGGAGCTGTAGAAATTCAAGCGCGACAAGTTCACGGAGATTGGAACAATCGGTTTATTTTCATTCAGCCGTTTGCGTTGAAGGCGGCAAGCTTCTTCCCAAACAAAACGATCCAAGCGAACGATAAAGCCGTTGCGCTCGCAGACGGGAATAAATTTTCCCGGCGAAATCATTCCGTGAATCGGATGGAACCAGCGAACCAAAGCTTCGGCACTTACGACGGTATTTTTATGCGGATCAAAAATCGGCTGAAGGAAAATCGTAAATTGATGTTCGTTGATTGCAATTTCCAAGTTGCCCGTTATGAGAAGTTCCTCAATCATTTGATCCCGCATTTTTGCATCATAATAGGCGTAGCGCGTCAGATAACTGCCTTTGATTCGGCGAAGAGCCATGCCGGCTCGGTCGCACATTTGATGAATCGGCAAATTGATATTGTCGACAGGATAAATGCCCGCAAAAAATAAAATGTTGTGGCTTATGTGCAGGGCTTTAATTCTTTCGTCAAGGTCTTTGATAATTTTTTCAATGTCAAGTTCCTCGCTCGGTATGCACAAAATAAAATGATCGGCATCGGCGCGGCAACTCAAAGACGTTCGCGGGTTGAGTGTCGCCTTAAAATATTCTCCCGCATTTTTCAAAATCACATTGCCCGTCTCCACGTGAAACAGATCGTTTATGATTTTAAAACAGCTTATGTCCATACAAACAATGGAATATTTTGTATCGTAGCGTGCTCCGAGAAGTAATTGGGCTTCCGTAAAAAAAACGTCGCGATTATAAAGACCCGTCAAGGGATCAAATTTACTTCCGATTGTCGGCAAAACTCCTTCAGCTCTCAAATTGATTCTCCTCCCCAAGCTTGTTTGGCTTTAGAAATTTTTTCAACTATTCAACGCCGAAAATTAAATCCCTTTCAATTTTCTTGCTTGCGTTCAAGAAATTTGTATAAAGAAGACTTTTAACGGCGGCGGCTCGCTCCTTCGATTGAGTCAATCATGAAATTTATGTTTAGGATCTACTTTTTCTTTGCTTGTCCAAAGACCCGCTTTAAAAGCGGGGGAACAGTAAGGTGTGGCGACTGACTTTAAGTCTTTAAGAACTTGGAGCGCACCAGCTGGATGCAACGTCACGTTGCCAAAAAGAAAAGACCCCTCGCAGGGGCGTTTCCGACAAAGAAAACATCCTGTTTTTGTTGCCGGCGGGCGCACGTCCTGTGCGCCCGTGAATCACTTCGATTCTGTTTTCCTTTCGCATTGCTTTTTAAAATTCTTTCAATCCGAAACTTTGCAAAGCCCCCAATGAATTTCGCCAATCCTTCTTCACTTTGACCCATAAATCCAAGAAAATTTTTGCGCCGAGTAACATTTCAATTTCGGGACGAGACTCCTTGCCGATATTTTTTAACATTGAGCCGCCCTTCCCAATCAAAATTTTTTTCTGCGAATCGCGCTCGACATAAATTGTTGCGCGAATAAAAATTGTGCCGTTTTCTCGCGGCGTGAATTCTTCCAAATCGACGGCGATTGAGTGAGGAACTTCATCTTGCGTCGCGTGTAAAATTTTTTCCCGAATCAATTCGGCGATTATCAACCGTTCGGGCTGATCCGTTATCATTTCGGCGGGATAATATTGCACGCCTTCAGGCAGAAATTTTTTTGCTTCGTCAATCAATTCGTCAACATTTGTTCCGTCCGTCGCGCTTATCGGTACCACTGCCGCAAAATCTCTGCGCGTCGAGTACTCCGCAATTATCGGCAAAATTTTTTCCCGCTCAATCAAATCAATTTTATTCACAACCAAAATTACGGGCTTGCTTGTCGCGCTCAATCTTTCCAAAATATATTTTTCGCCGCCGCCGAATTTTTCCGTTGCGTCAATGACAAAAAAAATCACGTCGACTTCCTTAAGCGTACCTTCCGCCGCCTTCAACATGTATTCGCCGAGTTTGAATTTCGGTTTGTGAATGCCGGGCGTGTCAAGAAAAATTATCTGCGCGTCTTCCTGCGTCAAAATGCATTGAATCCGACTGCGCGTCGTCTGCGGCTTGTCGGACGTTATCGCTATTTTTTGCCCGATAATTTTATTAATCAGCGTCGATTTGCCGACATTCGGTCGCCCGATAACCGTAACGAATCCCGATTTATATTCCATTTCAATTCCTCCAAAAATTTTTTGCAATGAAAAAGGAGCCGTCAAAAATTTTCGGCTCCCCGTGAGTTCAATCAAGAAAATCTTTTAACTTTTTCGAGCGGGCAGGGTGACGGAGTTTCCGCAACGCCTTGGCTTCAATCTGGCGAATTCTTTCGCGGGTGACGTTGAAACTTTTTCCGACTTCCTCAAGCGTTCTTGCTCTGCCGTCTTCAAGCCCGAATCTTAAACGCAAAACATTTTTTTCACGCGGCGTCAAGGTTCCCAAAACATCTTCCAACTGCTCCTTCAACAACATGAACGACGCGGCGTCGGCAGGCGCGGGAGCATCGTCATCGGGAATAAAATCGCCCAAATGCGAATCGTCTTCTTCGCCGACCGGTGTTTCCAACGAAACGGGTTCTTGCGCAATTTTTTTAATCTCGCGGACGCGCTCGACAGGAATTTCCATCTCTTCGGCAATTTCTTCGTCGGTAGGTTCGCGCCCGTTTTTTTGCAAAAGGTTGCGCGAAACTCGAATCAATTTGTTAATCGTCTCGACCATGTGAACGGGAATTCTGATTGTCCGCGCTTGATCTGCTATCGCCCGCGTTATCGCTTGACGAATCCACCACGTCGCGTAAGTCGAAAATTTGTAGCCCTTATGATAATCAAATTTTTCTACGGCTTTAATCAATCCGAGATTGCCTTCCTGAATCAAATCGAGGAAAAGCATTCCGCGTCCGACATACCTTTTGGCGATTGAAACTACCAAACGCAAATTTGCTTCGGCAAGTTGCTTTTGCGCTTCGGAGCGTTCGGCTTCGTCCTCCGACTCCATGCGCATTGCCAATGTTCTTTCCTCTTCGGCAGTCAAAAGCGACACGCGCCCGATTTCTTTCAAGTACATGCGAACGGGATCATCGATTGAAACGCTGTCGGGAATGTTCAAATCAATTTCAACGGGCGTTTTGGCTGTCTCGGCTTCTTCTTCCGATTGATTTTCGTTTTGCTCCATTTGATTCAGTAAATCGTCTTGTTCGGACGAAGTATTTTCGTTGGGCAAATCGCCTTCTCCTGTTTCAGCCGCCGTGTCCACGTCGTCAAGATCATTGTCCTCGTTGATTATTTCTATTCCTTCGCGTTCGCAAATGCTCAGAATTTCATCGATCTCTTCCGTGTCATTTTCCACGCCTTGATTTTGAAGGATTTTATCCAAATCGCCCCAAGTCAACTTCCCGCCGGTTTGTTTGCATCTCAACGTTAAAAGCGAAATTATTCTGGACATTCGATTTCCCGCAGGTTTCGGAGTTAAATCCGTGTTGTTTTCGACGGCTTTGACTTCGGATTTTTTTTGCGCGGAAGAATTTTTTTTGTTTGCCGACAGGTTGCCGCTTTGGTCGCCTTTATTTGGCTCGACAGTTTTATTTTCTCCTGTCATTTTGCAGCCTCCTTTCAAATGCCTTATGCATTTAATTTCTTTTCAAACTGTCTATTTCCCTTTTAATTTTGAGTGACTCCTCCAACTTTTTTTTGTAAGTTTCGTAGTCGCTCGAAATATATTTTTCAGCTTGCTCGCGAATTGCCTTGTATTTTTTTTTGAGAACAGCTCGTTTCAAAATGGCGACCGCATCATTAAAGGTATTGATTTCGTCCGTGTAAGGATTATTCGGCGCGTCCATCAATATTCGCGAAAGTTCCGAATTTGCCTCCGCGCTCAATTCCTTTTCCGAACTGATTTGGTCGAGCCGCCTGCCCTGTTCTTTGCACTCTTTGAGTCGGCTGAGTATTTCCCATTGTATTTCCGTAAAAATTTCTTGCGGAAAAATTTCGCAGATATAATCGATTATCTCATCATCATGCCAAGTCAATCGCAAAATTGTTTCGCAAGCTTCGCGGATTGTCGGTTCTTGTTCTTCGCGAAGTTTTACGCGCTTGACGGCGGGAGATTTTTTTTCGACTGTTCTTGTGGAAAATTTTTTCCACTCGTCGTCCGTAAGTTTTTCGTCCAGCGTGAGTGCCGCCGCAATTTTTTTCTTGTATTCGTTGTGGGTCACCAAATTTTTTACGTTTGCAACGACTGGCAAAATTTCTCGTAACGCCGCCAATTTCCCGTCGGTTGTAGAAATATCTGCGCGGGCAAGGACGTAATTCATATGATAATCAATCAGCGACGCCGCATTTTTTATAAGCTCCTCGAAAGCCGCCCTGCCGTGCTTGCGAATGAATTCATCGGGGTCTTTACCGTCGGGAATTTTTATGATAAAAACATTTGCGCCCGTCGCCTGAACAATCGGCAAAGCGCGGAGCGTTGCTTTTTGTCCCGCCTCGTCGCTGTCGTAGCAGAAAATAATTTTCCTTGCGTATTTCAAAATAAGTTTCGCATGTTCGGGCGTAAAAGCCGTGCCGAGTGTCGCAACAACATTTTTTATTCCCGCGCCGAAAAGTGAAATTGCGTCCATGTAACCTTCAACGACAATCGCCGCGCCCGCCGTACTTATCGCACGATTTGATTTGTCGAGCCCGAAAAGCAAATTTCTTTTGTTAAAAAGCACAGTCTCCGGCGTGTTGAGATATTTCGGATTCATTTCGTCTTCGGTTTTCAAAATTCGTCCGCCGAAGCCGACCGTGTGCCCGAAAATATCATTTATGGGAATCATGATTCGCCCGCGAAATCTGTCGTAAAAGCCCGGAGAATTTTTTCGCCTTACGATAAGCCCGACTTGTTCAAGTTGTTGCGGAGAAAATCCTCGACGCGTGAGATTCGTCAAGAGATTTTCCCAATCGTCGGAGGCGTAACCGAGTTTGAAAGTTTCAATCGTCTCCGCCGTTATTCCCCGCGCAGAAAGATATTTCCTGCCGACTTCGCCGCGAGCCGTTTTGATTAGACATTCATGATAAAAATCCTGCGCGAGCTCGTTGATTTTTGACAGAGATTTTTCTTCGCGTCGCCGCCGTTCTTCTTCGGGCGAATATTTTTTTTGCGGGAGTTCAATTCCCAATCGTTGAGCTTGAAGTTTAACCGCCTCGAAATAAGTTATGTTTTCAATGAGCGAGAGAAATTTGAAAACGTTGCCGCCGGTTTGACAGCCGAAGCAATAAAAAAGTCCTTTGTCGGGGCTGACGCTGAAAGACGCAGTTTTTTCGTTGTGGAAGGGGCATCGTCCCCAAAATCGCCCGCTTTTTTGTGTAAGTTGAACGTAACGCGATACCACAGAATAAATATCGGTTCGCTCGCTTACGCGTTCAACGAATTCATCAAGCTCCGTACTTCGCAACGCTTTTCAACCTCCGCCGTTTTATATTCCCCGCGTCTTTTAAATTTCCTTTTTGCCGCCCAAGAATTTTTATCGCCGCCTGAAATGGAACTTATCCCCCTTTTTTCTAAAGTGGGCACGCAAAACCCTCGCGGCTTATCGTTCGATTGAATTTAAAATTAACTTTTTTTGATTGAACCTACTTTTTCTTTGCATGCCCAAAGAAAAAGTAGCAAAAAGAAAAGGCACCTCGCGGGGGCGTAAAAATTTTTTCTTCGATAAAAGTTTCAGAATGCCGCAATGAGGTGTTCGCCGCGGTATTTGCTTCACGCAAATGCGCGGCGCGACCGCCCATCCTTGGGCGGTCGGTACTCACTCACCGCTACTTTCTTTTTAACATCGGCTCTCAAAAAAAATTGCCTTCGCCACAACGATAGAAAATTTCTATTGAACAAATACAAACATCAATCAAGTAGATTGTCGACATGAAAAATTCCTTCGACAAATTTTTAAAAGACATGTCGAAGAATTTCAGCGAAAACTTTATTGCGGCTCTCAATGAGTCGATTAAAAATCTCAACAATCAGTTGCAAAATAAATTCGAAGAAAATTTCAAGGAACTCAACGCCGTCGTCCGCGAAGTCGCCGTTTGGCAACGCGAATACAAAAATATCGTCACGAAGACAACCGAAGAACTGAAAATCATCAACGAAACTTTTAATCGCGAGGTAATGGGCGAACTTCAAACGAGTTTAAAAACTTTTGCCGATACTTCAGAGAAAAATGTTTCCGTTCAAAATGAACTTTATACTGCGACTGCCGAACTTTCCAAGATAATTTCTCAAGCGGACAAAAGTATTTCGCAAATGCAAAACGCAATGGAAAATTTCGGCAAGTTTGGTGAAGATGCTTTGAAAAATCTCAAGCAACTCACGGAAAATTTCTCCGCCGAAGTCAAAAAAATTAATTCCTTATCTCTCGGCGTCGCCCGCGATACCGAAGAATATTTGAAGAACTTCAACAAGGCAAGCGCGGATTCAATGAAAATTATCCGCGAGACAATCGCCCGCTACAAAACAGACCTTGATGAAGAAACAAAATCTTCTCTCGGCAAACTTCATCAACTTTTTGAAACTGTCGCGAAAAATACCGACGCGCAATCCGGCAAGGCGATAAAAACTCTCGCGGTTGCATTGGCGGAGATAAACGAGAAAATGATCGGAAATTATAAATCGCTTGTCGCCAAAATCGCGGAGGTTGATGAATTATTGCGGAGGCAGACAAAATGATTTTCAAAAAAAATGACGGCACGATTTGGCAATCAATTTCGGACATGATGACGGGCTTGATGATGATTTTTTTGTTCGTGTGCATGGGTTTTCTTTTTCAAATGAAGGAGACCGCCGCCCGCTACGAAAAAATTAAAAATCAAATTCATCAAGATTTAATAGACGAATTCAAGCCCGAAGAAATGGCGCGGCTCGGAGCTCGCCTTGACGAAGAAGATTTGCGCGTTGTGTTCGTATCGCCTTCAATATTTTTTGCGGCGGGAGACAGCACAGTCAATCCGCAATTTTAAGCGGTGCTTGCAGAATTTTTCCCGCGCTACATAAAAGTTTTGGAAAAATATTCCGCCGAGATCGTCGAAGTGCGAATTGAAGGAAATGCATCGCTTGAATGGAGCGGCGACGTGAATTCAAACGATGCTTATTTTTACAACATGAAACTTTCGCAGGACAGGGCATTCAATGTTTTGCAATATGTTTTCACGCTGAACGATTTGCAGACGCCCGAAAAACGTCAATGGCTTGTCGAAAAACTTCGTGCCAACGGCGCGTCGTTCAGCAAGGCGAGCGATAAAAATGTTAATGCCTCGCGCTGTGTGGAAATAAGTATTCGCCGAAATGCGGAGAAGGAGCTGAATAAAATCAATGAACAACGCTGAAACTCTCAACAAAGAAATTTTAAAGCCGTTTCAAAAAATTTTCGCGGCAATGAGAATAAGCACTTTGCAAATAGAATTTGCGGCAGAAAATTTTTCGTTGCCGAAATTGACCGACGCCGAGCGCGAAAGTTTATCAAAGGGGATGCCGCTCGATCCGAAAATTTTGGAAGAGCTTATGAAAAATCTCGCGCCGATTATGCCCTTCGCCTACAAAGAACATATCGTCCTTGTTTACATTCGCGACCAATATTTGACGCGGGCAAATTACAACCAAAAAAATTACAATTGGTTTCATCTTTGTTTTTGTCAAGCGTTGCGCACGGCGAAGAAAAATAATCGTTACGAGGCGCGATTTGTCATGACGTATGACACCGGCGGAAAATTTTTGGTTAATTTGTTTGCTGACGGCGAGCGGCGCGAACAAAATGTTTATCGGCGGCTGAAAGTTTGTCAATATTGTCTGCGCGAAATTAATTGGAAAAATTTTCGGCGATATTGCGGCGCGGGCTTGGAAATTTTTCGCGGCGGCAATAAGGCAATGCGGCTTAAAATCGTTGAGGAGTTTGACATTGCGGAATATTTGTTGACGGCGCAAAAAAATAAATCGGACTTTCCGCCCGTCGATTTTACGATAAAAAAAGAATATGTTCTTTCGCCGCAATGGAAAGCCGCGCTGAAAAAAATGCAGATTATACCTGCGAAATTTGCGGCATGAAATTTTCTTCCGAAGCTTTGGAAATTCATCATAAAAATCACAATCAGGGCGACAATCGCCGAGATAATTTGATGGTGCTCTGTCGCGAGTGCCACAACAAAATTCACTTTGTGGAAGGCGGCGTTTTTGTCAAAAGAAAAACGAATTCCGAATATGCCGACGCGCTGAAAACTTTGGGCGATATTTATTCGGCACTCAATAACGAAAAGGCGGCGAAGAATTTTTATCGGAAAGCAGGTGTTGCTTACGAAAAATTGTCGGGAGACCTCGACGCGAAATTTGAATTGGCAAATTTATATCTGCGCGATCTCAAAACTTTAAGCAGAGCGCAACAACTTTTTGAAGGTTATCTGCGACGCGCCGAATCGGGCGGAGTTAAGGAAAAGATTCGTTGCGGCTTGATTTATGCAAAAGCTCTCGGCATGTCGAAAAATTTATCTAAGGCGCGAAAATTTTTTAACGCAGTCAAAGATAACAAAGATGTTTTTATCGACAGCGAATTTATTGAGTTGGTCAGACTTATAAAATATGCCGATTCTGCCGAAAGACTTCATACGCAAGCGATTGAAATATTTGAATCGGCGGCACAAGGCGGCTCGACTCAAGCTGTCGGAGAGCTCGTTAAACTTTACGGCGACAAAAATTTCGTTTACGATTTCAACGAAGATGATTCGTTTAAAAATTTTTCGAGGATGCACAAAAATTATTCGGAGAAATTTTGAAGGACTTGGAGACGGCGAATAATTTCTTTCGACAGCAAACTGATTAGCACGCCGATAAAAATTCCGCACGTTCCGAGAATCGGAAGGTAGAAAAAAATTTTTTGACTGCTCATGAAAAAAATCGCCGCGCATATTTGTCCGACGTTGTGAAAAAATCCGCCCGCCGCACTCACTCCGACAATCGAAAATTTTCCCGTGCGCTTGAGTAAAATCATCGCTGCCAAACTCAAAAGCCCGCCGCTTAAGCTGAAAAAAATTACCGTCGGCGAGCCCGCAAATATTCCCGACAAAAAAATTCGCGCCAATAAAATTATCAGCGCGTCCGTTTCCGATAGAAGATAAAGCGCGGCGAGCGACACGACATTTGCGAGCCCGAATTTCGCGCCCGGCGGCAAGAAAATCGGCGGCAACAAACTTTCAACCAAAAATAAAATCAACGACAACGAAATTAAAATCGCGTCCGTCGTTAATCGCCGCAAATCAATCACCTGCAATTTCAATCAAAACTTTGTGCGGCACACAAGCGATAACTTCTCCGAGATTTTTAATCGCGCCGCGCCTCACGCAAATTTTATCGGGACAATCAGCCTCAATCACGCCGATTGCCCCGTTTTTTATTTCCAAAATATTTTTCCCTTCATCCGTCTCAATCGTAAAAGTTTTTTCTTCGGACAAATTTATTTCTTGAACAACTTCGCCGCCAATTTTTATCACGGCAAATTTTTTCTCCGAACCAAAATTAATCA